>Ga0209554_1002789_pt1 | contig 11759 bp, 10 predicted proteins | sample MarorgKNORR_S2LV_5_FD_188221 | JGI IMG/M metagenome (GOLD analysis project Ga0209554, IMG submission 188221) | Marine microbial communities from the Southern Atlantic Ocean, analyzing organic carbon cycling - Bottom_A/KNORR_S2/LV (SPAdes) (version 2) | ecosystem: Environmental > Aquatic > Marine... | reverse complement strand
GTTGGGTAGGGGGGCGGGTGCCTGCAGCAACATTTCGAAACGCGAAGCCAACCACCCGGAAGACGAATCGATCCTATCGCAGCCGCAAGAAAAGTGTCAACAAAAAGTTGATCGTTGCGCACACTTTTCGCAAAGCACCGTGACAATCGCTGCGGGCGTTCGAAATTTCCGAGTGCGGCTGGCGACCGGTCTCGGGGGTCGGCCCAGCCAACTGCGAGTCTTGCACGCTCGCCCGAAAGGCTCGAACCAAAACCTTGCGCGACTCACACCGCGCGACCCGAACGTGTCTCGCAGCCGGGCGGTCACCGGTGCGAAACGCGACGTTTCACGAGCCGGATGTGTCGATCACCGGTCCCGGGGGGTGCAAGGCACCGCCGGGGACGAAGCACTCCCAACACTGCACCGTTTTCGGCACAGCCGAACCCACAAAGTGGGTGGAAAGCCATGCGCGCCAGTCGGCGCACTGGATTGGACCCCCGGCGATGGCGGCGAGATGCACACGCTTGGCTAAATCCAACCGCCCGGCGGCGCGCCTCAAAACAGTCCGTCGAGCCACTGCAGTAAGCCGCCCCGCGCCTTCTCTCCGGGACGACGTGCGCCCTCGGGGCAGACCGTTTCCGGCTCGGTGCCTACCGCAAAAAACTCGCTGCGCCGCACCGGGCAGCCTGCCAGGGCCAGCGCACCGCTCCGCGGCTCGATTTCGAGGCGCTTGATCTCGGGGGGACGCTGAAACTTCCCCCGGATCTCGTCCCCGATCGCCTGCTTCACGAACGCAGCCCAGATGGGCAGGGCCACGCGGCTGCTGGCGGACCCCACGGAGGCGGGCTCGTCGTAGCCCACCCACACCACCGCCACCATCTCCGGCGTGATGCCCACGAACCACAGATCTTTCTCGTCGTCCGAAGTCCCGGTCTTCGCGGCCACCGGACCGCGGATGCCGAGGCGCCGAATCCGCGAGGCCGTGCCCCGCTCGACGACGCCCTCGAGCAGCGAAATCACCAGGTAGCTGGTCCCCGGATCGAGAACCCGCTCGAACTTGCGTTCGCGGCGGTCCACGCTCCCGCCGCCCGGGGCCACGATGTCCTCGAAGGTGTGGGGCCACGACCGGACGCCGCCGTTGGCGAGGGTGGCGTAGGCCCGGGCAACCTCGAGCGGCGACAACTCGGCGGTTCCGAGCACCAGGCTTGGAACCAGGGGCAGCGAACTGGTCAGGCCCAAACGCCGCGCGGTCGCGGCCACCCGCGCCACGCCGACTGCCTGCCCCAGGCGAACCGTCGGCGCGTTGAGCGAGCGCTCGAGCGCTTCGCGCACCGAAACCCGGCCCCGGAACTTTCCATCGAAATTCTGGGGCTTCCAGGTTCCCGAAGGGGTCTCGATTTCGATCGGACTGTCGTCCAGAAAACTCGCGAGGGTAATCAGCGGCCGAGCCCCCTGGGGTTCGAGCGCCGCAGCGTAGACGAAGGGCTTGAACACGCTGCCCACCGGGCGGCGCGCGTCGACGCAGCGGTTGAACTGCGAGGCGCGGTAATCGCGCCCCCCGACCAGCGCCAGCACCTCGCCGGTCTGGGGACGCAGCACCACGATGCAGCCCTGGAGCGGAGCGTCGCCCTCGACCCGGCCCTGCCGCTTCTCGACTGCAACAAGACCCTCGCGCAGGGCGCGCGCCGCCGCGCGCTGAAGCTTCGGCTCGAGGGTGGAGTGGATCTCGAGTCCCTCGAGGCTCAGCGCTTCGGCGTCGTAGGCCTGGGGCAGTTGGCGACGCAGCAGGTCCAGGAAATAGCGGGCGTTGTTTTCCTCCGGCGCAACCGACACCACGCGTAGCGGCACCCGCCGGGCGCGCCGGTGCTCGTCGGCATCGAGGTACCCCTGCTCGAGCATCAGGTCGAGCACCAGGTTGCGCCGATCGGTGGCCTTGGCCGCGTGGCGATGCGGCGAGATCCGGTTGGGGCTCTGGATGATCGCCGCCAGCAGCGCTGACTCTTCCGGGGCGAGGTCGGCCACGCTCTTCCCAAAATAGAGCTGGGAGGCTTCGCCCACGCCGTGGACCTCGGTGGCCCCGCGCTGCCCGAGGTAGATCTCGTTCAGGTAGGCCTCGAGGATCTCGGGCTTCGGATATCGCGCCTCGACGATCAGCGCCATGGCGGCTTCCTGGAGCTTTCGCGTCCAGCTGCGCTCGGGGGTGAGGAAGAAATTCTTGACCAACTGCTGGGTGAGGGTGCTGCCCCCCTGACGGATCCCGCCGGCGCGAAGGTTCGCGAGCAGCGCGCCGCCGATCCGTCGCAGATCGATCCCCGGGTGGCTGAGGAAGCGCCGATCTTCGACGGCAAGAATCGCCCCGACCAGATGGCGCGGGGCCTCGGCGAGGTGGATCAGGTCGCGCTGCTGGCGCTCGCTGCCGTAGTAGGCTCCTACGCGCTCGGGCTCGACCAACACCGCGCCGAGTTCCGCACCCGAGTCGACCTCGCGTATCCGCGCAATCTTCGATCCACGGAGGCGCAGGGCAATGCGCCGGGCGGGCTCGGGGCGCGAAGGGTGCCGGAAGGCGCGCAAGTGGATCTCGAGCCGCCCGGGGCTCTGTCGATAGCTCCCCACGTCGAGCAACGCCTTCCCCGAGACCTCGCGGTAGCCGAGTCGCCGAAGCGTCGAAAGCAGCCCGCTGCTTTGCCAGTCGAGCCCCGGGTACAGGATCGAGGGGGCCGAGAGCACCTTCGAGGGCACCGCGAAGCGCTGGCCTTCGAAGCGCTCGACCACGGTGGCGTCGAGTTGCAGCAGCGCCAGGCTGAGCGCGAAGCCACACACGGCCGACAGCCCCGCCAGCCAGGGCGTGGCCCGACGCAGCCGATCCACGCCGCGCGCCCGGGGACGGCGCTTGCGACCCTTTGCAGCCGGCCGACGCGCTCGCGCGCTGTCCGCGCGGCGCTTTCGCCCACCGCCTCGCTTCCGTGCTGCCAAGCGTCCCCCCCACCCCTCGACGCCTCGGAAGGCGAGGCTAGCAGGTCGCGCGTGGCGCCCGGGGGCGCCCGAGCGGGGCGGCGCGCCGGTGGCCCACGAAAGCCGTGGCCACGCTTGTTGGATCGTCCGAAAACCGCGAGATTACCGGCATGACGACGTCGGATCGCAACACCAAGAAGCCCTGGGGCGGGCGCTTCGAAGAAGCCACCGCACCCGCGGTGGAACGCTTCTCGGCTTCGGTCCACTTCGACCGGGCGCTGGCTTCGTATGACCTGCGCGGCAGCCGCGCCCACGTGGCGATGCTCGCGAGCCAGGGGATCATCCCCGAGGGCGATGCCCAGGCCATCCTCGAAGGCCTCGACACGATCGACGCCGAGATCGCAGCCGGCCAATTCGTCTTCGAGCCCGCTCTCGAAGATATCCACATGAACATCGAGTCGCGGCTGCGCGAGCTCGTCGGCCCGGTCGGGGGGCGCCTGCACACCGGCCGCAGTCGCAACGACCAGGTTGCGACCGACCTCACGCTCTACCTGCGAGACGCCTCGTTGGCGGCTCGCCGCGGGTTGCTCGAATTGCGGCGGGTGCTGCTGGAGCGGTCTCGAGAACACGTCGACACGCTGCTGCCGGGTTATACGCACCTGCAGCGGGCGCAACCGGTGCGCCTGGCCCACCAGTGGCTCGCTTATACCGAGATGCTGGGGCGGGACGCTGCACGCTTTGCCGATGCCGGTGCACGGCTCTCGAACTCGCCGCTGGGTTCGGGGGCGCTGGCCGGGTCGACGCTGCCGCTGGCGCCCGAGCACAGCGCTGCGGCCCTGGGCTTCGCCGGGCCGCCCCGCAACAGCATGGACGCGGTCGCCTCGCGCGACGGCGCAGTCGAGTGGCTCGCCGCTGTAGCGCTTTGCATGATTCACCTGTCGCGGCTGTCCGAAGAATTGGTGCTGTGGTCGAGCGCCGAGTTCGGCTTCGTCGAACTCGCCGACGCCTACTCCACGGGCTCGAGCCTGATGCCCCAGAAGAAGAATCCCGACGTGCCCGAACTGGTGCGCGGAAAGAGCGGGCGCGCGGTCGGCAACCTGGTCTCGCTGCTCGTCACGCTGAAGGGGCTGCCCCTCAGCTACAACCGCGACCTGCAAGAGGACAAGGAGCCGATCTTCGACTCGGCGCAGACCCTGCGCGACTCGCTCCTGGTGATGAGCGGCACCCTGGCGACCCTGCGCGTCGACACCGATCGCATGCGGCAGGCCGCCTCCGACCCGCTGCTGCTCGCCACCGACCTCGCCGAGACGCTGGTGCGCGAGGGCGTTCCCTTCCGCGATGCCCACGAGGCCGTGGGGAAGCTCGTCGCCCACAGTGTCCGCGAGGGGCTCGACCTGCGCGATCTCTCGCGCGAACAGCTTCAAGAATGGCATGCGGCGTTTCCGGCTGCCGGCTCGGAATTGCTCGATCTCGAGGGCAGCGTCGAGGCCCGGAACGCCGCCGGCGGAACCTCGCGCGCGCGCGTCGAAGCGGCCCTCGCCACCCTCGAGGAGGAACTCGATCGGGAAGCCGAAGCGCTCGGCGGGGAAGCCTCGTGACCCCGGCGCGGGCACTGGCGCTCAGCCTCGCGCTGGCTTTGGTTCTCGGTTGCGGGCGCTACGGACCGCCGAGTCCGATGGCGCCGGATTCGTTGGCGCCGAGTCCGTTGCCGCCGGATTCCGTCGACGCCGTGAACGAAGCCGCGCCCGCTGCGGGCGCCGAGAACGGAAATGCAGCGCGATGAGCCTCGACACGGCGATCGCCTTCACCAAGATGCACGGAGTCGGGAACGACTTCGTGCTGCTCGACGCCACGCGCTGTGTGCTGCCGCCGCTCGAGCCCTTTGCGCGCCGGCTGTGTGACCGCCATTTCGGCGTGGGCGCCGACCAGGTGCTGGTGGTGCGACCCCCGGGCGATGCCCAGCACGCAGATTTTCGGATGGAGATCTACAACGCGGACGGCTCCCAGGTCGAGATGTGCGCCAACGGGATCCGCGCCTTCTTCAAGTACCTGCGCGATCGCGGGCGCATCGACGGCGACGAGATCCGCGTCGAGACCCTCTCGGGCGTGGTGCGACCGCGCTGGGCGGGCAACGACCGGGTGTGCGTGGACATGGGCGCACCGATCCTCGCACCGGAGAAGATCCCGACCACCCTCGGCTCGGGCGAGGGACCGGTGCTCGACGAAAGCCTCGAGGTGGACGGCGAATCGCTCTTCGCCTCCAGCGTTTCCATGGGCAACCCCCATGCGGTGATCGAGGTCGCCGACGTCGAAAAGGCCCCGGTGGCCCACCTCGGGAGCCAGATTGAGCACCACCCCGCCTTCCCGAACCGGGTCAACGTCGCCTTCATCCAGGTCGTCGACCGGGGCCTTTTGCGGCAGCGCACCTGGGAGCGCGGCACCGGCGAGACCCTGGCTTGCGGCAGCGGTGCCTGCGCCGCGGCGGTCAGCGCAATCCTGCGCGGGCGAGTGGATGCGCGCGTGGTCGTCGCCTTGCGCGGCGGCGAACTGGAAATCGAGTGGCAGGGGCGCGACGATCCCGCTGCGTCGGTCTTCATGACGGGCCCGGCGGCGGAGGTCTTCGAGGGCCACTTCCCGACCTCGGGGCCCGTGCCGGACGCGGAGCCACTTCCGAAGGCAAAGGGGTAGCAGCGCGATGTTCGAGGGAACCCTGACCGCCCTGGTGACCCCCTTCCGCGACGGCGCGGTGGACGAGGGGGCACTGCGCGAGTTGGTCGAACGCCAGGTGGCGGCGGGCATCGATGGGCTGGTGCCCTGCGGCTCCACCGGCGAATCGGCCACGCTCTCCCACGACGAGCACCAGCGCGTGGTCGAGATCGTCGTCGAGGCGGCCGCGGGGCGTGTCCCGGTGGTGGCGGGCACCGGCTCGAACAACACCGCTGAGGCCATCGAGTTGACGTGCCACGCGCGGGACGCGGGCGCCGCCGCGGCGCTCCTGATCTCCCCCTACTACAACAAGCCCACCCAGCCGGGGCTGGTGGCGCATTACCGTGCGGTCGCCGACGAAAGCGGGTTGCCGCTGCTCGTCTACAACATCCCCGGCCGCACGGCGTCGAACGTGCTGCCCGAGACGCTCGCGCAGTTGGCGGAGCACCCGAAGATCGTGGGCGTGAAGGAGGCGTCGGGGAATCTCGACCAGATGGCGGAGGTGATCCGCCGCTGTCCCGACGATTTTGCGGTGCTCTCGGGCGACGACTCGCTGACCCTGCCGCTGCTGGCGCTCGGCGGCCGCGGCGTGATCTCGACTTCGTCGAACGTGGTTCCGCGCGAAATGGGCGAGTTGGTCTCGGCCTTCCGCGCGGGCGACGAAACCCGGGCCAGAGAGATCCACTACCGGTTGATGCCCCTCTTCGAGGTGCTCTTCGTTGAAACCAACCCGATCCCGGTGAAGGCAGCGCTGGCGCTTCTTGGGGTTGTCGGACCGGAGATCCGGCTGCCGCTGCTGCCGCTCTCGGAGCCCTGTGTGCCGGCCCTGCGGGCCGTCCTTACGGACCTGGGGGTGCTGTGATGGCGACCGAAGTCTCCGGCGTCGCGGTGGTGGGAGCGCTCGGGCGCATGGGCGAACGCGTGCGCGAAGCGCTCGCTGGCGAACCGAGCCTGCAACTCGCGGCGGCGCTCGAAGCCCCGGGGCACCCGGCGCTGGGAAGCGAAGTCGGCGCCGGCGTCCGCCTCGGCGACGACCCCAAAGCCGCTTTTGCCGGAAGCAGGGTCGCCATCGACTTCTCGGTGCCAGAGGCCACGCTCGCAAACCTGCGCGTCGCCGCCGAGAGCGGCGTGGCCTATGTCACCGGGACCACCGGCTTCGATCCAAAGCAGTGGGGCGAAGTCCGCGAACTCTCCCTGCGCACCGCGGTGCTCCACGCGCCGAACTTCTCGCTCTCGGTGAACTTGTTGGTGCGACTCACCGCCGAGGCCGCTCGCGTGCTGGGGCCCGACTTCGACGCCGAGATCGTCGAGATCCACCACGCCGCCAAGCGCGACGCCCCGAGCGGCACCGCGCTGCGCCTGGCCGAGGCGGTGGCCAGCGCACGGGGCCAAGAACTGGCGGAGCACCTGGTGCTGGAGCGAGCGGGGGAGACCGGCGCGCGGCCGCCCGGCGCCATCGGGGTCCAAGCGCTGCGCGGCGGCGACAACCCCGGCGAGCACAGCGTCTACTTCGTCGGCCAGGGCGAGCGCATCGAGTTGATCCACCGCTCGCAGACGCGCGACCACTTCGCCAAGGGCGCGGTGCGCGCCGCCGCTTGGTTGGTCGGAAAGGGCCCGGGGCTCTACGCCATCGACGAGGTGCTCGGCTTCTAGCCCTTTCGGGGCCCTCTAAAGCTCGACCCCAGCCTCCCGCGCCGTCTCCAACGAAAACGGGCGCCGCGGTCTGGCCGCGACGCCCGTTGCTTCGTCAAACCCTGTCGGTTTGAACGGCGCAGCCTCTCGGGGCTAGCCGCAGGTCGTCTCGACAATCAGTCGCGCCACCGTGTAGGGGTCGATGTTCGAGCAGGGCCGACGATCTTCGAGATAGCCCTTGCCCTGCTCCTTGCACTGGAGCGGAATGCGGATCGAAGCACCGCGGTCCGACACGCCGTAGAAGAACTCCTTGAAGGAAGCCGTCTCGTGCTCGCCCGTCAGGCGATCCTCGAGGCCAGCGCCGTAGTTGGCGATGTGCAGTTCCACCTTCTTGCCGAGTTTCTCGCAGGCTTCGACGATCACGTCAAAACCGCCCGCCTCGCGCATGGCCTTCGTCGAGAAGTTGGTGTGACAGCCCGCGCCGTTCCAGTCGCCGGCCATCGGCTTCGGATCGAGCGAGATCACCACGCCGTATTTCTCGGCGATGCGATGGAGCAGGTAGCGCGCCACGGTCAGATGGTCGCCCACCTCGAGCAGACCCGAGGGACCGATCTGGAACTCCCACTGTCCGGGCATCACCTCGGCGTTGATGCCGGCCAGTTTGAGGCCCGCCCCCAGGCAGGCATCGATGTGATCGTCGGCGATCTCGCGTCCGAAGATGCGATCGGCACCGGCGCCGCAGTAGTAGGGGCCCTGGGGGCCCGGGAAGCCACCCTCCGGGAAGCCGGCCGGGTATCCCTCGAGGGTCATCATCGTGTATTCCTGCTCGATCCCGAACCACGGCTCTTCGTCCGCGTACTTCGCCGCGGTCTCGACCGCTGCGGCGCGGTTGTTCGAGTGGGAAGGCGTGCCGTCGGCGTTGTAAACCTCGCAGAGCACGAGCAGGCTATCGCCACCGCGCAGCGGATCGGGGCAGGTAAAGACGGGCTTCAGCACGCAGTCCGAAGAGTGGCCCTCGGCCTGTTCGGTGGAGGACCCGTCAAAGCCCCAGACCGGCGGCTCTTCGCCTTCGGCCAGGATCTTCGTCTTGGATCGCAGATCGGGGGTCGGCTGGATTCCGTCCAACCAGATGTATTCGGCCTTGATCGACATTCCTTGGTTTCCTTCTGTTGCTTCGGGCTCGATGCCCCGGGTCTGCTGCTGGGTGCGATTGGCTGCGGCTGGCTCTTCGTAAGCTGACGGTGGCCGAAGCGAACGGGTCGCGGGCCCCGACACAGTGTCGGAAGCCGCGTCTCGCTTCGCCCCGCCTATTGAAATTGAGTTCCGCCGTCTCGCTATGCTTCGCGACGGCGATGGACCGCGCTGCTAGAGCGCTTCCGGTCCCCTTTCCCCGGTGCGGATCCGCACCACTTCTTCCATCGGAAGCACGAAGATCTTACCGTCGCCGATGCGACCGGAATTTGCGGACTCGACGATGGCGTCGACCACCTTGTCGACCTGCGCGTCTTCGATCACGACCTCGAGCTTGATCTTCGGCAAGAAATCGACCACGTATTCCGCGCCCCGGTAGAGCTCGGTGTGTCCCTTTTGACGGCCGAAGCCCTTGACTTCGGTCACCGTCAGGCCCTGGACACCGACTTCGTGCAGGGCCTCCTTGACCTCATCGAGCTTGAAGGGCTTGATGATGGCTTCGACTTTCTTCATGTCGTTCCCTCCGCGGTGGTCGGCGGTTGCGCCGACCCTGGGCGGGATGCCCGTTGCGGCGACTCGATCTCCCTGCTGGAGAATCGAGCCGGCCTACCTTATCAGATCCCGCCCTTTCTGGGTGTTGGCGCTGCCGGCCCCCAGCAAGGCGCCTCCCTTCCCGGGAAGCGCCTCCTGCGGACAAAAGCTCCGGCAGCTCTTCTTCTAGAACGTCTACACAAAGCAATGACCGTGCCGACTTCAGCACGGGCCGGGGGCGGCTGAGTGGCGTCTGGGGTGCCCATGGCCCCCCGGCGTGCCGATTCATGCCCAAGCAGCGGGCACTTCCTGCCCGCTGGGCGGGCAATCTGGTGCGGCGGCTCCCGGGGGAGGCGGGCCATTTATCCCGGGTGTCGGGGCAAGAGCCCCCCACCGCGCTTCTCGTCATTCTCTGGTCGATCCCGGCCCACCGGAACGAGTCTTGCAGTCTGGCCCGGCGTATTGGAATCACCGAAGACTGAGTTCCCCGGTCGAGTCGCGCAGGCGAGCGGACAGGTGGGCGCTGCGCCCACCCCTCGCAAAGCCCCCAACGAGTTCGACGACTTTCTCGCCCGCATAACGGCGAGCCGCGAAGCCCCCTATTCGCTGCGGGTCTGGCGCGAGCTGGCCGAGGCCTGGCGCATCACCCGGGCCCTCGAGAACTGCCAGGGCAACCGCTCGGCCGCCGCCCGCGAGCTCGGCATCGGCCGCCGCACGCTCTACGCCAAGATGGAAAAGCTTGGCATCGAGGCCCGCTGGAACGCCTAGCCGCGGGTTCGGCCGGCCTTCGCCGTTCGCGCGCGAGCGGGAGCCGACGAACGTTCAGCGCGGGCTGCGCCGACGCAGCACCAACCCCACCAGTCCAACCCCCAGAAGCAGTGCGGTGTTGGGTTCGGGAACCGGCGCGGGCTCGGTGGTGACGAGCAGGTTGCCCGCGGTGTAGAGCTCGAGGGCGCCCGTGAGCGGACCCAGCACCGTCACGTGGAAGGGATCCCCGCTGGTGTCGAAGGTCCCGTCCCCAAACGGAACACAGCCGGCCCAACCCGTCGTCGTACAGAAACTGATGCCGATGGTCGCATTGATCGTCAGGATTTCGCCGTTTCCCACCACCAAGCTACTCCCCGCGCGCAGGTCGATCGTCGGCACCTCCAGAAGCCCCGAAGGCAGGTGAAGCACCAGGTCGCCGGGCGCATTGAGCGTCGGGGCACTGGCACCCGAGGCTAGGACCAGCGTCGAAGCAGCCCGAGCGGGCGAAACCCCCACCCCATGGCAGAGGAGCAGCACGAAGCCCAGCGCCAGCCACTCTCCCGCGCGACCTCCGCACCGCATCCGCACCGCCTTTCCAGCCACGAGCACCCCGCCCGCTTGTCGAAATTCTCCATCAGAACGCGGAAAAAGAAAAGCCGTCGCGTGTCGCGGGCGCCCCGATGCGTTTTACGCTTCGAGACGGCTGGTACGCAACAACGACCGAACAGAAATGCGACCACCTGGCCCGACAGGTCTGACCAGCGGCTGGTCGCATCCAAAGTACCGGGAGAAGGAGCCTCCGCAGCCTTTGATTGGACGGGAATGGGACAGGCGGTTTGGGGATCGGCGGCTTGCTGGGGCGCGTAGTCTGGACTCCCCGGTCGCGAGCACCCCGGTGGAGGGATCGAGCGGGGCTTACCTCAAAGAGAAGGGAATCGTCAGATGTATGCCGGAAGACCACACTTTTGCTTGAAGTCGAAGAACCTGGATGCCTCTCGCCGCTTCTACGAGGCGCTGGGTCTCGCAGTCGTCGACGAGCTGCCGGGCAAACGAATCGTCCTTGAGCGGGCCAGTTTCCGGATCATGCTCATGACCTTCCTCGACGAGGACCTGCTCAATTTCCGCGGAGCCGATGCCTTTGCGATTCATGATCATCTCGATCGCGAGGGTATCTCGGCGCCCGGTGAACCCGAGCGGTACCGGAAGGAGAAATTCGATGCGGACGCCGACGGTGTTTGCTGGCTGACGCGCGACCCGGACGGGCACGCCATCCTCTTCGACACCAACCAAAACGAAGAGGGCGAAAGTGCCGCCCGCGAGAGCGTCGACCTTGCGCTGCGCAACGCGCAGCGAGACCTGATCGATGCCGGCGCCAGCGATGCGTGCCTGGAGGCGTACCGGCAGAAGATCCTGACCCCTTTTCTCACGGCGAACGCCTAGTTCCTTGATGAGATAACACCGAAGTCACACACGGGATCTCGGTGTCAGAAGCTCTTCGCGGATTTCGGTGACTTCATTGGGACAGAAATGGGCCACGGCGAAAGCCCCAAAAGAAAACCCCCTCCCTGCTGTTGCCAGCAAGGAGGGGGCTTTGTCGAACCGGAGACTAGAGACGGGCTCTAGAACTCGTAGGTCATGTCCACGAGGAACAGGAACTGGTCCTTGTAGCGCGCGGCGCCCGCGGCATTGTCGAACCAGTTGTTCGTGCTGCCATTCTGTTTCGCCTCGTCGTACCGAAACTCGCCGCGCAGCAGCAGGTTGTCGGTGACGTCGTGATCGACCGTGGCGGTGATCGACCACTGCTCGGCGTCGTTCGTGCCGCGGGTGGTGGCTTCCACGTACTCGCCGCGGAGGGCCAGGCCCGTGGTGTCGTTGAGCGCGTAACGACCCGCAAGGGCGATACCGTAGGTGTTGGTGTCGGAACCCGCGGCGGGATCGACGTTCACCCAGTCGAAGTTCGCCCAGAGCGACAGGTTGTCGCTCGGGTCGGCACTGACGACCACATCGAGAATCGAGCCCGA
>Ga0209554_1002786_pt1 | contig 11770 bp, 11 predicted proteins | sample MarorgKNORR_S2LV_5_FD_188221 | JGI IMG/M metagenome (GOLD analysis project Ga0209554, IMG submission 188221) | Marine microbial communities from the Southern Atlantic Ocean, analyzing organic carbon cycling - Bottom_A/KNORR_S2/LV (SPAdes) (version 2) | ecosystem: Environmental > Aquatic > Marine... | reverse complement strand
CATGTTCTTGCCCAGGTGGGCGAGCGGCTTGCCGAACGCCTCACGGTGGAGTCCCCGGCGGCACATCAGCTCGATGGCCCGCTCGGCGGCCCCGATGGAGCGCATGCAGTGGTGGATGCGGCCCGGGCCGAGGCGGAGCTGTGAGATCTCGAATCCCCGGCCCTCGCCCAACAGCATGTTCGAGGCCGGCACCCGGGCGTCTTTGAACGTGATGTGCATGTGGCCGTGGGGGGCGTCATCGTCGCCGAAGACCTGCATCGGGTGGTCGACGGTGACGCCGGGGGTGTCGATGGGTACCAGGATCTGTGACTGGCGACGGTGCGGCGGCCCATCGGGGCTGGTCTGCAGCATCGTGATCATGATCTTGCAGCGGGGGTCGCCAGCACCGGAGATGTAGAACTTGGTGCCGTTGATGACCCACTCGTCGCCATCCAGGACCGCTCGGCAGGTAAGGGCCTTGGCGTCTGAGGAGGCCACATCGGGTTCGGTCATGGCATAGGCGGAGCGGATCTCACCGTTCAGCAGCGGTTCCAGCCACTGCTTCTTCTGCTCCGGGGTGCCGACCCTCTCAAGGACCTCCATGTTGCCGGTGTCGGGGGCCGAGCAGTTGAGGCTCTCCGAGGCGAGGGGGTTCTTGCCCAGTTCGGAGGCGATGTAGGCGTAGTCCAGGTTCGAGAGGCCCTCACCGGTTTCGGCGTCCGGTAGGAAGAGGTTCCAGAGTCCGACCTCGCGGGCCTTGGCCTTGAGGCCGTCCAGGATGTCCATCTGGCCCGGGTGGTAGCCCCAGTGTTCGGTGCGTTCAGCGCCGAGCCGGTGGAACTCCAAGGTGACCGGTTCCACCTCGTCGGCAATGAAGGTCCGTACCCGGTCGTAGATGGGGCGTGCACCCTCGGACATTCTGAGGTCCAACGACGGATCGGTGGGGTCATCGATGTGCAGGCCGGGGCCGATTGCCATGGGTGCGTCCTAATCCTGGGTGGCGCCCTCTGGGGGCGGGTTCGAGCCGAATCTAGGCGCGCTCGCCACGGGCCTCCCCAGCGGGCAGAATGCGCGCCATGCGGATTACAGACGAGGTCCTGGGATTGTTCGCCAGCGGCGGGGGCAACTCCTATTCGGAACAGGTGAGCATGCAGCAGCACGCCCTGCAGGCTGCGGCGTTGGCCAGCGCATCGGGTGGGTCCGATGCCATGGTCCTGGCTTCGCTGCTCCACGACGTCGGCCACTTCCTGGCTGAACCGGATTCGGAGTTCGGCGTGACAGACCACGGCACCACGGGCGGGGCGTGGCTGTCCGAACGGTTCGTGGCGGCGGTCAGCGAGCCGGTCCGCCTGCACGTCGCGGCCAAGCGGTACCGGTGCTTCGTGGATCCTGCCTACGAGGAGCAGCTCAGCCCGGCATCCATCGGGACGCTGAGGCTCCAGGGTGGTGCCATGTCGGCTGCCGAGGCCGAAGCGTTCGAGGCTGAACCATTCGCGGATGATGCCCTGACCCTCCGGTCATTTGACGACGGGGGCAAGGTGGCCGGTCTGGACATTCCAGCCCTGGAGGCCTGGCGTTCCCTCCTGGACTCGTCGGAGTTCCGGCTGTGACGGCCCTGTCGGTCTCGACGGTGGGGCCCGAGGTGCTGACGGTGGAGCTGGCCGGTGGACCCGCCAGGTTCCACGCCATCTGGCTGCGGGACAACGCACGAGGCGAGGCCTCGCGAGACGTCGCCAACGACCAGCGCCTGTTCGACGTATCGGAGCTCCCCGACGAGGTGGTGATCGCCGCCGCCGAGGTGGTGGACGGCAACCTGCGGGTGGAGTTCGGACCGGACGGGCTGGTCAGCACCTTCGAGGGCGACTGGCTGGAGACCCACCGCTACGACGGCGTCGAGCGTCGCTGGTCCGAGGCTGTGCCCTGGCTGGCGGCGGGCTTCGAGCCACAGAGGCTGGCGTGGTCGCTACGCGACGACCCCTCTGCCCGGTCGGAAGCGACTAGGGCACTGGTACGCGATGGCCTGGCGATCGTGGACGGCCTGGCGTGTGGCCCCGATCCGACCGGCCCTGCCATAGGCGATGTCGCCGGGATCTGGGGTCCGGTCAGGGAGACCAACTACGGCGAGGTGTTCCACGTGCGGGCCGAGGCCGACCCGGTGAACCTGGCGTTCACCCCCCGGGCACTGAACGTGCACACAGACAATCCATATCGCCGTCCGGTGCCCGGTTTCCAACTGCTCCACTGCATTGTGGCCAGCGACACCGGTGGTGTGACCGTGCTCATCGACGGCTTCAGCGCCGCCGAGGCCCTGCGTAGCGAGGACCCCGGCGCCTTCGACCTGCTATCCGGGCACCGTGTGCCGTTCCGGTGGAGCGGCGACGGTTTCGACCTGCGGAACCGTTCACCTGTCATCGAGGTGGATGACCGCGGGGTGCTGTTGGCGGTCCGCTACAACAACCGGTCGGCGGCACCGTTCGACACGCCGTTCGAGGAGATGGCCGACTTCTACGAGGCATACCGGACCTTCGCGAGGCTCCTGCACCGTCGCGAGCTGGAGTACCGGTTCACGCTGTCGCCGGGCGAGTGCCTGGTGTTCGACAACGAACGGGTCCTCCACGGTCGGGAGGGCGAGTCCGACCCGCAGCGGTACCTGCAGGGCTGCTACCTCGATCGGGACTGGGTCCATGGCAGCATCGGGGACCCGGCGGACAGGAACGCGACATGATGGAGATCGAGGGGTTGGTCCGCCATGAGGTGGATGCCCATGGAATGCGGATCCACGTCGCCGAGGTGGGCGAAGGCCCGATGGTCCTGTTCGTCCACGGCTTCCCCGAGTCGTGGTACTCGTGGCGTCACCAGCTGCCGGCGGTGGCGGCAGCCGGCTACCGGGCCGTGGCGATCGACGTGCGTGGCTACGGGTCGTCGGAGGCGCCCACAGAGGTTGATGCCTACCGTCTGGTCGACCTGGTCGGGGACTGCGTAGGCGTGGTTGATGCACTCGGCGAGACCGGAGCGGTGATCGTCGGCCACGACTGGGGATCGCCGGTAGCGAGCACTGCGGCGCTGCTGCGCCCCGAGGTGTTCCGGGCGGTCGCCCTCCTGAGCGTCGCCTACACCCCGCCCAACGAGTTCCGACCGACCGACATCTTCCGGATGATGGGCGGCGACGACACGTTCTACATCGAGTACTTCCAGGAACCCGGCGTGGCCGAGGCGGAGATCGGCACTGATCCGGCCCGGTGGTTGGAGGGGATGATCTTCAGCGCATCAGGTGACGTTCCGCCTCCGCTCCCGGGGGAACCGGCGGGGTTCGCCGTTGCCGACGGCGGCCGCCTCGACGATCGGTTCCGCTACCCGACGGGCCCGTTGGCGTGGCAGAGCGCCGACGACCTCGCCTTCTATGTAGGAGAGTTCGCCAGGGCCGGGTTCTCAGGCGGCCTGAACCGGTACCGCTGCGTGGACCACGACTGGGTCGACCTGCGGGCCTGGCGCGATGCGCCGATCCACCAGCCCTCGCTCTACATCGGCGGGGAGAAGGACGGCCCCACCATCTGGGGCGCCGGGAGCATCGCCCGCTACCACGAGACCCTGCCGGGCCTGCACGACTCGGTGATCCTGCCGGGTGTCGGCCACTGGATGCAGCAGGAGGACGCTGCCGGGGTCAACGCACTCCTTCTGGACTTCCTGGAAGCCTGCTCCTGACCGACATCCAATGGTTGGCGGTTGTAGTGCTGGTCGCTGCCCGATGCCCTACGTGGCTACCTGCAGGCGTCGCCTAGGGTCACCCGGATGGGAAAGGGCGACCACGGCCGACTGACCCGCTCGCTGGGGCTCCGCCACGTCTTCGCCCTCTCCACGGGGGCGATGCTCTCCTCGGGCCTGTTCCTGCTGCCGGGCATAGCGGCGGCGAAGGCCGGGCCGGCGGCCGTACTGGCCTACCTGCTGGCTGGCCTCCTGGCCGTTCCGGCGATGCTCAGCGTGTCGGAGCTGGCCACGGCCCTTCCCAAGGCCGGCGGTGCGTACTACTTCCTGGAGCGGGCCCTGGGTCCGGCGGTGGGAACCGTTGCCGGCTTCGGCACCTGGCTCTCGCTGGTGCTCAAGGACGCCTTCGCCATGGTCGGGATGTCCGCCTACCTGGTGCTGATCCTGGACGTGAACGCCACGGTCCTCGCCCTGGTGCTCATAGCCATGTTCACCCTGGTGAACGTGGTGGGGTCCAAGGCCAGCGCTTCGATGCAGCTGGTCCTTGTGGTGGTGGTGCTGGGTGCCATGGCCTGGTTCATCGTCGAAGGTCTGGCGGAGACCGCATCGCGCGGCTTCGACGGTTCGAACCTGGACCCGTTCTTCACCACCGGGGTATCCGGGATCACCGCCGTGATCGGCCTGGTGTTCGTGTCGTTCGGCGGCCTCACCAAGGTGGCCAGTGCGGCTGAGGAGGTGGAGGATCCATCGCGCCACATCCCGTTGGGCATGGCCCTCTCCCTGGCCACCGCCACGGTTCTCTACACGCTTGGTGTCCTGGTGGTCGTCGCTCTGGTGCCGCCCGACGTACTGCACGGTGACCTGGCCCCCATCCACACCGCTGCGCAGGCGATCCTTCCGAAGGTCGGCGTCTGGCTGGTCGTCGTGGCGGCACTGGCCGCCTTCTCCTCGGCGGTGAACGCCGGGATCCTGGCCGCCGCCCGCTATCCGATGGCAATGGCTCGCGATGGCCTCCTACCAGCCCGCATGGGGACCCTCAGCCGGTTCGGCACCCCGGTCGTCGGTGTCGTCATGACGGGGGCGGCCATTGCCTTCGTCGTCGTGGCGTTCGACATCGAGTCCATTGCGAAGTTGGCCAGCGCCTTCGTGCTCCTCACCCTGGGCCTGGTGAACCTGGCAGTCCTGGTGCTGCGTGCATCGGAGATCAGGTCGTACGCACCGGCCTTCCGGTCGCCCCTGTACCCGTTCACGCAGCTCGCCGGCATGGCCATCTCGGGTTATCTGATCGTGCGCCTGGGGGTCTCCGCCCTGCTCTTCGTAGCCATCGTGTCCGCCCTGGGTTGGGCGTGGCACCACTTCTACGCCACCCCGCGGACCGACCGTGCGGGGGCCATCCGCCACGTCTTCCGCCGCTGGGGTCGGGAGGCCGATGAGACCCTGGAGCGCGAGATCAGCGCTGCGATGGCCGGGCACGGCCTGCGCTCCGTTGACGACTATCCGGGCCTCATTGCCAGGGCCGTGGTCCTCTCAGTGCCGGCTGGTGCGGACATCGCGGAGGCGGCGGCCCGTGCGGCCGCCGTGCTGTCGGACCGCATCGGCGTGCCGACCGAAAAGGTCACGGAACGGTTCCTGGAGACCGGATCGCTCTGGATCCAGCCGTCGGACGACCATCCCACGGCCACACCGGTGGCCCTCTTCGATGCCATCCAGGTCGACCAGCTGGTCATCGTGCGTGCGTCTGCGGGGATCCGGATACCAGCTGCCTGGGGTGGGTCGGGTGAGCTGGTGAACGCACTGTTCTTCCTGGCCGGTACGTCGTCGGACCCGGGCCGGTCACTGCGCCTGGCCGGCGAGCTGGCCGGGTTCCTCCATTCCGGAGCCCGTGCCTGTGGCCTGGCCACCACCGAGGCCGAGGTGAAGTCGTCGCTCCTGCCCGGTTGGGCCGTCCGTCAGTACGCGCTGCTGCCCGAGGGAATCGATGCGGGTCTGATCGGTCGACCGGTGGGAGACCTGGAGCTTCCCGACGGGGTGGAGGTGGCAGCGGTGACCCGCTTCGGGGTTCCGCTGCTGATCGACGACAGCCTGGTGCTGGAGCCCGACGACCAGCTCACGATGGTCGGTCCGGAGGACGTCATGCCGACCCCCGGAGACCCCTCCCCCGTCGCCTGACCATCCTGCGTCGGTTCAGGTGATGAGGAGTCGGCGGATCTCGGCTGCGCCGGCTACGCGTTCGGCGTCCGTGGCGGCGATAGGTGCGATGTTGAAGTCGACTGCGCCGGCTTCCACGAACGGGCGGAGCCACTCGGCTATCTCGGCCGGGGTACCCACCGGGGAATACCTCTCGAAGGCGGAATACGGGGCACCGTAGAATTTCTCCATGGCCGGGCCCAGGAGTGCGGCGCCCTCTGCGGGGTCGTCGCCCAGCCCGACCCACACCTGGTAGCCGTGGCGCCACGGCACGCCGCTGCGTCCGGCCTCGGCGGCGGCCGCCTCTGCGAGGGCCACGCCTTCGGCGAAGCGTCTGGGGGAGCACCACGACGCCAGCCAGCCGTCGCCACGTCGGCCTGCCCGTTCCACCGCGGCATTGGACCGCCCGCCCACCGTGATCGGAACCGGTGGTGATGGGGCAGGCAGCACCGATACGTCCGGGGCCTCGTAGAACTCGCCGTGGTGGTCGATGGTCTCGCCGGCCAGCAGCGGCCGTAGGACGTCCAGCGCCTCGTCGGTGCGGCGCCCGCGGCTGGCCGGATCCACGCCGACCACCTCCATCTCGTGACGGTCCTCGCCGCCCACGCCCACCCCGAAGGTGAGGCGACCGGGAGCCTGTTCGGCGAGTGTCGAGATCTGGCGGGCGACGGCCACCGGATGGCGTAGGGCCAGCAGGTAGACGCCGACGTAGACGCCGATTTCCGGGTGGAGGCCTGTCAGCCACGACACGGTCATGAGGCCGTCTCGTCCCCGCCCACCGTGGAAGGCAATGTGATCGGCGGTTACGAGGTGGTCAAGACTGGCGTCGGCCGCTGAATGGACGTATGAGACCGCCTCGTCGTGGCTGGCGAACCCGGCGGGGGGAATCGACAACCCGACCCTGATCCGGGTCGACGACGGGGTGGTCAAGGCGTGCGCTTCTCCCCGAAGGCATTCCAGGAGGTGATCCTCTCGGCGCCGCGGTACCGGGGGGCCACGCCCCACTTCCCCGTCGGGTGCCCGAGCGGGAGCAGTGCCAGTACCTCGTAGCGCTCGGGGATGCCCAGCAGCGAGCGCACGTCGTCCTCGTAGATGCGGTGCAGGGTGGTCATTGCAGTTCCGAGGCCCAGCGAGCGGGCGGCCAGCATGAAGTTCTGGATGGCCGGGTACACCGAGGCGTGCGTGGGCCCGACGGGCATCGGACCCTCGTCGTCGTGGACGGTCATGTCGATGGTCGGCATGAGCAACAGCACGATGACGGGTACGTGCTCGAGGTTCTCAGCCAGGTGGACGGTGGCCCGGTTGTTGCGCTCCCAGGCGTCGCGCGCCACGTCGTTGGGGAACTCGCCGGGGGCGATGGCGATCTCGTAGCGCGCCCAGCCGCGGCGGTAGATATCGGCCAGGCCGCCACGCAGTTCGGGGTCCTGAACGACCAGGAACTGGTACGGCTGGATGTTGCCGCCGCTGGGTGCCTGGACGGCTGCCTGTAGGCAGGTCCAGATGTCCTCGTCAGCCACGGGCTCGTCGGAGTAGCGACGCATTGCCCGGTTGGTCATCAGGCCGTCCAGCAGCCCGATCTCGTTTCCCCGGGTCTGTCCTGTTGAGAATGTCATCTGTGGTTCCTCTCTACTTCCCGGTGAACCGGGGTTCGCGCTTCTCGGCAAGGGCCGAGAGCGCCTCGGCGAAGTCCTCGGAACCGAAGGTCACGGTCTCGAGGGCGGTTGCCAGGTCGAAGGCCGGGCCGCAGGTCTGCTTGATCCAGGCGTTCACCGCCTGCTTCGTGAACTGGACCGCCTGAGGCGCACCGGCCGCCAGGCGTTTCGCCCACGCCATGCCGGCTGCGATACAGGCTTCGGGGTCTGGTGCCGATTCGACAATGAGGCCCATCCGGACGGCATCGGCCGCCGTGACCGAATCGCCGGTCAGCAGGTACCGCTTGGCCATCTGGGGCCCGAGGGCCAGCGGCCAGGCGATCGTGCCGCCGTCGCCGGCCACGATGCCGACGCGTACGTGGGGGTCGCCGAGCCGGGCCGTCTCGGACATGACCGTGATGTCGGACAGCAGCGCGATGCTGGCGCCCAGACCCATGGCGTGGCCGGTGACCGCACAGACGAGTGGAAGGTGCAGGTCCAGTAGGTCCCAGACGATGGCCTTGCCGTCCAGGCGGATGTCGGCGGCGTAGCCGGGCTTCGAGAACTCCGGGAACCACCCGAAGTCCCCGCCGGCGGTGAAGGCCTGGTCCGTGCCGGCCAGCAGGACGGCCCTGGCTTCGCGTTCGTTGCGGAGGTGCTTGAAGAGGTGAGTGAGCTCGTGGTGCATCTGCTCGTCGACCTTGTTCAGATGGTCGTCGGGCTTGTCGATGGTCACGACCAGCACGTCGCCATCCCGGTCCAGATGGAGGTACTCGAAGTCGGTCATGGTCGCTCCAGTGGTCGTTCGTATGTCGGTTGTCGGGTCAGGAAGCGGGCCGGGGTTCCCGGGGAAGCCCCAGGAGCCGCTCGCCGATGATGTTTCGCTGCACCTCGCTGGTGCCACCACCGATGGTCAGCGCCGGTGAGAAGTAGTGGCCCCAGGCCCACGGGTCATCATGCTCCTCGTAGGGGTAGTGCCCGTCCAGCATCGTGGATGGACCCTCGAGGTCCTTCACCAGGGACATGGCCTTCTGGCCGTGCACGTCGCCCACGGCCTTGCGGATCGACGACAGCGGCCCCGGATCGCCGCCGGCCACCTTGGCGCTCATGATGCGCCGGTTGAGGAGTCGGAGGATCACCATCTCGGTGTAGAGGTCCGAGATGCGCTGTCGCAGCACCGGGTCATCGCATCCGAAGGATCTGATCCGGTTCAGCACCGTCTCGTCGTCGGGTCCCCGACCCCAGAGCACGCCGCCCTCCGAGAGCGAGACCCGTTCGTTGGCCAGGGTCACCTTGGCGAGGCGCCAGCCCTCGTTCTCGGCACCCACGAGGTGCTCGACGGGGATGCGTACATCGGTCAGGAACGTCTCGTTGAAGTGGCGGCCGCCTGTCATCTCGATGATCGGCCTGACCTCGATGCCCGGGGTGGTCATGTCCAGGAGGAAGTAGGAGATGCCGTGCTGGCGCGGGCCGTCATCGGAGGTGCGGGCCAGGAGGATCCCCCAGTCGGTCACATCGGCCCGTGTCGACCAGAGCTTCGAGCCGTTCACCACGTAGCAGTCGCCATCGCGGACGGCCCGGGTCCGGAGTGACGCCAGGTCCGATCCGGCCTCCGGCTCGCTGAACAGCTGGCACCAGTCCTCGGTGTTGTCGAGCATCGGCGGGAGGAAGCGGTCCTTCTGTGCCTGGGTTCCCCCGGCGATGATCGTGGGGCCGGCCCACCCCACGCCTATCGACGCACCCGGGACGACCACGCCGGCGGTCGAGAACTCGTCGTCGATTATGAGCTGGGTCTCGGCGTCGGCGTCACGGCCCCACGGGTTGGGCCAGTGGGGGGCGATGAACCCGCCTTCTGCCAGGTCGCGGCGCGATGGCGACGGGTGGGAGGCCAGCCAGGAGCGGACTTCGAGGCGTCTCGGGTCGTCGTCGGCGGGTAGGGCGAAGTCCATAGTCCCTACCTCACAGGAGGGTGGTGTCGGTGTCGAGCCCGAATCTGAGCCGACCGGTCAGCTCGTGGATCCGGGGGGCGACCATGGCGTGGGTGGCAGCCACCTGGCCGTCGCGCACCATCCGTTGGAGCGGTTCCCTGAGGTAGACCGCTGCACCACCGGCTTCGCGCTGCAGGTTCGCGAGGGCGTCGGCGCAGCGCTGGGCCGAGTCGCATGCGGCCAGTCGGAGGCTCCGCCGGTGCTCGATGGTTAGCGGGTCGCCTGCCTGCGCCGTGGTCCATGCCTCACCGATCACGTCATGCAGGAACGACCGGGTGGAGCGGGCGGTCGCCTCTGCGCCCGAGACGACGGCCTGCCCCGTCGAGCGTTGAGAGAGGGTCCGGCCTGAACCCTCGGGCTTCTTCGATGCGGCCAGCTCGGCGAACCGGTCGACAGCGCCGTCCAGTAGTCCAATGGAGACGGCGGCGATGCCCATGGCCAGCATCCCGTAGAAGGGGAATCGCCACTGGGGTCCGTCGAGTCGGGGGGTGGCCGTCATGAGCTGCGTCCAGCGACCCTCGGGGACGAAGGCATCGGCGACCCGGTAGTCGGCTGAACCGCTGCCGGAGAGTCCCGTGACGTGCCAGGTGTCGAGGTGCTCGACGTCGGCCCGGTCGAAGAACACGAACGGGGCATAGAGGCCGTCGTCGCGTCGTAATGGTGAACCGTCGGCGTCGACGATGCGGGCGCCGCCGCCGATCCAGGTGCAGTGCCGGGTTCCTGATCCCCATGCCCAGGTTCCGGTGACCTGTAGGCCGCCGTCGACTATGCGGGCGGTGCCGACAGGGGCGGCATAGCCACCGGTGCATGAGTCGGCCGGGCCGTAGATCTCCCGGGCGTGTTGTTCGTCCAGGAAGCCGGCCAGCAGTGACGTGGTGCCGGCGATCATGACGCACCAGCCTGAGGCGCCGTCGTGACGGGACACCTCTGCAATCACGTCGATGCCGGTTGCCACATCGACCTCTGAGCCTCCGAGGCTGGTCGGCGTGAACATCCGGAAGAGGCCTGCCTCGGTGAGGTCGGTGACGACGTCATCGGGAAGCGTCCGGGTGGCCTCGATCTGCTCGGATCGTTCAGCGAGGGATGGCCCGATTTCACGGGCCTTCTGGAGGAGATCGACCATGGGCCAAAACTAGAAGGAATCTCCAGAATCTGCAAATAGAACTGTAGGTAACCTAGAGTTGTGGTCGTGAGGGTGTCGGGAATAGAAGCAGCAGAGGCCGTACCGGTCGGAAGGTCGGAGCGGACCCGGCGTGTCGTCGTGGATGCGACCGTGGCACGCCTGCGTTCCGAGGGTGCCTTCACGGTGGAGCAGGTGGCCACCGACGTGGGTGTCAGCGTGGCCACCATCTACAACCGCTTTCCGGAGGGCCGCGACGGCCTGCTGGCGGGTGCCTTCGACTCGGCGTTGGACCGACTGGTCACCGCCGGCGCCGTGCTGACCGTCGAACACCTCCTGGATCACGGTCTCGAGGCCACCCTGAGGGCCATGGTCGACGGCCTTGTCGAGGTCTTCACGGACGAGGCTCTCGTCATGCGCTCCGCCCTCGCACGTCTGCCCGAGAGCAGGGTGCTGCGTGAGTCCTACCGACGACACGAGGCCGACGCCCGCTCCCGGAACCACCGGTTCGTCCAGCTGGGCCAGGCTGCCGGCCGGATCACCGATGATGACACGGCCGGGTTGGCCGATCTGCTTGTGGTGATGGGTCAGGGGTTGAACAACCCGGTGCTGCTCGGGTCGGCCCACCGTGATCGACTGGTGGACCACCTCACAGCGGCCCTCGTGGCCGTACTCGAACCTGTAGGAGAGACCAGATGAGCGAACCGACCGCCGAGGGGCTCGTCGTCTACTGGCGCCCACTCTGCGGCTTCTGCCAACGGCTCCTCGAGGCACTTGAGGACGCTGGGATCCGCCCGGAACTCCACAACATCTGGGAGGAACCGGAGGCGGCCGAGTTCGTCCGATCGGTGAACGACGGCAACGAGATCGTGCCCACGGTGATGGTCGGCGAAACCACCTACACCAACCCGCCGCCCGACCAGTTGGTGGCGCACCTCCTACAGGCCTGACCGGCTCCAGGCCCGGCCGAGGGCGCGTCGGTGGCGCTCGACCGAAAGATGCGCGACCATTGGGGATCCGGGCGGACTCGGGGGATCGCATCGACGGCGATGCGACGACCCGTCCGGGGACACGAGGGGGTTGGAGATGGAGGTCTCCGTCACCGTCAACGGGACCAGGCGTTCCGCCGACGTCGAGCCGCGAACGCTGCTGGTGCACTACCT
>Ga0209554_1002780_pt1 | contig 11780 bp, 14 predicted proteins | sample MarorgKNORR_S2LV_5_FD_188221 | JGI IMG/M metagenome (GOLD analysis project Ga0209554, IMG submission 188221) | Marine microbial communities from the Southern Atlantic Ocean, analyzing organic carbon cycling - Bottom_A/KNORR_S2/LV (SPAdes) (version 2) | ecosystem: Environmental > Aquatic > Marine... | reverse complement strand
TCTATGAAGATTCATTTGATGAAAAAACAGGACTTTATCGATACATTGGAGAGGGAAAAGAAGGAAATCAAACATTATCAAGAGGTAACAAAGCAATTGCAGAAGCAAAGAAAAATGGACGAACAATTCATCTTTTCCACCAACATGAAAATAACGCCAAACACGAATATCTAGGAGAAGTTGAGCTTGTTGGAAACCCAGAAACTCAAAGACATAAAGACATCAATGAAGAAGATAGAGACGAATTTGTATTTTTCTTAAAACCAATAAAAATATAAAATCAAAAAAAATATTTTAATTATTACCAATCAATTCATCATATCTCATCATACAAGCTCCAGATTCGTTTCTTCTACCCAAAATTTGTAATATTTTTGATTTTGAAAGCCAAGAATTTGCATGGGTATCATCCAATTTGCAAGGCCCACAAAGGCAGGCATAATGACTCCAAAAACCATAATCAATCCGTGGTTGGTAGTCATTTGGTTGAAGAATTCAGGTTGTATTATTTGAAGTCCGGGTTCAAATAACTCAGCTCTTATAACCATAGCCATAGTGCCACCAATGAATAGCATCAAGAAACTAAACCAGAGATAAAGAGTACCGATATCCTTATGATTGGTTGTAAAAAGCCATCTAGTTAGGCCTTTTGCAGGTCCGTGATGCCCGTGATCATCGTGTGTTTCTACTATCGTACTCATCTTTTCTGACCTCTTTTCATCATTTAGAGTTTTGCTCTGTTTTTGTAATCCACTATGTCTTTAGGAACTACTATTTCTCCATCTCCATTTTTTCCATTACTCCAAGAGTCTCTTGTGTAAGTTATTACCGAAGCTATATCAACTTCAGATAGCTGTTTTGAAAATGCCTGCATGGCAGCCCCTTGGACACCTTCCATTAAAATTTCTATGTTCCTTGCCTTGTCTCGCATTACTATTTGACTTCCTTCTAAAGAAGGAAAGACTGGCGGTAATCCCTGTCCGTTTGCTTGGTGGCAAGCAACACAGTTTTTAAGATAGACTCCCTGTCCTCTCTCAATGAGCTCTGCCTTTGTCCAAACTTTTTCGGTAAGAAGTTTTTCAGCTTCAGCTAATACTATTTTTTCTATAATCCATGCTTCGTATTCTTCTTGTTCAACTGCCCTTACAACAACGGGCATGAAAGCATGCCCTAAACCACATAATTCGGTACAAGCACCTCGGTAAATGCCTGGTTTGGGTACATTTGTCCAGGCTGTATTGATAAAACCTGGAACGGCATCTTGCTTAACGGCAAAATCTGGAACCCACCAAGAATGTATTACGTCGTTTCCAGTAATTAAAAACCTTATTCGTTTATTAATTGGTATAACAAGAGGCTCGTCAACTTCCGAGAGATAAAATTCTCCTTTAGGAAGTGCATTGTTTATCTCCTCTTGGCTGGTAGCTAGATTACTAAAAAAACTAACGCCTTCTTCTAAATATGTATATTCTTTACCCAACTCACCAACTTTTGTTCTTTCGTCTGGTGTTGTGTTATACCACTCTTCAATAGCGTCTGCTACTTCCATCCAATCTGCTCTATCATCAAAAATGTAAGGTGTTGGTATTGAACCTTGTAATGCACGACTTCTTGGCCATACTGGTTTTACCCACTCTGCGTATGTTAAATCTGGATTATTTTCCCACAATCTCCAATCGTGAAGTGATTTAATTTTTTTATAATCTTCTGAAGTTAGGTATTTACCATCGATTGCAAATCCACAATGGTCTTGTAATCCACCTGTAATATTCACGATAATTGGTGTTCCTGCAACTAACGATTCTGCTGTTCCTAATCCAAATCCTTCATTGGATGCAATATTAATCGTAACATCAGAAATATTATATAACCAATTTAATTGTTTTGATTCTAACTTATTTTGACTGAATACAATATTACACTCCGGTAGTAAATGTCTGACTAATCGTGGTAAGTCTGTTCCATTTTCGTCTCTTGGTTGTGTGTGTAATAAAAAGGCTACTTTATCTTTCTTTTCTTCTGGTAATCTATTTCTAAATTCTTGGAAGGCTAACAACGCATCAGAAGTCATCTTTCGTCTAATATTTCTATTGTTATAAAATAATACAAATTCTATGTCATCTGAATCCTGAATATTAAATATTCTTTTTTTCAAATCCATCATATCATCATACTCTTCGTGTAATGGTGGAATTGGATAAAATAATTTATGATTAATTCCGTGTGGAATATAAGTAGAATCCAAATCTGTTCTCGGTTTTCTTTTACAAACCTCATCTACAATAGCAAAAGTTTGTTTTGAAATATTCATAATCAAATCACAACTTTCATAATACGATTCATTATATTTTGGTGCTGGCCAATCATCCCAAATGTTATAATAAAAAATAGGAATACTTTGTCTAATTTCGTGTTCCATATGATAAAACCAACCCCAAAATCTTGGGTCTGTATAAATCATAATAGCATCAGGTTTTTCTGTATTAAGTAATTGTCTTAATATGTCTGGATTTCCATACCCGTTAATTGGATATACCTTAACATACGCGTTATCAATACCTTTATCTTTATTAACATCAGCACTTAAATCAAATACTTTACCTTGTTCTGGGTGATTAATCGCACCACCGACTTGAACCCAATCAAAGTGATGAGCAGTTCCTAATATTATCTCTCTTGACATAGTTCCTACTCCTGATGACATTCTCATATCATCAGAAAATAGTAAAATTTTTTGTTTTTTCATTCCTATCCTTTTAATAACTTTTTTTTCGTAGTATCAACTTCAACCTTTTTACTTTTTTCAATAAAATTCATTCGAAGTGTTTTCAACTTACTCTGAGCAACATCTAACTTTTCAATGTATTTATCTATCTCTGTTAATAAATCTGGGTGTTCCCCAATTCCAACAGGATTATTAAAATACACTTCAAGTATAGCTAACGCTTCTGATATTTCTGCTTTATATCTGTCAATACTTGCTTGTAACAATTTATTCATCATAACTCCTATAAACTACTTCCACTTTCTACCAATTCTTCGTGTTCAGTAATTAATTTTTTATATTCTTCATCTTTTAAATACAAGTCCATACTTCTATTTACTAATTTTTGAAGAGTCATCTCTGAATCTTCATCTTTGAACTTTTCATAAAGTTCTATTAAAATCTTTACACTCGTTAACATTGTAATATCCATACTATATATAAATATCATTAACTTTTTATTATTATTGATTTTTTTTGTTTATCAACTAATCTTTTTAAATCTTTTATTTTAGTTATTTCTTCATCTTCTGTAAAAAATATTACCAAATTTACATACTCTACAATCAATTTATTTTGAACAAAAAAGTGTTTTACATTATATTTTTTACCATATTTAAATCTGGGTAGATAACAATACTGGTTCCATTTATAATGAAATGGTGCAAATTCTGTGTATTTTATTCCAAAGTCTAAACATATTTCTTTAACATTCTTTTCAACACCATATTTACCACCACCACTTACTATCTCTAACTTATCATAGAAATTCTCTTTCCAATTAAAAATGTGTTTTTTTATCTTACTCACATTTTCATAAGTATCTTGTCCAAGTATAGCAATTTTATATGTTGTCATTTCTTTTTTGTCTTTTCATTACCTTTGGTTCACAAATATGAGCTAATACACTCTCAAAAAGTTCGATACCTCTAAATAAATTTTCTTTGTCAATCTTTCTTAAAGTCCAAAACCGACGGCCTGAATAAGGTAGTTGTTCTTTAAATTTTTTATGGTCATCAGTAGAAAATATCTGATACCACGCTACATCATTTATTTGTTGATAATCTGACCCTGCTATTCTTATATCAAACTTAACTTTTCCGTCATATCTTTTCGCGAAATCTTTTAGTTTAGAAGTCAAATTATCATCTTCTGAATAAAATAATCTAACATTAAATCCTGGATATTTTGATGCTATTTCATTGATTTTATCCATAATTTCTTTCTCATATGGTTTATCAATAAAATAAGAAAGGTTTATTCTTAAATCATATCCCTTAACCATTAGTTTGGCATCCTATCACATAATTCTGGTTTGTCTTTAAACTCGCACCATTTACAATTTTTTGTTGAAACTATCTTTTTGTAAATATGTTGTTCATTGTGTTTTCCTTTTTCATCAAAACACTCGTCAATGAATTCTTTTAATGAAACACTTACTTTATTTAAACTTGGTGTTCCGTTGGCTGGTTCAAAAATTTGTATTCGTCTTTGTGGGAAATCCATATTCTCATATAATTTTCTCTTTACAATAAAAAATTCTACATCAATCTTATCTAACGGGAAATTATATTGTTTAGAATAAAATTGTTTATATAATAATAACTGATTCGTTTTGTTCTTATCAGCTTTAGCCCATTTGTTCCAACCCATTGTAGAAGTTTTAATATCAATAATTTTAATTCTATCTCTAATTGTGTCCTTTATTACCACATCCATAAAACCAACAAAATTAATATTTTTTGATAATTTATAATTTAAAGGTCTTTCAATACCAACTAATTCGTATCCTTTTTTACTAAAATACACACTTCTTTTCTTTTTAAAGTAATCTATCAGTTGACAACCTTGTAAATAAAACTCTCTCATTTCATTTGCATTTGTTAGATTAATTTCCTCAAACTTTTCTTTTGCTTGAATATAGTTCTTCTTCATCTCTAACATTAACATTTCTTCCATTGGTAATTCATTAGCCTTTTTAATACTATCTGAATACATTAATGTTAGATATGTTTGTAATACTGAATGAACACTTGAACCAAAAATAGTATAAATGTTATCTGTGAATTGTCCGTATCCGTCAATATACTTCAATTTCCATTTATGCGGACAATGAACCCATTGGGAAAATTGACTGTAACTGATTCTTGCCATTACTTACCCCACTTACCACGACTAACTATGGTTGCCATAATTCCATAATTAGAAATGTCAAGATATGCATCTTCTAATGGTTCATCTTTAACTACTGATTTTTTTTCACCAAGTAATAATGTTTTTACTCTCTGGGCCTTATCATTAATCCTGAACCATAATCCTGTTAAAGATAATTTAATCTCTTCTTTGGTTTGTAAATTAGTTCCAACCGATATATTTCCTGGGCCATAATCGTGTTGCTTGTGTAAGAATAACACATATTGTTCTCGTTGAATTTTTCTAAACTCTTCGGTCATCTCTGGCCACTCTTGTTCCATTTCATCTACAACATCACTATTTACATCTGTCGGGTCATATTGTTGACCTACATCATCAATGACTTCATTATATACTCTTTTATTAGACTCTTTAATGTCTTTACTCATCTTATCTCCTATTCAATTGGTAATCCAAGCTTTTTAATTTCTTTTGGGTCTGCTCCATATTTTCCGAATAATTCGGCTAATTCATACATACCACCTTCAGTTAATAAAAACATTTCAGCATAATTTTTTGCTTCTTGTAAATTAACTTGATAGTGTGTTGAAATAATATCGAGGGCCCATCGCGGATATTCTAACATTTGCTTTCTCCCTTTAATGTATTTTAACCAAACTTTTCTCTTTGGTAAAATATCTATGTATAATTTATATAATACTTCTGGTGGTAAATCATATTGTTGAACTTCATTTACCAATTCTATCCAATTTGAATTCATTGATAAAAATCTATTTACCATAAAATTTGACCAAGTTTTTTTGTCCTCATCAGATATTCTTTTCCAATAAGTTTTATTCTGTATTGAAGTTACTTGATTGATGTGTTCAAATAAACTTTTTCGTCTAATTGTCTGTTTTTGTTTTCTCATTTGTGTCTAATGTTGGATTTAATTTACTATTAATGTGTCCACAACTTCCACAAGAATAAACTTGAAGTGGAATTATAGCTTCTTTTCCGGTCGGCGATACCAACGCAGATATTCTTTTTAAAAAGAATGACGCTATAAATAATCCATTTGAACATTTCTCACAAAGAATTGTATCTGCTTGTGACAAATCTACTTGAACATTTGCTTGTTGTTTACTTTCTGTTAACATTTCTTCTCCTATTTAGTGATGTTTAATATTTCAATTAACATAGCCATTGCGTTAATTTCTTTATCTACAACTTGTGCATCTGATAACTCATACTTAGCTATTGTTAATATAACTTCTGCGATATGTCCTTTACCATATGAATCAACTTCATCATATAATAGTCTGAATAAATCTGCATAATCTCTGATTTGTGAATCTGCGAGTAATTGTCTTAAACTCTTAAACGCTAATTTTTTATTTTGTGTATGTAATATTTCTAATACTTGTAATTTATAATCATTTCTAACCATACTTTCTGTATCTACAACAAGATGATTATCTACAACATTTCGTTGAATTGAATTGATAATTCTTCTAATATCAGGATAACTTGAATTAACCATTGTCACAATATCATTATTATCATAAGTTATACCTTCCGTATCCAAAATGTTTGAAGTATGAATTGCTACTTGTTTTTTTGAAGGTGGAATAATTTGATAAGATTGACAACGACTTTGTATTGGGTCAATAATTCTTTCAACATAATTACAAGTTAGAATAAATCTACAATGTCTTGAAAATGTTTCCATAAGGTTACGAAGTGCAGCTTGTGCGTTTGGTGTTAAGAAATCACACTCATCTAATATAATAACTTTTAAATCTTTAAAACCTACTGATGATGCAAATACTTTAATCTGATTTCTTACGGTATCTACTGAATTTGTATCAGATGCGTTAATATACATTTGGTCACAATCAATATTACTAACCAATAACTTCGCTAATGTAGTTTTACCTGTTCCTGCTTTTCCGTGTAATAATAAATGTGGAATGTCACCAGTATTAATGTATTTACTCACTTTTGTTTTCAAGTGTTCATTACCAATATAGTTTTCTAAACTAACTGGCCTATACTTTTCTACAAATAATGTATGCTCTCTGTTTTTGTTCATCATATCTTTTTCTCTTAAAACCAACCGTGTTTTTTGACTACAACTTTCTCTGATTTCTGTGTTGGTTTAAGTTGTAATTTAACATTTTTTGTTAACAATGTCAAGTCTTTTTTTAAATTGTCTGGAATAGAATAACTTACATAAGGACTTTCGTAATTATCTTTTACTCCTACCTCTAATAAATATCTACGAATATATTGCCATACCGAATTTAATTTAATATTTGGTTGAACTTGTTCAATAATATCATTTTTAAAATTAATACCATTTTCAATACAATATAACCATTTAGATGCATCTTTTGGAATATGTTTCCTTTCTTTTGAAAGAATATTACTAACTTCTGTTATAAGGTTTTTCTCAAATTCTTTATCATAATTTGGTAATTCCCATTTAAATTCTTTTGGTAAGTTTTTTAACTTACTTTGAAATTCCTCTTTTGTCTTGAAAAACAATGGATAATCATCACCAACAACTTTTCTCATAGCTGGGTGGTCATAAATTAAAACTGGTTTATTTAATGATAATCCGTCTTGTATCGATAGATTCCAAGTCGCATAACTATCAACAAAACAAACACTACAAAGAGAATTTTCAAGTAAGTATCTATATTTTGGTCTACTTAAACCTTGAGCTTTATATTCCTTTGGTGCTTTTGAATCGGTGCACCAAACATCATAATCTAACCCTTCCATATATTCTTCAAAACGATTTACACCAGTTGACTTAGCCCATCTGTGATTAAACACGATTGTGTTGGAAACATCTCTTATTAATGGAACTGCTTCTGGAAACTTATCATTTGATAGTGGAAAAGTTAATGTTTTATCTTTCACATAATCTGAATTTAATTTAGTAGTTTGTTCTGTTCTATAATTTTTTTCTAACCATTTAGAAGAAATATCTGTGTGAAAGAATGCTTTATCAGATTGTTGTATTGCTTCTAATTGTCTTAAATAAGACGGCGGTATTGCTGATGATGAACGACTTTGTGAACAATCTACCCAATGGAAAAATATAAAACGATTCATATTTTGTCCATATCTTTTATCATTAAATGAAACTAATATATTATATAGTTTTTCTGGTTGATGACAAAATACAAAATCAAAATCCATAAAACGAAAATCAAATAGATTTCTAAAAGACGCTCCGTCAAAGTGTGAACGATTTGATAAAACATCTCTCGGGTATTTGAAAGGAATAAGCGTAACATTTTCTCTATCATCAGGGATATTGTTTTTTTCTGGAACAACAATATAGTGATGACATTTTGGTAAAAATCTTACCGTCTTTTCCAATACCTTATAATTAGAATCAAACTCGTGCTGAAAAACACCACTACTATTAAATCTAACTGGGGATTGGAAATGTAATATCCGTAATCCCTCTATTTGTTTCATCTTAATTTACATTTTGAACTGCAACAAGGTAATATGTTGATTCATAATCATTCATATTAAACTTAATTCTTGCTAATCCTTCAGAACTAACTTCCAAAGTAGCTGAATCGTTTTCCTTGTTTGCTTCTAATACATCTTTAAATAAATTTGCATTAAAAGATATATTATCAATTATATTATCATTTTCATTTTTTACAGGGATTGCTACACGATTAGTTGCAATAGATGAATAACCTATTACTACTTCGGTATTATTACCAGAAACCACTGTAAATGATTCTGTGTCTGGTAAAGCTCCCTTACCTGCTATAAATTTCTTAATGAAAGTTGAATCTACTTTTAATTGTAATTCAAACTCAGGTATTTGTTTTAATTTCGGTGGTTGATTAATTACTGAAAGGTCTGATAACATATACCTTATATCAGCTCCACCATCATTCGCACTTAATGAATGAACTTTTTCATTTGCTTTTTTTAATTCTACTGAAATATTTTCATCTAATACTGAAAGCATTTTTAGTAGAACATCAGTTGTATAAACACCAAATTCGGCTTCTGTTAATGAATAGTTTTTCAATTTAACTTCACCTAATAGAGATTTATCACTCGAAACAAATCGTGTAGATAAACCATTTCCATCAGAATTGACTACTACTGAATTAACATTACCACCCAGGTAATATTTGTTTATAAACTTAACTAACTTACTTTTATCCATTGTTATAACTCCTTATTATATAACCTTTTATTTATTAATAAATATCATTTTGTATTCTCAAAATCAAAAAAACTTTTCAATTGTATGACTTTTATCGACTGCTAAAGTCCAATTTAAACTTTCATAAAACATCTTTATCTTTTTCTCTAATGATTTCACATACATCTTATCATAATCAGCATATTCTTTTATAAATTTTATTATTTTTGGGGAATCCTCATATCCTTTAAACGCTATAGTTTCCATACCAATTGGATTTGGTTTCAAATAAATCCATTTAATTTTATCTCCGTCTGAAATAAACTGATATTTTTTATCATCACCGAAATATCTTAACAAATCATTATGATTGATTGATGACTTTACATGCACGGGTGTTCCTTTTTTATATGGTGTAATAACGGCTTTTTTACCAGTTGTAGTAAATGAATTTCTTTTAATTTTTTGTATAAACTTTGTTAATCTCTTAACACCGGTTGGCATTGAAACTTCATCATAGTTTTTTAGTTTCATATCTCTCTTAAAATTTAAAATTCTTTCATCAATCTTATCCTTTGGAACATCTAATAAAATATCTTCAAGAAGTTCGTTCATTAATCCTCTCATCGCGTTTGGAAAGTTAGAACGAACGGTGTCTAATCCTTTTACCATTGTTTTATTTACCTTAACACCATTATCATTGATAATCTTCATACCATATCGTTTTTTAGTAACGAATAATGCTGATTTAGCAATTAACTCTTGTTTAATTTCAAACTGATGTTCTCCTTTTATATTACAAAATCTTTCTACAAAATAATCATAACTAAGATTAATATATTGTTGAACTTCTGAAGCGATTTCTAAAATTCTTTGTGTCATCATCACTTCACTCAATTGTTCATTTGGAAATCTTTTATTAATCAAAGGAAGTGCTGAATAGAAAACTGAATCTGTATCAATATAAATACAATAATCTTTATCATCACCCAATTCTTTATTATAGAAGTTATTTGCGATTTTCTTTGTGAATTTAATTAAAGATTGTCCTGTTGTTGTAACGGCTGTTGCATTGTCTGTATCATAAAATCTAAACACACTCAATCCTAATACACCATAAATAGAATTTAACAACACCTTTTGTAGATATTGTCGTCTATTAAAGTAATTATATTTATCATCATCACCTTCATCAGAAAACTTCTTCGCTAAATTCCTATATTCAACTCGTTGTTGAAACCACTTTGTTAGAATAGCTGGAATTAATCCCATTTTATCATTTCTATATATCACACCATTTGATGCAATAGAAACTGGGTTGTTATCAAAAAAATCTTTTAATTCTACTTCTGTAAATTTTCCTCTTACTTTTTCATCTTTCTTTAAAGTATAAGTTTTCTTACCACCACCCCTAATAAAGTCCTCGGCGTTCCAATTATCTAATTTACCAATCTTTGTTTCGGGTGAAATGTTCAATGTTCTCATAACTGAAGGATACATTGAAGTTACATCTAAATCATATACCCAATCGTGTTTTCCGCGTTGTGGTTCTTGAACATAAGCTCCCTCAAACATATCTCTTCCTAACAACTTTCTTCCATCTCGTCTTTTGTCAGGTGCTACTAATCCAACTTTTTTACAATATACTAATATAGCTCCCTCAATATATCGTGATGACCAATAAATTTCCTCATAAGGACAATGACCAATATGACATATACCACGAGCAATATCAATATAATCTAATTTATCGTCTAATTTTTTAATCAATCTAACATCTTGAACATTATAATCAATAAATTTCTGTATATCTTGTTCATATAAATCATTAAGAGTTCCTTCATATTCAATTTTCTTTTCTCCTAATTCAAATTCTGCGATTGCATCTAAACGATAAGATTGTCTTTGTGAAAATGTAAGATTTTTATAAAGTCGTAAATAATCTAATGACGATACACCAGCTATTTCATACTTCCCTGAAATTGTATTTAGTCTAATTATGTTTATAGGTGATAAAGAGTTCGCAGTATGTTCATTTAAAACTTTACTTGCTCTGTGATATAAATAAGGAATATCAAATGTGTCTGTATTCCAACCACTCAATATTGTTGGTTGTATTTCTATATACTTATCAAAAAACTTCTGCAATAAATCTTTTTCTGTGGAAGAAACTTCTACGATTAAATCGTCTTTTTCATAACTTTCTATTTTACCCTTCTCATCTAATACATAACAATAATATTGTTCCATTGCTTCATCAAAAAATGCTATTGATGTGATTTTATTTGGAGCTGTATCTGGACTTGGAAATCCGTCTGTTACTTCTACTTCAATATCAAAATATAACCTTCTGTGTCCAAGAGATACTTCATCAGATTCATAATACAAATCTACAAGAGTTCTGATTTCTGGAACAACATCACTTTCAAATGTTTCCATTTCTCTACCAAATCTAAAAACTTTTTTTAATCTATCGCCATAAATAGAAACATCAGTTCCACCACTATCTTTTACATAGGCATATCTTTTGTAAGGTATAGAATAATAACCACGCACATCATCCCAAATATGCATTTTTCGTTTTTCTCTGTCATAGTAAATATTTTGAAACATATTTTAGCTTATAATAACCCTTTTATTTATATATAAATATACAAATTAATTTTGTAAATGTCAAGTCTTTTTTTT
>Ga0209554_1002777_pt1 | contig 11789 bp, 13 predicted proteins | sample MarorgKNORR_S2LV_5_FD_188221 | JGI IMG/M metagenome (GOLD analysis project Ga0209554, IMG submission 188221) | Marine microbial communities from the Southern Atlantic Ocean, analyzing organic carbon cycling - Bottom_A/KNORR_S2/LV (SPAdes) (version 2) | ecosystem: Environmental > Aquatic > Marine... | reverse complement strand
CATTACATCCTATTACTCATACAATGATTCGAATTGAATCTATTTTTCATTCTATCGGTTTCGAAGTAGCGACTGGTCCTGAAATTGAAAATGATTATCACAATTTTAGTGCATTAAATATTCCTGAATCTCACCCAGCTAGAGCAATGCATGATACTTTTTATATTGATAAAAAGCATGTATTAAGAACACATACCTCACCTGTGCAGGTGAGGTATATGAAAAAAAACAAGCCCCCTTTAAGAGTAATTTCACCAGGAAGAGTATATCGGGTAGATTCTGATGCGACACATTCTCCTATGTTTCATCAGGTTGAAGGGCTGTGGGTTGATAAGGATGTTAGTTTTGCTAATTTAAAAGGTGTTGTTCAAGATTTTTTACAACAGTTTTTTGAGGATGATGCACTTACAATTCGATTTAGACCGTCATTTTTCCCGTTTACTGAGCCTTCTGCTGAAATAGATATGAGTTGGAATGATGGCTGGTTAGAGATTGGTGGGTGTGGAATGGTTCACCCGGAGGTGCTTACTCAAGTAAAAATTAATCCTGATCGATTTCAAGGTTTTGCTTTTGGACTTGGAGTTGAACGATTAACTATGTTGAAGTATGGGATTAATGATCTCAGACTCTTTTTTAATCATGATCTTCGTTTTCTTAAGCAATTTGAGGTCTAGTTATGCAATTTTCTAAACAATGGTTAAGTACATATCTTGATGGTGATCTTAATCAAATTAATTTAAGCGACATATTAACTTCAGCGGGCTTAGAGGTTGAGGATGTTCAAGATTTATCTGTACTATCCAATTTGGTTGTTGTTGGTGAAATCACTAAGCTTGTGAAGCATCCTGATGCTGATCGATTAAATATTTGTACAGTTAACATAGGTGAAGTCAATCCGTTGCAAATTGTTTGTGGAGCACCTAATGTTCGCGTTGGGATGAAAGTTCCTTGTGCTAAAGTCGGCGCAAAGTTATCGGCATTTGAAATTAAGAAGGCGAAATTACGAGGAGTAGAGTCATTAGGGATGCTTTGTTCAGCTAAAGAAATTGGTTTGACACAAGACAGTGACGGGTTGTTGGAGTTAGACGCTAGTGCTAAAGTGGGTACAAAAGTAATTGATAGTTTATCGCTTGACGATAGTATTTATACTTTATCACTTACCCCTAATCGAGCTGATTGTTTAAGTATGATGGGAATAGCGCGAGAGGTAGCAGCCCTAACCTCTATGACTTTAAAATTACCAGATTCGAATAAGTTGAATAACTTGGATACTTTGAATCAGGAAGTAATTGTAAAAGATAAGGTAGCATGTCCACGTTATTGTGGTCGTCAAATAAAAGGGATTAATAATCAAGTTAAAATACCTAACCAAATTAAAAATTATTTAGAGCGAGCCGGCATTGGTTCAATTAATCCAGTAGTTGATATAACTAATTTTGTTTTGTTGGAATTTGGTCAGCCACTTCATGCTTTTGATCAGAAAAAAATATATGGCTCTATTCAAATTCGCCAGGCAGTTAAAGGTGAAAAATTAATTTTACTTGATGAGCAAGAAATTAATTTTGTAGGGGGGGAGTTGGTTATTGCTGATAGCAAGAAACCTTTAGCGCTAGCAGGAATTATGGGAGGGCTTGAATCAGCGATTAATGAAAATACAAATAAAGTATTTTTAGAAGGCGCTTATTTTGACCCAGTAAGTATATCTGGTAGAGCTAGATCATTTGGGTTAAATACGAACTCGTCTCATCGTTTTGAGAGAGGCGTTGATTATTTAAATATAATAAATGCACTGGATCGAGCAACTCAGTTGATTATTGAGATTTGTGGTGGTAGTGCTTCTGAGATAATTGATTTATCTTATAATTTACCAACTAGACCTACAATTAGTTTAAGGACTGAAAAAGTATCTTCAATTATGGGTACTATTATTTCTAAAGATAAAATTGAACAAACACTGATAAAACTTTTATTACCTTATGAAAAAGAAAAGAATATTTTTAAGGTGACGCCTCCTAGTTATAGATTTGATTTAAAAATAGAAGAAGATTTAATTGAGGAAGTAATTCGTATGTATGGATATGACAATATCCCAGCAATTACTCCAATGGCCTTATCAACAATGTTAAGTCACCCCGCTCAACTTAGAACTAAAAATGATATTAAGTCTTCCTTCGCAAATTTGGGGTACAACGAAATTGTAAGTTATAGTTTTATTGATAAAGAAACTGAGGAAAATTTTCATGCTAATAAAAATGTAATTGAACTCAAAAATCCAATTGCTTCTCAAATGAATGTGATGCGATCTAAAATATGGGGAAGCCATATTGAAGCATTGATTTATAATTTAAATAGATCACAAACTCAGGTGAGATTGTTTGAGATTGCCGCAACATACTTAAAAATAAAAGAAGAATTTTTAGAACAAGAAGTACTTTCCGGTTTAGTTTATGGAACAAAAAATCCAGAACAATGGGGTAAGAAAGAAGAAGAGATTAATTTTTATGATATAAAAGGTGATATTGAGAGTTTTTCAAGCAATACATTAAGGTTTATAACCCCAAAATCTAAAGTTCCTGGAGCTTTTCATCCTGGTCAGGTAGCGCAAATATTAATGAAGAATGAGTCTCAGGGTTGGTTAGGTCAATTACATCCAATTTGGCAACAAAAATATAATTTACCTGGGAAGGTTTACTTGTTTGAATTATCACTTAAGGCATTGATGAATAATACAAAGATAAATTTCAAAATGCCGTCAAAATTTTTATCAATAAGACGTGATATTGCAGTTATTGTTGATCATAGTATTGCTGTTGGAGAGATCATTAATGAAGTAAAAAAGGCAGGTATTGATAAACTTGATGAATTTTACCCATTTGATATTTACGAAGGTAACGGTATAGAAAAAGGTAAAAAAAGCATTGCATTTCTGATACTTATGCAAGATACTTGTAAAACACTTGAAGATAAAGAAGTGGCTAATGTTGTCAATCAGGTGTTATCTGTGTTGCAAGATAAATTTAAGGCACAACTTCGCTAGATTTATACATTTTAATTTGAGGATTTGTTATGACATTAACCAAAGCGGAATTATCTGAGCTTTTATTTGAGAAGGTTGGTCTTAATAAAACTGAAGCTAAAGAAATGGTAGAGGGTTTTTTTGAAGAGATTCGTCTTGCTCTCGAAAAGGGTGAGAGTGTAAAGTTGTCTGGTTTTGGTAATTTTGAACTTAGAGAAAAATCAGAGCGTCCAGGAAGAAACCCAAAAACTGGGGAAGAGATTCCAATTAAAGCTCGACGAGTTGTAACCTTTCATTCAAGTCAGAAATTAAAAACAAGCGTAGAAGAGATAGCACCTGGAAATCAAACATAAAAAATCATTGCCCCCTATCCCGGCCAAACGTTATTTTACAATTGGTGAGGCTAGTACGCTTTGTGATTTAAAATCTCATGTATTAAGATATTGGGAGCAAGAGTTTCCTCGGCTTAAATCAGTTAAGCGACGTAACAATAGGAGATATTATCAGCAAGAAGAAATATTATTGATTCGTAAGATTAGAGAGTTATTGTATTTTGAAGGGTTTACAATTCAAGGCGCAAATGCAAAATTATCTGATCGAAAATTTGTTAAAGAAGCAACCTCAGAAAAGGCCATCCAAAAAGCTCAAGCTGAGCTTCCTCTGTCATTAGATAATGCTACACCTAATAATCTTAGTAACTTTAAGAGTCACTTAGACGAAATTTTAAAAATATTACAATAAAAATTTAATTCGGGGCGTAGCGCAGTCTGGTAGCGTACTTGTCTGGGGGACAAGGGGTCGTGAGTTCGAATCTCACCGTTCCGACCAATTAAATCAAGGCTTAACTACAATTTAAAGGCGTGATACCCATTCGCGATGTCAATGCTAATGCTGGTATTCAAAAATTTGCTATTTGTGATAAATGAGCTGAAAGATGTGCGAAAGTAATGTTTGATGGTTATTTTAAAGCGAGATAGTTTTGTTGATAAGTTAGTTAGGAAGTTATAAAAAGACAATTCTTAAAATCATAATAAATAATCAAAATAAATACATTTTTTGAGGGTGGTCTGGATAGATGCTCTTTATTAGGAGCATCTTATTCAAGTAGACATTAAGTTAAATTTCTAAAACTTAGAGAAAGCCGCAATAAAAATCTATATTCCCCAACGAAAGGCAGGGGTATGAACAGGACTATCCCAGTGTTTTTTTATTTCAGCATCTAATAAACACAATGTGATGGATGCCCCAGCCATATCAAGTGCTGTTGTATAATTACCAACTAATGAGCGAGTAATCTTAATATTTTTCTTATTAAGAATTTTGGCTGCTGCATTATAAAGGAGATAGAGTTCCATTAGAGGCGTTGCTGAAAAACCATTGATTAATAATAAAACCTCATTGTTAGATCTTAATTCTATATTTTTATTTTTAAAACCATCAAGAATAGCTGTCATCATATCTTGTACTATTAAATCAGCCTCTTTCATAGACTCTCTTCGCCTCCCTGGCTCTCCATGAATACCAACTCCCATTTCAATTTCATGATCATTGATATCAAAAGTTGGTTTCCCAGCCGCTGGGACAGTGCAGCTGGTTAAGGCTACACCCATACTACAACAACGTTCATTAACTTTATCCCCTAAGTTCTTACAAGTGTCTAAATCAGCACCTGCTTGAGCAGCACTTCCCACCACTTTTTCTACAATAACAGTACCGGCGACACCTCTTTTCCCTGTGGTATAACTTGAATTAATAACAGCTACATCATCATTGGTCAGCACTGTTTTGTTATTAACTGATAACATTTCAGAGGCCATTTCAAAATTCATAATGTCGCCAGAATAATTTTTTACTATAAATAGAATACCTTTGTTAGTTTGGAAAGAATCTGCTGCTGCTATCATTTGATCGGGAGTGGGGGAGGTAAATACATGACCTGGACAGGCGGCATCCAACATACCATAGCCAATAAAGCCAGTATGTAGAGGTTCATGACCTGAGCCACCACCTGAGATCAGAATCACTTTATCATTATTAATTTGTTTACGAGTGAGAAAATTGGGATCTAAATTTAAAGACACTAAATCACTATGTACCTGCGCAAATCCAGTTAAACTCTCAGTAAGTAAATTATCCACTTTATTTATGAATTTTTTCATAATATTTTTTTTTGATCATATTGCAAACTACATCAATCATTAATTGACAGCTTTTTGCTCCTGGGTCGATATGCCCTAAAGCTCGATCCCCTAAGCTTGATGAACGTCCTTTTGTGGGCAAAAGATTTTTGGTGCTTAACATTCCTTTGTTAGCTTCTATTGAAAGTTGTTCTGCAATGAGCTTGATTTCAACATTACTTTTTGCTAACGCTAAAAATTTTTCTGAAACAGGAATTAAAACATCAAGCATTGTTTTTTCTCCTAGATTAGATTTTCCTCGATGCATAATGGCTTTAACTCCTTGATCAAATCCTTGGCTAATATGTATGTAGTTACTATGACCATTAATTTTAATATATTTCGATAGATCGATAAAAAAGCTTGCAAAAAGAGGACCTGATGCCCCGCCAACAGTGGATAATAATTTTATACCAATTCTTTGAAAGATATCTTCAGAAGTCATAGGCTCCAATTCAGCTTGCATAGATTGAATGGCTAAGCAACCTCTCTTCAAATTAATATAATGATCTCCATCACCAATAGCTCTATCTAATGGTTCTATCTCATTTTCATGAGTTAATACCATTTGTGTAATTTCATTAATACACTCAAGAATAAAACTAGATTTCATAATCTTCTTAGAATGTTTATTTGTCAGTTACCAGACTTTCGATCACTATGACCTAATGATCTTTCAGGATCAACTATATCCCTTATTCTTTGTTTCATTAACTTAACGTCAATAAACCCACCTTCATCTTTTCTTGAAAAAATAATTTTCTTGTCACACTGAATTTCAAATCTGCCTCCGTCATCAGGAATTAAATTTACGGAGTTTAAATTTTCTTTAAAGGTGGTGATGAATTCTTGTGCTAACCAAGTTGCTCGCATTAGCCAGCCACATCTTGTACAGAAATAAATAGTGATTGTGTATTTTTTCATATTGAATTTGATTTTAGTATTTTACATAAAATATTTTAAAGTACGAAATTCCTATCTAGGTATTTCAATAATAGTACATCTAACTAATTAATTTTAATCTATTTTTTAAATTTTGATCGTTGTTTATTGTAATGCGAATGATTCTCATTTACAATGGATAACTCTTATTTTTGATTATGAGAAAAGGAATTGAAAATAGATAAACTAAAAGGAAAAGTGTTGAAAGCAAATAAAATCTTAATGACAAGCATTTTGTTAGTAATGACTGGGGGAGTTCAAGCCGCAGTACCAAGTAACGAAGAAATTTTCCAAATGATACAAGAATTAAGACGGGAGATTGTGGAACTTAAAGCTGAGAATAATAAGCTTAGAGGGACCGTAGAAGAGGTTACTGTTGCTACGGATGAGGCCATTAAAGCGCAAATTAAGTTATCTAATAAATCAATAATTGGTGGTTATGGTGAGCTTCATGGTAATTGGTTAAATGATCAAAAAGGGAGTAGTGATACAGATAAAATAGATTTTCATCGTTTTGTATTGTTTTATGGCCATGAATTTACAGATAAATTAAGATTTTTCTCTGAATTAGAGTTAGAGCATAGTGTTTCAGGAGAAAGTAAAACCGGGGAGATTGAACTTGAACAGGCTTACCTTGAATATGATATCTCCGATAAGACATCTTTAACAGCTGGACTTTTTCTTATACCAGTAGGTATTTTAAATGAGACTCATGAGCCTGCAACCCTTTATGGTGTAGAGCGCAATAAAGTCGAAACAAATATTGTGCCTACGACATGGTGGGAGGGTGGAGCAATGATGACTACTCAAATTGCAGATGGCTTAGATTTAAACTTTGCTGTAACAAGCGGCCTAAAATCTACTAGTAATTATAAGCCAAGAGATGGTAGGCAGAAGGTAGGAAATGCAACTGCTAAAAAGCTGGCTTACACTACAAGAGTAAAGTATACAGCGGTCCCGGGCTTTGAATTGGCTGGCACAATAAATTATCAAGATGATTATAGTCAAGATTCACTTGCTGATGTGGGATCGGCGATATTATATGAAATGCATGCTGTAATTAAGAGAGATGATTTTTCTTTGCGAGCACTTTATGCTGAGTGGGATATTGAAGGAAGTGGTCCTGAGGGAGTTGGTCGTGATGAGCAATTTGGTTTTTATGTTGAGCCATCATATAAATTTACAATGCTTGGTGAGAACTTAGGAATTTTTGGTCGTTATAGCCTATGGGATAATAATGCTGGCAGCGGTTCTACATCTGATACCGAGTATCAGCAATATGATATCGGTGTGAATTGGTGGATACATAAAGATGTTGTATTTAAAGTGGATTATCAAGACCAGTTAGTCGGGGCGGGTATCACTAAAGAGCTTGATGGAATTAATGTTGGATTGGGTTATGCATTCTAAGGAAATATTTGATAATTAATAAAATTTATTTTCAAATTACCGGGATGGTAATGCTATTTTTTATAGTGTTATCACCTCTATTCGCTCGAGGTATTTATCAATCTGACAAGGATTTTTTATTAGAAGTTTTTTTAAATAATGTACCGAAAAGTAATGCTATATTTTTAACGGGTGACCTACGTAAATCTGTAGAAACAATCTTGGGGCACCCGTATGCATCAATTAGGATTCGTTATTGGCGCCAAGAAGGGAGAAGCGCTTGGATTCTCGAGGAGGTTGGTAAGATGGAGCCTATTACTTTTGGGATTGTGATTAAGGATAACAAGATTGAGAAAATCAAGGTCCTTGCTTTTAGAGAAAGGCGTGGGTCGGAGATAAGATATATGGCATTTACTCAACAGTTTGTGGGTGCGACACTTGAAGGTAATAAACTTAATAAAAATATTGATGGTATTTCTGGCGCTACCTTATCTGTTTGGGCAATGAAATCAATAGCGAAGCTTTCACTATATTTAGATCAGTATATTAATAAAGTAAATGAAAAAAATTAGAATCACAAAAAAGTCTATTAATCGCATTCATCGACTAACTGGGCTATTTGTTTGTTTGTTTTTAATACATTTAGCCATTACTGGAATGTTATTAAACCATAGCGAAGATTTGAATTTGGATGAGTCGTATTTGTCTGGGAGGTGGTTATTGGATCAGTATAACTTATCCGTTCCAGAAGCAGAGGAAGTGTTTGTTATAGATGATCTAGTTATTTCAAAATATGGCCCGCAAGTTTTTTTAGAGGCAACTCCAGTTTTTAAATCGAATAATCCTATACTTGGTGCAATTAAAAATAATGGAATTATCATTTTAGCTTTTCAAGATCGGTTGGTGCTATTAACATTGAACGGTACCCTGATTGAGAAGATGGGACAAGAAGCAGGGGTCCCGCCATTTATTAATAAGATTGGGATACTAAAAGATAATATTTATATTAATGCAGACGATCAATTATGGAAGGGGAATTATTCTATGGAAAATTGGAGTTTGACAAAAAATACAGATATTAACTGGAGTCAACAGAGAATAATGCCAGAGAAAAGTGAGAAGGCTTTGAAGCAATATTTCACTGGCCAAGGGGTAAGCCTTGAACAGTTTATTTTAGATCTTCATAACGGTAAAATAATTCAGTATTTCGGAAAAGAATTGCTAGATATTGTTGGCTTGTTGTTATTGATACTTTCAGTGTCTGGTTTTTGGATTTGGCTTAAAAGAAGACCTTAATATCATTTAAATACTTTATGGCTGATTACTTCAATTTTTTTTAATCGATTGATTAGAATAAAAACATCATTTAGTTTATTGTTGTAATTAATGACTGCCAGGAAAATAATTTTATCATTGTGTTTTGTAGTGAGCCTTGTTGGGGCTGATGAGCAATCATTTAAAGAATTTACAACTCAGAATTATTTTGCTCAAATTAAGGATGATGCCTTAAGTTTAAGAGTTGTTTGTAGAAAAAACTATGACGATGATGATAAAAAAAAATACTATGAATTGATTTTCTATAACGGAAAAAAAAATGTATTTGATTTAAACAAACATTTTCGAGCTTATCAAGTAGGCCATAGGAACCTCAAGACCCCTTTTTACTCTTTTACAGTATGGAATTGGTTTCAGGCACTTGCAATAAAGAGTAAAAAAGAAACATTTATTACAACCACCGAACAAAACACCATGAGACGTAGTGAAATTATTCCTCCAGAGTTAGTAAGTGCAATAATTGACTCAGCTCAATTTGATATTTTTTTTCATTACTTAAAAGACAATACTAAAAGCACTGGATCCTTTAAGGTTTCTAATCCGAAAGTATTACGTAAATGCTTTCTATAAATTATTTTAATATATTAGGATTTTGGTGTTGAGATATTTTTCCATATTATAATTGAATTTATAGGTAAACCATTGAGGGAGTTATGATTTCTAAATTTAGTAGGCAATTTTTTTGGTTATTTTTCATTATTGGAATATTGCTATCGATTTTTTTATGGGCGAATGAGTATTTTCTTCATCAGATTTCTGTAGAAGAGTATGATCGTCAGCAAAACATGTGTGTGCAATCAGGGCACCATTGTGAGATTAATCGTTTAATTCATATGGATGGCGATAAGCTGAATGCTAATCAGAACAAAATAATAGAATTACATGAAATTATCAGTAATTACGAACTGTATCTTAAACAAACTTTAATAACTTTTTTAGTATTAATGTTGTTAGGAGTCGTCCCTGGGTGTATTGATGTTTATAAGGGAATTTACTATAAAATAAAATCTTGGAAGATGTATTGATTATATTTTGATTGTTTTAAGGAAAATTTGACCTTTGGTATCCGTAGCCGACACTACCATTTCACCAGCGCTGTCAGATGAAAAATTAAATTTTAAATAAGGATCTTGGCTAATACTAATCTTATTTTCTGTAATTAAGATTATTTTGTCTTTGAATTTATATTGTATTTTTTCCACAACCCATTTAGGAATATAACCACCAGAATCATGGTCCTTTTGTAATCCAGTAAAATTTGGATGTTTAATTCGTGTGGTTAAATATTTATCTTGGATTTTTACTAGTATTTTACCTAAATCTTTAGTTAGTGCAGGGTCATTCACATCCACATGTCCACTACATCCTCCTGAGGCCCTGATTGCAATTTTACTCATATAAAGATTGCTATTGTTATCTTCAGCAATTACACGAACAAAAGAATCAGTTTCCATTCTAATTCGAGTAAATAAATTAAGATTTTGGGTCTGATTGCTTAAATGAAAGGTGGCGGCATGCTGACCGGGATTGGCGTCTATAATTAAAGTTATTGTTTTAATATAAACATCTTTGTTTGTAGTTAACTGTATGTTGATTGGCACTTGGGCACCACTAGATGCTCTTTTTGGCCCACTAATTTTAAGAAAATCAACCTCAGTAATTGGACGATCTTTAAACATTCTTGCGTGAAGATAAGGCCATAAATCTGGATTAACATCTGCTTTAGCAATTATTGAGATGCTAATTAAGATCATGATTATGAATAAATTTTTGATTTTCATTGCGATATTATAGACTCAATAATTTAAATTATTTAAATTATTTAAATTATTGAAGGAGTATTTATGATTAAAGCCTTTTTTTTAATACTATTGCTAGTTTCTTACGAGGCATTATCTGCAAATATAGAATTAACTGATGTTGAAAATGGTGAGCCTCAGGCTCAATATATTTATGCTTCAAGCTTACTTAAAAGTGATTCTTCAAAAGCCAAGCATTGGTTTACGATCGCAGCACTTCAAAATCATCTAAAAAGCGCTGATTGGATTAAGTACAATACTCAATATTATGAGGATCCATTATTATTTGTTTTAATCTCAACTTATGAAAATCAAAAACAAAAGCTAATTAATTTAAATTTATCTAAAGAAACTAGAAAAGAAAAATTAAAACAATTACGTGATTTAGGTAATCGAGGGGATATTGATACACAATATTTGATGTGGTGTTTATATGTAAATGATTTGGGTATATCAAAGGCCGAGGCATATACTTGGTTAAAGCAAGCTGCTGGGAATGGCCATCCGCGTGCATTATTTAGTTTAGGACTTTTATATCATTACGGATATATTGTACCTAAAGAGCCAAAAAGGACTATTCGATTGATGAAACAGGCATATTTGGCGGGATTTGATTTAGCCCAAGCATTTTTAATGCATATTCAAGTAAGCGTTGATTAAGTTTTCTAATGATTTTACTTAGACTATGTTCATGTTCTTCATCATATTAGATTTTATCTATAGGTATATTATGAATACGTAAATCTCAAATTGAACTCTTGTAATTACTTGTGATTACATCTTCAATGATTTGCTTTATGTTTAATGAAATTTTATTTAACATAAAAGGAGAAATACTATGTGGACTAAACCAACAGCTACAGAAATGCGTTTTGGTTTTGAAGTAACTATGTACGTAATGAACAAGTAATTTATTATTTGTTCTATAAAAAAACCCGATTTCATATCGGGTTTTTTTTTATTTAATTTACAATGAGCCAATGAAAATATTTTTAATATTACTAATGACTATTTTACCGACAAAAGTATTTGCGGGTTGGTTGTTAATTTATGAAGATCAAAAAAAAGAAATTTTTATTGACCTTGAAAATCTAAGGTTTTATAAAGATAAAGTTAGATTGTGGCTATTGG
>Ga0209554_1002776_pt1 | contig 11796 bp, 7 predicted proteins | sample MarorgKNORR_S2LV_5_FD_188221 | JGI IMG/M metagenome (GOLD analysis project Ga0209554, IMG submission 188221) | Marine microbial communities from the Southern Atlantic Ocean, analyzing organic carbon cycling - Bottom_A/KNORR_S2/LV (SPAdes) (version 2) | ecosystem: Environmental > Aquatic > Marine... | reverse complement strand
GTTCCTCGATCCACGGTGACGGGCGTCATCATGTTCCGGGCGCGGATCATCGTCAAGATCAAAACTACGAGGAAGAAGTTCGGTTGCGGTCTATCGTCGTTTAGACGAGAAGATGCCCAACAACTGAGTATCGAACACGTATCAGGTCAAGTAGTTAGGAGTTCTGTGGGCCAGAAGGGACCCGTGTACGCGAAATGCGAGCCGCTGGTGCGAGCTCATCACTCGAGACGCAACGCGTGCGCCAACTGCAATCACCTCACGAAACGCCCCTACCCCTCGGAGAGATTGATACAGCGGAGTGGGTATCGAACGATCGGGCCTGTACGTCAAATTTACGCCAAGTCCTGCAGGGAACGCGTTTAACGCTGTAGCAACACCGCGCCACAGACCCGTAAGCACCAGGGCCAGCTTTATAGCGACCTGCATCAACGCGTTAAACACACCATTTGTTTGATCCCGGATAAGGACAAACTGCACAGTGTGTTCCGCCAGATACGTCTGGACCGTAAATGTCCCGCCGGGACTGGAGTGTTCATCCGGTCCCGGCGGGTTTAGATGGTCTTGCTCGTACGTGGTCAAATGACCGCGCCTTAATCGCTGTTGTCTGCCGATCCGCCTAGATTGACTCTTCCGCCAGTGAGCGAAGGAATTCGTCGACTGTTTCCGTCAATTGACGAGCAAACACCGTAACGATAGATACGGTTCGCAGTACTATCGCAGCGACGCCCCATGCCACCGCGGCCGGGAGGCTTACCCATGACTTGGCCGTTGAGCCTGTCGGGGTAATGCCACTTTCGCTCTTCTCGGCGAGGTTGGTAATCAAGCCGTCGATTTTTGCAGTGAGCACTCTGAAAATCAGAGTGAAGATCCGACCAAAATTGATCAGGACCAGTGCAAATGTCGTCGCTAGATCGCCGACTCGTTCTGCCCAGGTCATAGTCGCCCTCCTAAGTAGTCCATTTAACGGCGAAAACGTCCGTTCCTTCCAGTTGTCCAGCTCGGATTCTTTTTACACAACCCGGACTAAAACTGTTTCCCCTCTGGGAAAACAACCGAAAGGCTTACGACCGCCGAACGAGCGACAGGCTACAAACCTCGCAACGATTGGTCAATTCAATTACGAGTTTCGTTACGGCGCATTCGTACAATAACGATAACCCCCTAATAGTTTGTGATATCCCGCACACAGAGTTGTAAAGTCGAATACCCGATCAGGTTGCCAGGGTACTTTTAGACGCATGTGACCAATTTCTCGATTGAAATCTGGACACTCGCGTCAGGTTGTAGGGTTTTTACACAGTTCCGTGCACCAAATAGACGACCGCTTGGGGGGATATTGGGAGTATTATTGGAAGAGGGTCGGATCTAACCTTTCATATATCTACTCACGGGTCCACGTCGATCTTCCCGCGCGCAAGCGCCTCTTAATTTCGCTGCGACCGGCCCATCCGGGCATCTGCCCGCCATGCACTTCGGGAATTCCGGACCGTACGTAGGACCCGTACGGAGGCTTTAATGCCGACAACGGCTACGTCTCCCAATGGAGATCGCCATGAGCGAATCATGGTGTTCATCGACGGGAGCAACCTTTACCACGTCCTGGGAGAAGTCTGCGGACGACACGATCTGAATTTTGGCAAGTTTGCCGAGAAGATCTCCGCCGGCCGCCGACTGATCAGAACGTATTACTACAACATCCGTCAGGATTCCGAACGCGATCCCAATGTCGCCACGGAACAGGGCAAGTTCCTCCAGACGATGTACGACACGCCGTACCTTGAGGTGCGCATGGGCGTGTCAAAACGACACGGCGAGACGATGGTCGAAAAAGGCGTTGACGTGTACATGGCGACGGATCTCGTCGCGTTCGCGTTCATGGACCTTTACGACACGGCTATCGTGGTCAGCGGCGATGGTGACTTCTTCCCGGCAATTCAGACGGCCAAGAACCAGGGGAAGCACATCGAAGTGGCGGCGTTCGACAACAACCTGTCCAGCGAGGCGGGCAACGTTGCGGATATCGTGATCAAACTCAACAAGACCTACTTCACGGGACTGTGGTCAGACCGGCGACGGAGGGCGACAACCGCCCCTCCGGCCCGGCGCCCCCGTACGTCCCGCTCTGGTTCCGGCTCTGGCGGGGCCGCTGTTGCGGCTCCTGTCACCGAAGCAGAGACTCCAGAAGAGTCGACCGGCTCAGAAACAGGAAACGGTCGCAGGACGGTCCGACGCAGGACAGCTACGACTCGGCGGCCGAGCACGCGTACGACTTCGCGGCGACGAACGTCGACCCGGCGGACCGTCTCGGAGACGGCAGAATCAACGCCGACGCCCGCAGCGGCTCAGACTGCTGACAATGACCGAGAACCGGCACAGGTCGTGTCCAACGGCTCGGGCTCTAGCGACGAGGTAACGGAGTCGTCCAACAGGCCGGTGCGACGTACGCCGACGCGAAGACGTGTTGGCACACGTTCAAGCACCGGCAACGGGGACGGCAGCACGCCAACTCCGCCGCGGCCTCCAGCTCTGCGAAGGCGAGCCGATTCAGGCCCAGACGACGGTTCGGCCAGCTGAACACGTCGCCATTCCTGATATTCATGGCCTGATATTCATGGCCTGATATTCATGGACGTTGAGCCGGGGTTTTCTGAACCCCCGGCTCAACTAGTCCGTGATCACATCAGGATGAGTGCGCCAGCGCCAAAAAATACTGGCCCCGCCGGGACGTCCTCTGGCGTAAAGCGATCAGGCGCCTACATTCCCCGCCAGATGGTGGCCGTAGTCTTGCCGACTGCTGCCGTAATCATGGGCGATTCGCTGATCTACATCGTCCTCCCGGCCAGCGTCTCCGATTTTGGACTTGAGAGCTCGTTTGGCGTTTCGGCTGCGGTATGGATCGGGCTGGCGCTTAGCATCAACCGGCTGATCAGACTGGTCGGCAACTCGCTTGCCGCAGCGACGTTCAATCGGTTCGGCTTCAAGACACCCTTCGTGATTGCGGTGTTTCTCGGCGGTTTGACCACGCTTACGTACGCGTTCAGCAAAGGCGCAGCCCTTCTGCTGGTGGCGCGTGCGCTATGGGGACTCAGTTACTCCCATCTGCGACTTGGCGCTTATCTGGCCGCGTTTGAGATCGGAGACTCCAGTAATCGGGGCCGGCTGCTCGGTTTCTTTAACGCCGGGTCCAGGACGGGCAGCTTCATCGCCGTCACGGCCGGCGCGGCGCTCGCCGACTCGGCCGGGAGAGGTGTCGCTTTCACCACGCTGGCGGCGGTCGGCATAATCGGCGTCGCTATCGCCCTCACCGTCCCGAACTTTGTCGTTCGTCGAAGTACGCCAGCGACGGTAGGTCCGGAATCCGACGCACCGGCCAGTACCGGGCTGGGCGAAAAGGCGTGGGCGGTGCTTGTTTCGCCGCTTCCGGAGAGCGCTCGATCGATACGTAGACGCCTGCTAGCGATCAACTACCTCCGCTTTGGCACGGCGTTTGCGGCAAATGGTCTCGTGATAGCGACGATCTCCCCGTTCCTAGCCGAACTATATGGCGAGAAGGCGACCGTGTTCGGTGCGTCTATCGGGATCGTGACGCTGGCCGGTTTTCTTGTCGGTATCCGGTGGTTCGGCGACCTGGCCCTCTCGGTTCCCATGGGCCACCTGTCTGGTGTATGGGGGCGACGACGGACTATCATGATCGGAGCCGCGCTGACGCTGGCGGCGATGCTTGTCATTGGGCTGGCGACGCGGTCCGAGGTGATCGTTGCCGCACTGCCTCTGCTGCTGATCACGGGATCGTTGCTGGAGGTGTCTCTCGACGCCTCCGCCGGCGACGCCGTTCCAGACGAGGAGCGTGCGCCGGGTCTATCGGGCGCTACGCCACCTGGCTGGATATGGGGTCGGCGATGGGGCCGATAGTAAGTCTGCTGATAGCGGATGCCTTCGGTTTTCAGGCGGGATTTCTTGTTGCGGCCGCGCTTCTTGTGACGGGGGTGATCGGGTACGGACTGGCGACGCGGGGAGCGGCGACGGTCTGAGTTGGGGTGTTTGATAAAGGGCCGAGGGGTCTGTCTGTCGCGTCGGCACATGATCACGGCGGGATTGCCCGCGACCGCGCCGATGGCCTCGTCCCCTTCACCCTGGCCCTCTCCCGCGGAGGGGAGAGGGAGCAAAGTTGGAACTGCGTCATTCCCGTATGCCCCGTCATTTCCGAGACGTCGGGAGGCCAGACCCAGGATTCGTCGTTATCGCGTGTAACTGCCGGTTTGGCGCTTGTGGATTCCCAGCTGCGTGGGAATGACGGTGTAGATGGAGTGCGGGCCGGGAGATTCTTCGCCTCGGGCTCAGAATGACATGTTCTGATCCGATAACGCGAAACGCGACCCGCCTCTAACCTCGTTTTATTTGCCGGCCTCCCAGTAAGGAGGCTATAAAAAGGGCCGGGCCGGTCTACAATCTCCGAGGTCCTGGTTTGACTGACGGTTAACCCGGACAATATCCAGTCCATCTGCGGATCAATTACGGATACCTCTCAACCCTCGTATGTATTTTGATTTCCGGCTCTGGAGCCTCACCCATGGCGTGAGGCTCCGCATCGCATGGGCCGTGTTCATCGGCCTGTTGACCGCGGCAGCCGGTGTGGCTCGACTGGCCCTGCTTGGCTGGTTGCTTGCCGAGGTTTTCGATGGCCGTGGGGCCGGGTCGCTGGTGGTACCGATCGCAGGCGTTGCGGGTGTGGTTCTGCTGAGGGGAGCACTCCAGTTCTACAAGGAGATGGTGTCGCACCACACGGCGGCGCGCGTCCAGATTGCGCTCAGGGCTAACCTCCACGAAAAGGCGATGGAGCTCGGGCCGTCCTACTTCAACCAGCAACGAACCGGCGATACCGTCCTGTCGCTCGTCGATGGTGTGGAGCAGCTTGAAACCTTCTTTGGCCAGTACCTCCCGCAGTTCTTTGTGGCCATCCTGACGCCGATCGGCGTGTTTGTGTTCATGGCCTTTCTGGACCTGCCGACGGCCTCGATTTTCCTTGTTTCTGCGATAGCGGCCCTGTTCTTCCCGGCACTGTTCCATCGGATGAATCGGGCGAGCAGCACTCGACGCCGTGAGGCTTACGGCGAGTTCGGGGCGGACTTCCTGGATTCGATTCAAGGACTTGCGACGCTGAAGGCGTTTGGCCAGAGCGAGGCGCAGGGCCGGATGCTGGCTGTGCGTGCGCGGGCGGTGTTCAAGAGCACGATGTGGGTGCTAGCGACAAATGCGTTTTCGGGCGGGTTGTCGATAGCAGCGATATCGATAGGCGCCGCCGTCGCGCTTGGCTGGGGCGCGTATCGGGTCGAATCTGGCGGACTTGAGCTGGGCGTACTTCTGGTGATCCTGATGCTGGGTGTCGAGGTTTTCCGTCCGTTGCGGGAGCTGACACAGCTATTCCACCAGGGGTTGCTCGGCATATCGGCGGCATCCGGTGTGTTTGCCATGCAGGACGCGCAGCCGACGGTGGTCGATCCAAAAACAATCAAACACGACATGTCGGAAACGGAGCCGACTCTATCGTTCAAGGACGTGACATTCTCCTACCCGGGCGGCCGCAAACCTGCCCACGACGGCCTTACGTTCTCTGTCGCGGCCGGCGAAAAGATCGGGCTCGTCGGCCCCAGCGGCGCCGGAAAAACCTCGGTCGTGAAGCTTCTCCTGCGTTTGTACGACCCGGACGGCGGACGTGTGATGATGGGTGGTGTTGACCTTCGAGAGCTTTCGTTTGATCAGATCCGCGGCCATCTTGCTGTCGTTAGCCAGGACACATACCTGTTCCACGGCACGGTCATCGACAACCTGAGGTTCGGCAACCCGGAAGCCTCTCCGGAACAGATAGAGGACGCGGCGCGCGCCTCCAACGCTCATTCATTTATTTCAGCACTGCCGGACGGCTACGGAACGGTGATCGGCGAACGCGGCGTGAGGCTCTCGGGCGGTCAGCGGCAGCGAATCGCTATCGCACGCGCTCTCTTGCGGGACGCGCCGATTCTGGTGTTGGACGAGGCGCTGTCCGCGGTGGACGCAGAGAACGAGCACCTGATCCAGGAAGCGCTCGATCGGCTGATGGAAGGCCGAACTACGCTGATAATCGCCCACCGCCTGTCCAGTGTGATCGGCGCAGATCGAATCATCGTCCTGGACGAAGGCCGGGTTGTGGAAGAGGGGTCCCACTCAGGATTGTTGGCCAGTGGCGGCATCTACGCCGACCTGATGCGGGACCAGGTTGTGAGTGTTGGATCCAACTTCCGGTCGCCCATGATCGGGTCGCCGGGTCCGAAAGGAGAGACCCGGGAGGCTTTCGCAAGCGAGGCGGCCGAGATGGCGCCGACCGAGGCGATTCTCCGGGCCGAGGGTATGAACTGGCGGGAGACTGGCCGGGAGTTGTTCCGGCTCGTCATCCCGTGGAAGGGCAAACTGACGCTCACCTTCCTCCTAGGCGTCGCACGATTTTCCAGCATCATCGGCATCGGGGTCGCTTCCGCGCTGGCCGTCGCCGCTGTGAAAGACGGCGAATCGTTCGGCTGGTTGCTCGTCTCGCTGGGCGTCCTGGCGCCGCTGGCGGCGGTGCTGACGTGGCTGGAATCCTGGGTGTCGCACGATATGGCGTTCCGGCTGCTGGCCGAGATGCGTATCGATCTGTACCGAAAGCTAGATCAGCTTGCGCCCGCATACCTGGCGCGACGCCGGACCGGCGATCTAGTTGGCATGGCGACGCAGGACGTTGAGACGATCGAGTATTTCTTTGCGCACACGGTTGCCCCTGCGTTTGTCGCGGTGGTGGTGCCCACCGCCGTTCTCGTCACGCTGTTCACTTTCGACCCGATCCTCGCCCTGACCCTTGTGCCGTTCTTAATCATCGCCGCCGCAAGCCCGTTCCTGGCCCGTGGCAAGGTGGACCGACTGGGGTCTCGCTCTCGTGAGGAACTGGGACTACTCAATGCCCACGCGGTCGATACGCTGCAGGGCCTTAACGAGATCGTCGCGTTCCAGCGCGGGCCGGAGCGTGCGGCGGAGTTTCTGGCGCGTGCCCGTGCGGCGGTTCGCATTCGCCTGCCCTTCTTCCGGGAGCTGACTCTGCAACGAGCCTACCTGGAGATCACGATGGGGATCGGCGGGCTGGCGATGGTCGGTGTCGGGGCGTGGCTGGTTTCGGAAGGGAGGCTCGATTCAGGGCTGCTCCCGCTGGCGACGCTGCTTGCGATGGCGTCTTTCCTGCCGATATCAGAGATATCACACACCGCTCGGCAGCTTGCGGACACGCTTGGCGCAACCCGACGGGTTTTCGCCGTGCACTCAGAACGGGTGAAGGTGCAGGACGGCCCGGGGGTTGGCGTTGGGGGGAAATCCGTGCTTCGAGAGCCTCAGCACTCGCGAGAGCGCGAATCTCACGATTTAACGGGGCCACTGGCCCTGGAGATGGATCGTGTGACGTTCTCTTACGAGACGATGAATCGGCCGGCGTTGGAAGAGGTTTCGTTCGGGGTCGAGTCCGGCAAGACGCTGGCGCTTGTCGGGCCGTCTGGCGCCGGAAAAACGACGGCAGCGCACCTGTTTCTTCGATTCTGGGACGCCGCAACCGGGTCCGTCCGGATCAATGGCGCAGATCTCCGGGAGTATCGACTCGATGATCTACGGAACCGCATCGCATTAGTGTCCCAGGACACGTATCTGTTCAACGCATCTCTTCAACATAACGTGCTCATCGCTCGTCCCGAGGCCAGCGAATCCGAGTTAGCGGAGGCGATCAAGAGCGCAAGTCTGACCGATTTCGTTGAGTCGCTTCCAGATGGTCTGGATACCGTGGTCGGTGAGCGTGGGACTTTTCTCTCGGGCGGTCAACGACAGCGGGTGGCGATCGCCCGGGCGTTCCTCAAGGACGCGCCGATTTTGATCCTGGACGAGGCGACTTCACACCTGGACGCCCTGAATGAGCGCGCGGTGCGAAACGCGCTGGATGCGTTGAAGAGCGACCGGACGACGCTGGTGATTGCGCACCGGCTATCCACCGTGCGGGAAGCGGACACGATCGTCGTGATGTCGGACGGTCATGTGGCAGAGACGGGCAGCCACGATGAGCTGATGGTCAGCAACGGCATGTACGCCCGTCTGGTGGCGACACAGGTGGGCGGAGACGTGGCAGCCGGGAATTAGGGCCCCTTGGGGCCGTTGTCTTGAGGTTCTCTTAAGACCGACGTATCCCACGAATTTTGGCGTGGACGGTATCAGCACGACGGACCTCCTCGCGCTCTGCTAATCGGGAGATCCTTCGCATAGACTCAGGATGACAGCATTACCGTTGCGCACTCTCGTAATGTAGCCGTAAGGGACGTGCGTGGGCGGAAACCAATCCGCCCCTACGGTGTTGTCCCGAGCAAGTTCTGGATGCGCGTAGACATAGCGCCCGCAAGAACGAAGGCCCTGCCAGGATAAGGTGCAGGCGAGCCTGCCTGTTTAGTTGAGGGGGCTTCCAGAGCTCCAGTTCCACTGGTCAGAGGGCCACACGTTTTTGCCTCTGATGGCCGGGGCGCGCTCGCCATCGTACCAGTCGGCCACGGTGTCACGCCATTTGGCGATGTGCGGCGTCGTGGTGTGAAACTGGAAGGCCTCCGGGTTTACGTAGACCTCGTACAGCCAGAGCTTCGTCGGGTCGCTGGTGTCCTGGTAGACGTCAAATCGCAGGCAGCCCGGCTCCAGGTTTGTCGAGCCGACGCCGTCCAGCTTCACGGCCTCAATAAAGTCATCGACCTTATCTGCCAGTACCGGCAACTCTGCGTGGATGATAAACAGGTTCTCGGAAGAGAAACCCTCGTTGACGCCGTCGCGGCGTGCGTTCCAGCTTGCGAGGTCGCTCGGGAAGATGTTCCGGCAACGGCCGAACTTGACCGATCCTTCGATCATGTCCTTCGTGGCGTCGCGCCAGGCGGTCATGTGGGCTTGCGCGCCATGGATTTCGATGGCGGCATCGTCGTCGTACACCTCGGTGAAAGCGATACGGTTCGGATCGTCCCGGTCCTGGATGATGTCGAACCGATAGCAGCCGGCTTCGTTGCCGACCGAGCCGCGTCCGTCGCCCTTTGCGGCTTCGAGGAAGGCGTCTGCCATCCCGTCCTTGATCGTGAACTGAACCATCAAGATGCGCATGGGACTTCCTTTGGGATGAATCTTTTTGACGTGACTTTTATCGGGCGGCAGAAGCGACCCGGAGATAGCCCTTCAGGTGAGTAGAGGGCGGGGTGCGGCGAGAGTATATCCGGGTACGGGCAATTGGGGGCGGGTGTTGCGCGGTGCTACATTGCTTTCGGGCTGGTCGATGGTGCGATATGAGCGAATTGGGGCGAAAGGCAGCCGAGGAGGCGATTCCGATGACAAGTCTGTACCAGGTGATGCTCATGGTGAGCGATGTGGACAGGATGGTCCGGTTCTACCGGGATATGGTCGGGTTGCCGGTAATCTTCCCGGAGGATGAGCCCGAGGGCGGCTTCTCAGGCTGGGTTGTACTTGACGCGAGGGGCACGCATCTCGCTATCCACGGCACAGATAAGGTCGAGCAGGGCGGTTCTACCACGTTGTCGTTCAGCGTGGACGATGTCGAGGCCGTTTACCTCGATCTCAAAAATAAGGGTTGCGATATCGAACTTCCGCGGGAGCTAGGTCCGGGCGTTTTTGTGGCAAAGGCGATGGATCCCGCAGGGAACCGCCTGTCGTTCGATCAGGCTCCGGCGACGGATCCGGACTAGACGGTGCGGGAGGCCGTATTGCGCCCGTACGGTTTTGTTGCGGAAGGACCCTTCGAGAGTCCAGGGTGGGTTCAGCGGAATAACAATCGAAGCCGCAAGAACAAAGGCCCCGCCAGGATCAGGTGCAGGCGTGCCTGCCCCCGCTTGGATAAGGTCCCGGGATACCTGCCTAGACGACCTGGTGTAGGAGGTCTGTTTCGCCCCTGGTTAGCCGGCCCATGTTTTCGACCAGGATGTCCATCAGGTTTTCTTCGTACATCTGGGTTTCTGAGGCGTTGTGTGGTGTCACGATCACGTTATCGAGGTCCCAGTAAGGGCTATCGGTTCCCAGGGGCTCCTCATGGAAATGATCCAGGGCTGCGCCTGCGATCCCGCCCGACTTCAGCGCCGACACGAGGTCATCATCCACCACACAGCCCCCACGAGCCACGTTCACGAGAAATGCGCTCTTCTTCATGAGTCCGAGGGTGCGCGAGTTGATCATTCCGGCCGTCTCGTCAGTCAGGGGGCAGGTCAACACGACGTAGTCCGATTCCCGCAGCAGGTCGTGCAGCCCGTCGGCGCCGGTGACCTCATCGGCCGGCCCGTCGTAGGTGGACGGATTTCCCTTGGTGGCGATAACGCGCATGTTGAAGGCCTTCGCAAGCTCGGCGACACGTGATCCGATGAGGCCTATTCCGACAATTCCGACGGTCTTTCCGGCGAGTTCATCCTCCCGTCTCTGGATGTCTGAAATATAGGGGCGCCAGTTGTGCTTTCGCTGCTCATCTCGGAGGAAATGGAGGTGTCTGGCGAGCGATAGCATGCACGCAAGGGCCTGCTCTGCGACCGCCTCTCGCATGACACCGAACGCCCGGGTAAGGTGGATGTCTCGTTCCCGGAGTTGAACCAGCGGGAACTGGTCGTACCCGGTGCCGACCGACTGGATCCAGCGAAGTTTCGGGGCGTTGTCCAGAAGCGCGTCGTTCCACAGTCCTGAGACGACCAGAACGTCCATGTCCGCTATGCGGTCGTTTAGTTCTTCCGGTGTGTAGACCTGGAAGTGGTCAACGCCGGTGTCGCGCGCGGCAAACCGTTCCTTGAGCTGATAGGCGTGGTGGGCGAAACCGATTGTGAGGTTTTCGGTCGCTGGAAACGGCGTGTCGGAGATGGTCACTTGTGGCTCCTGGTTGTGGTCGCTTGTTGTTTGTGATCGGTCGTAACCCGAGGTTAGGTCAGAGGATCTTCTCACTCACCCTAACCCTCTCCCGCCGGGAGAGGGGGTCTGTTTGGCCCTACGGTGTTGCTGTGAATTCGACTCGGTCGCATATAAGGGCGGAGCGGGCCCCGCCCCTACATGAGTCGATTGCCAATGTCAGCGCGGGATGATTGGCAACACGAGCCGGGACGGGCGTACGGCGTCATGGAATATGGTCTGGCTCGCAATACGAAACTCGCTGTCGGACCAGTAGTCTTTGCCGGTGTTGTGGTTGCGATCAAAGTTCGGGAAGTCTGAGCTGGACACGTCCAGTCGAATCCTGTGGCCCGGCAGGAAAACATTGCCGGTCGGGTTGAGCTTGATCGTGTACTCGTACTCCCGTCCCGGCTCGATTGAAGTTGGATCGTCGTATCCGTCCCGGTAACTGGCCCTCAAGATACCGTATGTCAGGTTCACTGCGGTGCCGTCTGGTTGTACATCGATGAGCTTTGCCGTCCAGTCGGTATCGGGCGCGCTTGAGGACGCGAAAAGCTTCAGGACGACCGGGCCTGTTACTTCAACCGCATGTTCAAGTATCGGGGTCTGGAACACGAGGATGTCTTTGCGATGGGCGAGCGGGGCTTGATCCCGGGCCGCGGCTTGCGCATCGAGTCCCATCATGCTCATCACCGGGTTGGCGGGATCGTAGTCGTAGGTATCCTGCGATGCGGTCCCCGACGGTTGATCTACCGAGAGCGCACCGTCGCCGAACGCCGTGTTGGCATTACCTTCGGACGACAGGAAATAGTCGGTGTAACGCGTCCGGGCTAGCGGCCACTCGTTCTCCCAGCG
>Ga0209554_1002774_pt1 | contig 11800 bp, 5 predicted proteins | sample MarorgKNORR_S2LV_5_FD_188221 | JGI IMG/M metagenome (GOLD analysis project Ga0209554, IMG submission 188221) | Marine microbial communities from the Southern Atlantic Ocean, analyzing organic carbon cycling - Bottom_A/KNORR_S2/LV (SPAdes) (version 2) | ecosystem: Environmental > Aquatic > Marine... | reverse complement strand
AAGGTGGAGTTCGACCCGGCGAAGCTTTCTCTCGAAAAAGTGCTGGCGGTGTTTTGGAAGGCGCACGATCCCACCACGCTCAACCGGCAGGGCGCGGACATCGGCACGCAGTATCGATCGGCGATTTTTTATCACACCGACGCCGACAAGGCGGTGGCGGAGAAATCAAAACAAGCGGCGGGCAAGTCGGGCGAGTTCAGGCGTCCGATCGTGACCGAGATCGCCCGGGCCGGCACGTTTTACAAGGCCGAGGGGTATCACCAAAACTACTTCAACCTGAACGCCAACGCGCCGTACTGCCGCGCCGTCATCTGGCCCAAGCTCAACAAGCTCGGCCTCAAGTTTAAAAAATAGCCGCTGAGCTAGTCGCCGTTACGGCGTGTCCTTGCCTGGCCGGTTCCGCTCCAATACATCGCGCACGAGCGATTCCATGGATTCATAGTCGAGGTCCCCTTCCTTTTCGAGGTCGCGGTAGACCTGCTTCTCCAAGGCATAAAGCCGGGTGGCGTGCATTTGCAGCTCGAGGTCGTTAAGGGTGGGTGTGTGCTCAAGCATCTCCGCAATACGCTTGTCATTGGCCTCTCGACGTTCGACCAGCCGATTATGCAGGATCTCAAAGGTTCCGTGGGAAAGGATGCCCTTCCTTTCCGCATCCTCCAAGTTATCCACCAGACAACGAATGGCCTGCCGGCGTGCCAGTGCCATCTCGTATTCGATCTCTTCATGAGTTTCCACAATAAGCCCCACCCGTTTCATGAGCCATTCAATCGTGGTGCCCTGTAGTAGAATGGATAGCAGCACCACGCCAAAAACGAGGTTAAGGATCAGTTTGCGTGTCGTTTCTCCTTCGCTCTCACTAGCCACTAGCATCATGGCCATCACCATCGACAGGCTGCCACGGACCCCAGACCAGGTAATGACCGGCAGCCACGGTTTCCTTAGCCTCAAATCCTCACGCCGCACCAGGTTGTGTACGCCAAACACGATTACGCTGCGAACCAGGATCATGATCACAAAAAAGGCCACAATTAGTCCGGCGTCTGCCCACAATTCGCTCAATCTTATTTCCAGCCCGATGAGAATGAAGACAAAGGAGTTGGCCATGAAGGCGGCAAACTCCCAGAAGGAAAAGACCGCCTCGCGTGTGGTGGGACTCATACCGTGCTTGGCACCAACATTGCCGACCATCATCCCGCAGACGACCACGGCGATGACGCCTGAGGCATGGAGCTGCATGGCCATAACATTACTGCCGTAGGCGGCGATTGCGGTCAGAGCAACCTCGATGAGGTGGTCGTTGACTTTGCTTGTCAGGTAGGACATGGCCAACCCGACCGCCACACCAACGGCCGTGCCAAGAAAAACCTCGCTCAGGAAATTGCCGAGCACTTGCAGAGCCTGCACATTCCCGCCTTGGCCATCCAGGGTGGGAATGTGCAGGCCCAGGCTGTCAGCGGTGATCTTGACCACGACGCCAAAGAGCACCACGGCGATGCCGTCGTTGATGAGGCTTTCACCCTCGACGATAATGCCGAGCCGCTTCGCCACAGTGAATTCCTTGAATAACGCCACCACGGAAATGGGATCGGTGGCCGCCAGCATGGCGGCGGTGACCAAGCCAACCTGCCACATCATATCTCCCCTGATCAGTTTGGCGACCGGCACAAAAACCGCGGTGGTGAGCACCATGCCGATGATGACGCCGGGTATGGCAAGGAACAGGATGGCACGCCGATTGTTGAGGAAGGACTTAAGGTCCACGTGGAAGGCCGCCTCAAATAGCAGAATGGGCAGAAAGACCTGCAACAGCAACTCGGGCTTGAGCTTGATTTTCTCGAGGTGCTCACGCAACCCGGGTGCCCCGTCAAGAAGCAGGCTCACCGCCAAGCCCGCAACCACAAGCAGCACGGTGTATGGCACCTTCAGCCGTTTAGCCAGAAGAGCCATGCCGCATGCGATCACCAAAATGGCAACAAAGGATACGCTCATCGCGGGGTTTTAAATTTTATTGTCACATTGTCAGGTGGACGTGGCTGCTACAGGCCGGGGTATCATTAGCCAAGCCTGACGGCGCAAACCCAACCAAGGGCGTACTGTTCCATCAAGCTAAATCCCAATGATGGATATGGGGCTATCGAAAGCCATTACTCGAATGGGTTTTTTTTCATTGTGCCATGTCCGTTGAAGCTTTAATAGGGGCGATGTCAGGATTCGTGTCCGCCAACCGTTTCAGTGCTTAAGGGCGCACCGTAAAAGGAAGTTCCTGTCAATTACACAATGAAATTAGCAACAAACTCTTGGCGATTCATCCGCCTGTTCTTCACCCCTGTCGCCTGCCTGTTGTTGGCAGCAGTAGCACGAGCAGAGGATCTGGCGCCTTACAGTTTCGATCATTTTTTTGACACGTCACGCCTAGTCAAAATCGACCTGAAGGTCGATCCCGGGGACTGGAACAAGTTGAGAGTGCAGCACCGGTCACTGGTCAAGACCCTGCGCACCGACATCCCTCCATCGGAGCGGGAGAAACCGTTCGACTATGTGCCCGCGAACCTGGCAATCGACGGCACCGACGTCGGCAAGGTGGCCATTCGCAAGAAAGGGTTCGTCGGCTCGCTCGACCACAACCGCCCTTCGTTCAAGATTCAAATCGATAAGTACGAAAAGAAAAAGATGTTTGCTGGCGTGGACACGCTCACGCTGAACAACAACAAGCAGGACGGCTCGCGAGTCCATCAGCTCGTCGGCTACCAGTTTTTTCGCGCAGCGGGACTGCCGGCGTCACACTGCAATCTTGCGCTCGTGAGCGTGAACGGCAAATCCCTCGGCGTTTATTCCAACGTCGAGTCGCTCGACAAGCACCACTTTCGTCGGACGTTCAAAAACGCCAAAGGTACTCTCTATGAGGGCACGGTTTGCGATTTTCATATGCACTCACTGATCCGTTTTGAGCGCAAGTTCGGATCGAAAAAAGCCATTGCATCCATCAAAAATGCCAGCATGGCGTTGGACTCTGATGAACGCTCGATCCTGGGCAAACTCGGCAGGCATCTGGATCTCGACCGGTTTTACCGTTACTGGGCGACCGAGGTGCTCATCGGCCACTGGGACGGCTACGTCAGCAACAAGAACAATTACTTCGTTTATTTCGACTCGAAATCGGAGCGGCTGCATTTCCTCCCGTGGGGCCTCGATCAGTTGGCGACCGATCGCAATATGTTTTGGCGTCAAGGCTTTGACCCACCCAAGTCTGTCAAGGCAGACGCCGCCATTCCACGCCGGCTCTATAAAAATCCGGAGGCCCGGAAAAAATATTTTGCCGCGATGCACTCCCTGCTAGATGAGGTTTGGGATGAGGAAAAACTCGTCGCACAGATCGATAATCTACAGGCCATGATCAATCCCCACCGCATTGAGAAAGGTTTCTGGAGTCGGCGCCATGCCTCCTCATTCCAAAAGTTCATCAGCCGGCGCCGCGCGGAAATCCTCGACGAGATCGCCGACGGGAAATTTCCCGAGTGGACACTGAAGCCGCGTGAGATGATGGGTGAAATTGTGAAAGTGGCCGACAGCAACAGCACGTTCTCCCTCGAAATGACTGATGCCAAAAAAGGGAAGGACGGTTTTGTGGCGGCCAAGGGAACCGGGCAGGTAAACATGAAATACGGCAATAAAGTCGTGGCCTTCGGCTCACCCGCATATGGATTGCGACAAAACGGGCGGCACTCCGTCACACTGCGAATACATCGGGAGAATGCCGCCGACGGGGAACCCGAGGCGGTTGAGGTCACTTTTCCGCGGCCGAGGCTGACGGACGAGCGGCCGGAGGCGTCCTATCGGATCGATGTCTTCGCGAGTCCCGCCCAGGGGGATTTTATTGTATCCAACTCACGCGAGCCGCTCGGTCGCTTGGCCGGCAATGTGGTACTCACCCGGTTCGGAACCAACCCTGGCGATATAATCGAAGGCCGCTTGGACAGTGAAGTGTTCCGTTTCCTCCAAAAGGAAGGCGAGGAATAAGGTTGTTTTATTGGCCGCTTGGCCAAGCGCTAAAAACTCTATTCATCCGACTTCTGCAAAAGTCGATAAAAGCGGTTGTTTGCGCCCTGGCTGGAACCGTCAGTAAGTTTAATCTCACTGGGAGTGCCGGTTCCCTGGATTATCTTCAATGAAATCCACTCTCCGCTGCCTATTTCATCCGAGTATTGAAGGATGCAATCTTTCCCTTCCGAAAGTTCAATAGTGAGCATGACACGATCGCCAACCGTCTTTATCTCCGTAAAATACATGTTGCCCCTGTAATTCCGCACTCCGGGTGTTGGCGCTGCAGACAGCCAATTGGCCGGCTCACTCCCAAACTGTCCCAAGTCGATCCGTTGAATGGATTCACCGGAACCTACGACCGATTCCGGCCAAGGAGTTCCCACATCATAGGATACAGCATCGATGGTCATGTAAGGGACTTTCCCTATATTTTGGTCGAGGTCAATTTGCGGAGCGTCCGGTTTTTTCAGCACGATCTCATCTCCACTATTGTTCAACTTGCCGGAATACGGGCCATAAATCGAGGTGAAATTTTCAATTTGATAATGCTCCCTGAACCGATTTAACACCTGCGGTTGGTTTACTGGATCAAACCGGACAAGCAAGATTCTGGCTCCGGCATCCAATAGGGTGTTTGGAGGAAAATCGTATCGGATGCCGTTCCGCAGTCGCCATGTGTTTTCCGGATGCGAAACATCAAACAGCGGTACCCACTTGTCGGAATTGTTTTGGAGCTCGATGAACTCCATGTCAGTCGCGTCGGCTCCCAAGTTGTCCGGCGGGGTGTGCATGATTTCGCTGATCACAATCGGGCCGACTCGTGGCCCGGCGTTCGGCTCCGAAAACGTCAATGCGAGTTGCGCCGTGAAGTGTTCCTCGCCATCAGAGGTAACCCATCGGCCAAAGGAAACGCCATTCTCGGCCGCGCCAAATTCAAATCCGTGCATGTACCCGGTCAGCGATCCGGCGGCATTGGCAGAGAACAGATAAATCTCCTCGCCAAATGAACTGAGCGAGAACGCCCGTGAAGAATCGGGGTGACTCATGAAATCATCCTCATCAAACAAAACAAATTCTTGTGGCTTGATCAGGGTGCCAGCCGGAATACGAAACTTTCCTGGAATATTCCTGTTATCGGTCAAAAACCAGCCGGATAGATCAACGGGTTCGTCTCCCTCGTTGGACAGTTCCACCGTATCCTTCGTCGGTAGATCCGTGTGCGTGAGCGCCTCGTTGATGACGACAGTGTAATTGGTCTCCAAGTGGTTGTCTGGAACCCCGGGCGACCCATGTATGTTCAAGCTGGCACCCCAGTACTCCGCCCCGTCCATCTCTCCCTGCGGCGTTAATTTCTTGGCAACCAATGAAAAGCCACGACCGTCGGTAACCGGAATCCAATCGTCCTGATAATTCAACTCGAGGATTAACTTGCCGCTTTGATCGACGATTTCCAACCGGCCGCCACTGTTACTCAGCTTGCCGGTGTACACACCGCCAATGGAAATATTCGGGCCATAACGCGCTGCAAAGGCCTTGGCATTTCTAACCAACAGAACCCGCTCACCTGGATTTAGACTTTTGTTGTCACTTTCCAAAAAGGAGAACCGAACTTCGCCGGACAACGCCAGGCTGGTGAGGTTCAACGTTTGTTCACTATTATTCAGCAATTCAATGAATTCGAAGTCAGACGATTTAAAAGTGGGGTCAGTCGACAACTCGCCGGGAGAAGGATCGGACGGATGATAATGAAGTTCTGAGATCAAAAGATCCTCGGTGGCTGGAGGCGGAGTAACGGAATAAAAATGCGTCAGAGGTCCGGACCATTTACTGGTCAGTGGTGGGTTATTGGACCCAGTAAGACTTCTGTGGGTTGTTTTGTAAACACGCGCCGTCACAAGGACGCCCTCGTTAATTATGATTGGCTTTGCATAAAGGATCGCCTTGGTGGCAACTTGACCCCCCGATCGGCGTGGATCAGTTCCATCAAGGGTATAATAGATTTTGCCACCCTCACGGGATTTGAGAGTAACAAGTGTTCCAGATTCCAAATAACCGGCCGGCTGATTTGCGCCGGGAGGATCTACAAACTGTTGTTCCATGAACGAGATCCTTTGAGACAGCCAGGTTTTCATGTGGTTCACCTCGCCCTGATAAGTGCCGCCGTATGCGCTTCGGGGCCGCCGATTCCATTTCGCCAGATCCCGCTTTTGGGCCTCTTTCAATTCATCGGCCATCCCGTCGATGATGGCGTTGATGTTGGCCTTGCTAAATTCCGCACGGCGAAGCGACTGGAACCGGTCGATGTATTTTTGAAAAAAATCGATATCTGAGAACATGCGCTTCCACCACGGGTAGTTGAAAAAATCCGTGCCCCGATCACTGGAGGTCGACCGCCATGTTCTGGGATTGTTATCCCTTCCATCCGTCGAGCCCAATGCCCTGTCAAAATCCCAGATGGGGCCAAACATCAGTTTGCCGCCGCGGGGTTTATACATGTAACCGCTGAGCCGCAGCGCATCGACGTTGAAGGCCACGACGTTGAGCAGGTGATGATCAATTGCCGCGTCGACATCGATATATTTTGCATAGCCCCGGGTAGGATCCTTGAAATATGAAGCGTTCAGCGCCGTGCCCATCTCGTTGAAAAACCGGCGGACATATTGCTGCTGGGCATCACGTCCGGGTCGCTCGATCTCCACTTCTTTCGGGTAGACATACTTGATGCTTTGACCTGCGGCACCAAAGCCGGAATCGCCGGGATCGGCCCGATCGATCTTAAAGATATAACCGCCGGAAACTTCGGGTTCCTGCTTGTGCTCATCGAATAAACGCTCGACATCCACCCGGTCGGCATCCCTGCTGATTTTCTCCATCAGGGCATAGACCCCGTAGTAATCCGAACTCGAGAGAGTGCCGCCTCCTGTATTGAGGTATAGCTCAACAAATCGGGTCCGAGTAGCGTATCTACCGATCTGACGGCTTAACTCGAAAATAAATGGATTATGCATCAATGAGAGATCAAAATTATAGGGCCCCCACAAGACCCAATCCGACTCGGCCGGCATCCCCAACAGCGAAATATTCTTGTCACGACCAAATTCATCCTGCGCTTCGAGAGAAAGAGATGCCTTGGATCGTCCCGCAGTACTTGAGCCGCGAATCTTGATCCCCACCTGACTCGCCTTTGAAAAAGCATCCTTCAGTCTGGTCCGACCATTGGTTGGTTCGATTACCGCCATGGATGCCGTTTGATAGTCGTTTTGCGATGGACGACCCGAACGGTAATTCTCGAGAACAATAAGTGGGAGGTTGGACGAAAAACTGTTCAAGTTTTGGTTCAGACGAAAATAAATTTCACTGGCAACCCGCCCCATGCCTCCCTCGGGGTGAACCAACCGTGCTTTTACTGGCGTGGTGTTATTCAGTCTTAATGGACTGGAGTAAACCGATGACGATTCGGTTGGGATACTACCGTCCAAGGTATAGTGAATCTTGGAAGCCTCATCTGCGAGTGCAGGCTTTTTGAGTTCTACGTTGATGGAAGTTTGAAACGACTGACTCGATTGCGAAAAAATCACATCCTCTTCCACGCTGGGTACGGTTTTTTCGTTACTTGCCCTAGGTGTTGGAAAATGCATGTACCCGAACGACTCGTTTTGCTCCGTTTTCTTGTAGGCAATAAGTTCCGGAAGAATCAACAGATCGGAACTCGTAACCAGATTGTTCAACCCATGGATGGCAAGCAGGTTTTTACCTTCAACCAAAAGGTTCCCTGCATTGGGCACGGAAAATTCAACGGGAGAGGTTGCCGTTGAGTCAGGCCTGTTTTGAGAGGCCCCTGAATTCCATCTCGGAGTTGTCGGAGCATTGTCGCTGGCAACCTTTTTCCCATTTATGTAGGCGATGAAACCGTCCTCATATTGCAGGCGAAGCTCCAGCGATTCGATGACCGACAAATCCGTCACTTGGAATGGGATGCGGATATAAACTGTCTCGTTGTTATTCCGCATGTTGGAGACATTCAACCCGATACGATTCCCGTAATCATAGCCCACACCGGTCTCGCCGGATTTCCAACCACTGTCATCAAAGTCAACCTTCCTCCATCCCGCGCCCTCCGAGCTGTTTTTCGGGACAATGGCTCGAGCAGAAGCTTTCTGTTTTAGCAGCGTCACCTGATCCTGATTCGAGTTTCCCTTGCCAAATGAAACATCTTCGTGCTGTGGCGGGTAAGTCGGGGAAAATTGGGAAACAACATTCGAGCTTTTGTCCAACAAGGCTAAGTAGCCGCCCTCTTTATTCAGCCGAAAATCTGTGTGCAGCGGAGCATTAGGGTTTGTCCGGTTTTTTCCGGATGCAAAAACGACGATGTAGCCACGAGCCGGAATTGTGACCGCGGGGAATCTCCATTTTAGATTGTGACCCGGATCGTCCGTTAAAAACCAACCGTTCAGATTGGTTGAACTTCCGTCGGGGTTGAAAATCTCAATCCAATCGGATCGATCATCATCGTCGTCGATGATCGTCCTGCGATTGTCCGCCATGAACTCCGAGATCGTCGGGGCTGAAAAAGCGGAAACGCTCGACAGCAGGAAAACCACGGTCATGGATTTCATCAAATAATTCATTCTCCTTCCGTTATTCTCGCCGGCATCGGTTGCTGCGAAACAGGAGGCCCATTGAAGATGGTACGCGCGAAAGGAGTCGAACCTTCACTCCCGAGGGAACCGGATCCTAAATCCGGCGCGTCTACCAATTCCGCCACGCGCGCATCCAAAAAAACCTTAATAAAAAGGGGGTTTTTAGCTTTTTAAACTCTACCCCGGCACCCCTTTGTGCTACTTTTTGTGCTACTTTGACAGCATGAAATCCACTGCAACAGCTAGCAACAAAGAGTCCCGACCTGCGGCCAACCCGCACAGTCTGGCTGCGGTTAAGTATCAGAAAGTTTATGACGGGCGCAAGCGTAGAGTTCGTGGACTCTGGAAACGCGGCGGCACCTTCTATGCACAGCTCTCGCTGCCCGACGCCGATGGCAACAGGCGGGTCCGTCGCGTCCCCCTGGAAGCAAACACCACTGCCTCCGCCGCAGACGAGCTGCGGCGAATGATGATCAAGCGAAACGACAACCAACTGCCCGCGATGGTGCAGAACCCAAGGTTCGACCACTTTGCGCAGGAGTACCTTGAACGAGAGTACGCCCTGGGCCGCAAGACCCTCAAAACACTTGGCACCGAATCGGGCCACATCAATTTCTGGACCAGCGTGATTGGGGAGACCCGACTCAACAGGATCACGCCGAAGTTGATCCAGGGCGGGCTGATCCGGCGCAAGGGAACCGGTGTCTCGCCCCGAACCCTCAACATCTGCCTGACCGTACTGCGCAACGTGCTGCGGGGCGCGCTGCAGGAGGGGTGGTTGCTCGATTCGCCGGCGCGCACGGTCCAGTGGCAGAAGGTTCCCACGAAAAAACGCCCGCTCTTTAGCTCACAACAACTTGAATTGATGTGCGAGAGCGCGGTCAAGGTCTCAAAGAACGGTCCACTCTTTTGCGACTTTATCCGGTTTCTCTGCTACTCGGGCGCGAGGATGGGCGAGGCGCTGTCGCTCTCGTGGGCCGACGTGGACTGGGACAACGGGCAGTTGATCGTCGGTGCCGATGGACAAACCAAGAACCGTGAGTTTCGTGCGCTCGACTTCAATCCCTGCCTCAAGTCCCACCTGGAATCGATGCGCCAACAGAGGACACAGGACCTGTGGCTATTTCCATCACCACAACGTGGGAGGGAGGGACGCCACGCCTCTAGCCTGCGTGAGACCCTGATCCTGTCCAGGAACGATGCCGGGCTGGAACACGTGCGCTTCCACGACTGCCGTCACCACTTTATCAGTTACTGCGTGATGAGCGGGATCGACTTCATGACGATCGCCAAGTGGGTCGGGCATAAGGACGGCGGGATGCTGATCGGGCGCACCTACGGCCACCTCGCAAACGAACACACAAGGCGTGCGGCTCAGCGGGTCTCGTTTGGATAAGATCCATGTACATTTACAGAGCACCATCGGATGAGAAACGGGAGAGCGACTACGACTCGTTCACCGTTTCAGGCAAGCGGATGGATGTCTTTTCGTTTATGATGCCCGGTTATCCTTTTGCCGCGACATGCCTGGGCCACTACTGGGCAAACAAAAAGGAGACAGACGACAAGCCGGTGATTGCCAAGCTGCGGCCCTGCTTTTGCATGGTCGACTCCGGGGAACCCCACAACGATTTCATCAAGAATTGGGGTTTGAGCATGCCCGAAGTGCATAATCACTTTGATGACGAGTACGACTTTTACCAGCAGCAGTTTTTTAGTGGGGACCTGTCCCATGAAGCCTCTTTGGGGGGGAAACTTGAGGAATCTGGGTCAACCATGGGATGGGTGGCCAACCTGTTCACTGAGAAGGCGTGGCAACTGTTGAAGCCGGTTGTTCGTTCGGCGGAAAGTGGAAACCCTTCCGCCATCAAGGCGATTTCTTTTTTGACGCACCTTCTCACAAATTCACTCGAGGGGATTGCCTGGAGCAACAGGCAAGAGGTCAGGAAGATTTCAGCCAATCGTTTTTGTTGGCCGGTGCTGCACTCACCACACCCCGAACTCAAAACAGAACAGCAGGACAGCTACATTGCCAACCTCCGAGTGGGTTCCAAGCTGCCGGTCAGGGTAGAGAGCGCGCGGTGGAGCGATGGTCCATTATCAATGCTCGCGCTTGAACTGATTACATTCGTGTATCGCCTTCGGGCAGACCGCGAAATGGACACAAGGGAGGATCCGTTTGGAGACTACTCCCCCCAATCCGAGTTGGGTGAGGTGTGTCAGTCGCTCCCTGAGTTGACCAAGGAAACTGCCAACTCCCACTGGTGGCCTGTTGTGAAGGAGATCTTTTCATTCTCGTACCCAGACCCGCTGGGTGTGGAGGAGTTTCGGGAGATGGTACAATATGGACAGGACAGCCCCGGTGTTTTCAGGGCGGCCTTTCTAAAAGCATTGAAGGAAAAGCTGATCTCACTTTCGAAGACTAAACCTTGTACCCGATAAAGCCCGGGACTTGGGGTACTTGAGCGATTTCCTCCCCCATCAGCGATGTGGTTTCATCCAAGGCGATGAAACAAATTGTTGATTCATTCCAGTTGGGAGCGGCCGGGGGCGTACATCCCCTCCCGCTCAGTTACTACATCCAGAACGGTATTGCCTCTAGGGCCACGCTGTGGCGCTGGGGCAAGCAGGGCCTACGTATTCTTCGGGTGGGAGGTCGATCCTACATCCACCCGTCCGACCTGACGGCTTTCATGGAGCGAGAGGCCTCGAGGGCGGTTCGAATCAAATCTTCAACCAACTAGTTTACACCCATAATTATGTCCAAAGTCAAAAACGACAAAGACGCGGCCCAGGGCACCCCTGGGGTTATTCACGATGGCGCCGATCAATCCTGCACCCCTGTTCAACCCGATCCGTTCTCCAACCTGGAGGAGTTGAGGGTGTCACAGGACCACCTGGAGGCGGTCGGCTTGAAGAAACAACTGATCACGGTACCCGTGCGCAAGCCGTCCAAGGAGTGGTTTGTGCGTGTTCATCCAGACCCGGATTATCGCCTGGAGACGGCGGTCGTTGAACTCAAGGATGAGGGAGAAATCTATCTTGTGGACAAATCGCTCTGGCCGGAACTGGCGAGCGAGTCGACGTTCCACTACAAGGCGTTTTTCACGGCGATTTCC
>Ga0209554_1002769_pt1 | contig 11806 bp, 10 predicted proteins | sample MarorgKNORR_S2LV_5_FD_188221 | JGI IMG/M metagenome (GOLD analysis project Ga0209554, IMG submission 188221) | Marine microbial communities from the Southern Atlantic Ocean, analyzing organic carbon cycling - Bottom_A/KNORR_S2/LV (SPAdes) (version 2) | ecosystem: Environmental > Aquatic > Marine... | reverse complement strand
CGCCAGACGTGAGAACGACTGCGTCCTTCTCACGCGGCTGTACGGATTCTGACGGGCGCTCATCGGCTGGGCTGACCCGAGCGGTGGGTCATGCGCCAGACGTGAGGACGCACGCGGGGGCACGGATCTGGCGTCAGTAGTCGAGGATTGAATCGTCCAGGAGGTCGGGGTCGTCCAGTTTGCCCATTGAGACTATGTGCTCGGTGTCGATCTCCTGCCGGCTCGAAAAACCCGCGTTGATCTCATGCCAGTGGGAGACCTGGCTCTCGCCGCGCTGCCAGCATAGATAGATCCAGCGACCTTTGAAGGTGGACGGAAAGTCCACCAGGCCGTGCTCTACGCCGCCGGGTGGGAAGCGCAGGCCGCGCCCCTGTATTTCTGATCGCACGATCTCTCTGAACTCCCGGACCAGCCGACTCGCACTGTCGCGGTACTGGCGATACTCGCCGTGGTCGGGATTTCCGGTTGCGGTTACCGCATCTCCCCACATGGCGTCCAGGATCTGCAACTTCTGTTGGACGCTGCGCAACGAGAGAGACTTTTCCTCCAAGGCGTCGAGCACCGCATCCAGGATAGGGATCATGGCGTTGGCTTCCTCGACGGTGAATGCCTTTTGCTTGACCATTTCGTGAGTATAGATCACGCCGACAACGGGGGCAAGACTCTCAAGAAATATGACAATCTTGCAGCGGGCGAAGCGCGCCCGTTGGTTCAACCGGTCATTGGCTGGAAATACTGCAGAGAGATCGAGGATTTCGGTCACCAGCTATGGCGGGATGCCAACAGGACTTCCTGCCACGAGCTTGCGTTGTCTTGGGAGGTTCAGCATATTTTGGCCCGGAGCGAAGGGCTCCTGTCTAAAAATTCGTGAGAGCAAGGTGGAGGATCGATGGCGGTTACGGTGGAGGATGTCAAGCGCATTGCGGCACTTGCCCGGCTGCAGTTTTCTGGCGACGAAGAGGAGCGTCTCACCGGAGAGTTGAACAGGATCCTCCACTATATGGAGAAGCTGAACGGCCTCGACACTGATGGGGTGAAGCCCACCTCTCACCTGGCGCCCGTGGCAAACGCTTTTCGGCCGGACGAGCCGGAGGATTTCGCCCACGTTGATGAGCTGCGCGCCCAGGCTCCGGAGATGACGGAAGGGTATTTCAAAGTTCCTAGGATAATCGAGTGAAGCCGGCGGCGACAGAAGTGTCGCCGTTTCTTTGTGGATCGCCGGTCGGCAGCCCAAGCACTAGCCGAGACGGTGCCCGTGCGGTGGCAGGGAAGGAGTAAGAGAGGATAGCTTTGGCAGGAACGTACGACGGTCCCAAGTTTGTCGTTGTCGCCGGTGGTGTCATGAGTGGCGTGGGAAAGGGTCTTACCACCGCTTCCATGGGTAAGATCCTGAACGAATACGGATACAAGACCACTGCCGTCAAGATCGACCCCTATATCAATTACGACGCGGGAACCCTGCGCCCTACCGAACACGGCGAGGTCTGGGTTACCGACGACGGCGGCGAGATCGACCAGGATCTGGGCAATTACGAGCGCTTTCTCGGCATCGACCTGCCGCGGCTCAACAACCTCACGACGGGACAGATTTACCATGCTGTCATCGAGCGCGAGCGGGGGGGTGAGTATCTCGGTCAGACGGTCCAACCCATTCCGCACATCACCGACGAGATCAAGCGCCGAATCGTAGATGCCGTGAAGGGCTTCGACATCGCCCTGATCGAGATCGGCGGTACCGTGGGAGACTACGAAAACGAGCCCTTTCTGTTCGCCATCAAGGGGATGGAGCGGGATATCGGGGCGGAGCACTTCGCCTTTTGCCTGATCACCTACCTGCCGGTGCTTCGGCACGTGGGGGAGATGAAGACCAAACCCACCCAGCAGGCCGTCCGTCTACTGGGAGAGCACGGGATTTTTCCTGACTTCATCATATGCCGCGCCGAGACCGAGCTGGACGAAGTGCGGAAGCGCAAGATCCACGTCGGTTCGAACGTGCCCATGGAGAATATCATCTCCGCCCCGGACATGGCGACCATCTACGACATTCCGCTCACGCTCGAGTCGGAGAATCTAGGGGAGAAACTGCTGGCAAGGCTGGGACTGGAGCCGAAACGGCGACCCGACTGGTCTACGTGGGAGCAGCTGGTGCGGCGCAGCAAGGAGCCGTCAAACCAGTTGCGGGTTGCCATGGTGGGGAAATACGCCGAAGTCGGGGATTTCCAGTTGACCGATTCCTACCTCTCCGTCAACCAGTCTCTGTTGCATGCGGGGGTCGGTGCCGATGCCGTGGTCAACATCACCTGGATCGACGGCCACAAGTTTGAGCGCGGAGAGATGGACCCCGCGGATCTGAAGGACTTCAGCGGCATCATCGTTCCCGGTGCCTTCGGCGAGGGGGGAGCCGACGGCGTCATCGCGGCGATTCGCTACGCCCGAGAGAACGACGTGCCTTACCTGGGACTGTGCTATGGGATGCAGCTGGCGGTCATCGAGTACGCCAGGAACGCAGCCGGCATCGAGGGCGCTACCTCCGCTGAGTTCACCTCGGATCCCGAATGGCAGGTGGTCAGCATCCAGGAGAGTCAGAAGCAGGTGCTCCAGGACAATCGCTACGGCGCCAGCATGCGACTGGGCGCGTACGCGGCGGTGCTGAAGAAGGAGAGCCGGGTGCTAGAGCTCTACGAGAGCTCGGGCCGATTGGAGGAGGACGCCCGTCGCATAGAGCAGCTGCGCCGGATCCCCGATCAGGCCTTCCGCGTGGGAGAGATCATGTCCGATCGCGATAAGGTGATTCTCGAACGCCACCGCCATCGCTACGAAATTTCACCCCGTTTCGTGGAGATTCTCGAAGAGGAGGGCCTGGTGTTTTCCGGTTACCACCGTCGCCTCGACGGCACCAGGCTCATGGAGTTCATCGAGCTTCCCGGTCATCGCTACTTCATCGCCACGCAGGCGCATCCTGAATTCAGATCCCGCCTGGACAATCCCGCGCCGCTGTTTTCGGGATTTGTCGATGCCGCCCTCGCCTATCAGCAGGAGCGGCTGTCCAGTGCGCAGGCCGCCGCTTCCTGAGCCCAGGCTCGGCTTCTCCAGGTCCGGTTTTCTTTCCGCATTGTTCCACCTCCCTGCCCGCGCAGGGCACAGGCGTCTCCGGCGAGCCGCGGCGACGGTCTGCTGGGCCGCCGGTTTTGGTCTGGGCTGCGGCCCGTCCGAGGATGGGCCGCAGCCTTCTGTTCCGTCATCGCACTCCGCCGACCGGGAGTCATGGGAGGCGGTTATCGAGATGAGGGGACCTACCTTCTGGGCAACCCTTCGCGCACCCTACCTTCAAGACTTCGCGGACGAGCGCATCACGCGAGCCGACCGTGGCGCGGAGATTTCATTCCTCGATTCCGCCGGCACGGTGGTGACGCGATTGACGGCAGACACGATGGTGCTCGAACAGCGGACCGACCGCCTGGCGATGGGGGGCTCGGTGGTCATCCGGGCGGGAGACAGCCTGGTGGCGCGCAGTGATAGCCTCGTGTGGAATAGAGAGCAGGACCTTGTCGTCATTCCCCGTATTGTCGATGTAGTCCTGCCCTCGGGGACGATGCGGGGTCGCAACCTGGTGACGGCGTCTCGATTCGACAGGTGGACGGCCCAGGATATACGGGTGCAGTGGCAGGCAGCTGTCAACGGCGACGAAATCAACGGCGATGAACCCGACAGCGACCACGATGTATTCGACTTCGAGCTAAGCGCCCGACGCGAGGACAGCCAGTGGCTGGAAGGGCAGCTAGTCGCTCGATACGACACGGTTTCGGCCCGGGTCGAAGGCAACAGGATACGCAGCCTTAAGGCGGTTTTCAGCGAGGCCGATGGTCGTATTCTCTTTTCGTCGGGTGTAGAGATCGAGAACGGCCAGAGATTCATACGGGCAGATGAGGTCGAGTACAAGTTGCAGGGCAAAAGGGGTGAAGCGCGAGCGCGGGGCTCGGTGGAGGTTGAGGAGGAGGACGGTCAGCGCCTGGTGGCCGAGGAGATGACCTACGGCGAGGACGGCGAGCGCTGGAGCGCGCGAGGACGCCCTGCGAGTCTCACCATGGCACAGGTCCCCATGGCTCAGGCTCCCATGGCTCAGGCTCCCATGCCAAGAGCTCGCAGTCTCGAAGCCGATCGCGTGCGCTACGAGCGGGAGGAGGATGCTTTTTTCGCCGCGCCGAGGACCGTCTTTCGAGACGGCGATCGCGTTCTGAAGGCCGACAGTCTGATTTTTTTTCGTGGAGAAGACCGGCTCGAAGCCGTTGGCAATGTCGATCTCAGGGCCCCGGAGTTTCGCGGGGTCGCCACCGCATCCACCGCCATCTTCGACCTGGTGGCCGAGGAAGTGCAGTTAGGGGGATCTCCCCATCTGCTTCGGGCGCGGGACTCTGGCGACTCCCTCATTCTGCGGGCGACGGAGTTGTCATTCAAGCTGGGGGCCGAGCGGATCTCAGGTTCGGGGGGATTCTATCTGGCTGCGGGTGACCTGGTGCTGACTGCACGGGCGGGAGGTTTCGACTTCGCCGCGCAGCAGGCCGAGTTTGTCGGTGACGTGGAGTTCGTGCAGGAAACACCAGGCACAGGTGGAATCAGCCGCATTCACGCCGACTCGATGGCGCTGGGCCTCAGCGAGGGAGGAGAAGTGGAGTCGGTCGATCTGCCAGGCGGGTTGTCGGGAACCATCCGGACAGGGGGAGCGGGGGCGAGCTGGATAAGGGCATCCCGGGGGAGCATCCTTCTCGTGAGCGAGAGACTGAGCCGGCTTCAGCTCGACGGGGATGCGGATGTGACCTATAGGAATAGCGCTACGGAGAGCGTCAGCCGCTTTCAAGGAAGGGCCATGTCGCTGAACTTCGACGAGGAAGGCTCGCTGGTAGGCGTGACGGCTGAGGGAGGGGCGACAGTTGTGTCCCGGCTGCCAGGAGGGGGACGCGAAGCCCTTAACCAGAGTGCTGGCACAGCTGACCAGAGCGCTGGCACAGCTGACCAGAGCGCTGGCACAGCTGACCAGAGTGCTGGTGCAGCCGCCACCCGCGGGCAGAGGTCAGAAGGCGCCGCCCCCGGTATTGAGGGGGGGGCGGATCGCACTGAGGCCACCATGAACACGGTGAAGGGGGAACGACTGGAGATCCTGTTGCAAGATGGGGAGGTGATCGAGGTGCGGGTGATCGAGTCCATTGAGGGGACGTTCGCTCCCCCGGAGGCGAGGGAGTAGATGGCTCTGACAGCTGAAGGTCTGGTGAAGTCGTATGGCAAGCGCCGCGTTGTCGACGGCGTCACGATTCGCGTGGAGCCAGGCGAAATCGTCGGTCTACTGGGGCCCAACGGGGCGGGAAAGACGACGACATTCTACAGTATCGTGGGCTTCGTACGGCCCGATGGCGGGAGCATCAGGCTCGATGGCGAGGATATCACCCGCCTTCCCATGTATCAACGGGCCCGCAAGGGGATCGGGTACCTCCCCCAGGAGACCTCCATTTTCCGGGGTCTGAGTGTAGCGGATAACATCCTCGCCGTGCTCGAGGCGAGGGGAGTGCCCAAGCGCCAGCGCCAGGAACGGGTAGACCAGTTGCTCGAGGAGCTCAACCTCCAACAGCGGGCCCGACAGCGAGCTGATACCCTGTCGGGAGGTGAGACGCGCCGCGTGGAGATCGCTCGGGCTCTGGCCACCGAGCCGCGCTACATGCTGCTCGACGAGCCTTTTACAGGGATCGATCCGCGCACGGTTGAGGACATTCAGACCATCATCGGCGATCTGCGCAACGAGAACCTGAGTATCCTGATTACCGATCACAACGTGCGCGAGACCCTGCAGATCACCGACCGGGCGTATATCATGGTCGACGGCCAGATACTCACTTCGGGCACGGCAAAGGAGCTGACCTCTCACGATCAGGTCAGGCGGCTCTACCTCGGTGAGAAGTTCCAAATGGACTGGTGATGAAAACAGGGCGCCGGTCCTTGCTCCGCTCAAGCAAATGACGTACCTTGGGCCTCGAAATGGCAAATTCCTTCAGATACTGTCAGTTACCGTCATCGTAATCACCTTCTGAGAAGCTGAAATCATGCTCCGTCTCGGTTTATCTCTCGGTCTCCAGCAGCGGTTGGCGCCGCAGCTCATACAGTCTCTGCAGCTGTTGCAGATGTCGACGTTGGAGCTGGAGTTGGAGATTGTGCAGCAGATGGAGATGAACCCGCTCCTGGAGGAAACTCAGGAGGAGACTCAGGAAGAAGAGGTCGAGGAGCAGGAGGTGACCGTCGAGGACGCCGTCAAGGAGGAGGAGCCGGTCCCAGAGGACTTTGAGGAGGTCAACTGGGACTCTCTCCTGGAAGACCAATTCGACCAGAACTCCTACAACAACGAGATCTCCAACCACGACCCCAACTGGGAGCAGGATCGCGAACCTCAAGAAAATCGCATCACCACCATGCCCCCTCTGCTCGAGCAGCTGAACTTTCAGGTAATCGAGAGCGATCTTAAAGATGAGGCGCTGATTATCGCCGAATTCATCATCGGCAATATAGACGACCGAGGATATCTCCCCTGTTCGACGGGCGAGATCGCTGAGGCTCTGGCGGCGGAGGAAGCGGAGGTGGAGCGCGTGCTCGGGGTAATCCAGACCTTTGAGCCTCCCGGCATCGGCGCCAGGGACCTGGCTGAGTGTCTGGTGATCCAGTTGACGCAACGAGAGGAGGAGGAGAGCGAGCTGGCTCTGCAGGTCATCCGCAACCACATGGAGGATCTGACCAAACGTCGATTCTCACGCATAACCCGTGGGCTGGGGATATCCAACGACGAGCTCAAAGGCGCACTGGATCTCATCGAGAAATTGCAGCCTCATCCGGGGGGTAACAGCACCAGCACCAGCGACTACGCCGGCCTGCTGACGCTGGACGCCGACGTGCCCTACGTTACCCCGGACATCATCGTTGAGAAGGCAGGGGAGGACTGGGTGGTGAGTCTGACCCACGGCAACCTGCCGGCGCTGCGAATCAACTCCAACTACGTCAAGCTGCTGAAAGACGGCAGGGCGAACGGAACAGACGATTCCGGCAACTACGTCTCCAAGAAACTGAACGAGGCCCGTTGGCTCATCAACGCGATCAATCAGCGGCGCACGACCATGCTCAAGGTGACGCAATACCTGGTCCGGGCCCAGATGGACTGGTTCGAAAAGGGGGATGGCCACCTGAAGCCCATGGTACTCCAGGACGTGGCGGACGCGGTGGAGATGCACGTGTCCACCATCAGCCGGGTCAGCAACGGCAAGTACATGCTGACCCCGCGCGGTGTTTTCGAGTTGAAGTATTTCTTCGACAGCAAGGTACACAGCGACGACGGCCAGGATGTCTCCGCCCGCAGCGTCAAGGACCGCATCTCCCAACTCATCGCCGATGAGGACAAGGCCAATCCGCTGAGCGATCAGGAGATTGCCGACAAACTGGGCGATGATGGTCTCAGGCTAGCCCGACGAACGGTGGCAAAGTACCGCGATCAGCGGCGCATCAACTCTCAGCGATACCGCAAGAAGGCCTTCTGAGGCTGTAGACCGGCTGGATCCTCGCTTGGCCCTCCTCGCACTTCTCCCAGACCGCTTTTTTTTCAGGACCGCTTTTTTTCAGCAGTACCCACCCTTACAGCAATGCCCCGGCATCGGAAAAGACCATGGGCACAAGGTCGCTCTCCTGCTCGAGGTCGGGGTCGCCGCCAAACTCGCTCACCAGTGCTTCTGAGATCTGGATACGTTCCAGCTTCAGGGTATTGGTGATGCGAACTACTCGGGCCTGAGAGGGGTTCTCCATGCGCAGCAGATCGAAGACGGCCGACACCGCCTCGCGGTCGGTCTCCATGATAACGGGAATGTAGGCGCGGTTCAGGAAGGTGGAAGTGAAGGCGTTGGCGTAGGTGGCTTTGAAATCGATGCGGTCGAAGAGCCGTCGGGTGATGATGTCGGCCAGGCCGACGCCGTTGGCGTTTCCGTGGGTGCGCTCGCTCAGGTCGCGAACGACGATACGAGACACCCCGGGTATCTCCGGTTCTGCGACGCCGGGCAGCATCATGCGGCCGATGACGTTGGTGTCCATGCCGGTGCCACTGATGTCCTTCCCCATCTCGTCGACGATCAGCAGGTCTATTCCCTGGACCATGAGCCGGGGCATGGCTTCGCGGGCCTGAGCCAGCAGCTCGGGTTCGCGCTGTTCGATCTGGTCGGCGGGCATGCAGGCGATACGGGCGGTCTTTTCGTACGCGTTCTCGATGATGGCAACTCCCATGGCGACCCGTGTCTTCTTCATCATCGCCCTGGCGATCCCCGGGACCATGCGGGTCAGGCCCTGGGCGCCCTGGGAGTGGGCGAGGGTTGCGCCGCGATGACATCCCAGACCGATAGTGAGCATTTTCATCAGACCACTCTCGTGTGGACCGCGGAAGGAGGTGTGGGGCTTGATGCGGTTTACCAGCACGATGCCGTCTGCCTCCAGGGCCAATCGGTTGACGAAGACCGGTGTATCGTCGTCGAGCGCATCCACCTGGACGACGTCCATTGTGGCCTCTACGGGCACACCCATGCTCTCCTGTGATATGCCGTAGCTGGCCAGGACGGCCTTCTGCCCCGCCGCCGTGGCGCCGCCGTGACTGCCCATGGCGGGCAGCACGAAGGGCCTGCCACCGCACTCGCGAATGCAGTCGATGACGGTGCGGGTTATAAGGGCGATCTCGTCAATGCCGCGACTGCCACCGGTTACCGCTATGCGGGCTCCGGGAGCTATCGCCTTCTTCAGGTCAGCCGCTGCCAGCTGCTCTCTGACAGCAACCGCCACATCTCCGATTGAATCGACCTCAAAGCACTGCCTGAATCGGGCCATGGATGGGAAGAACTGCATCTGCTCTATCTCCTAAGGTGACGCGGCGGGCTTTATCAACGCGACATGCACGCTAGGGGACGACTCCAGCAAGAGCGCTCTTCAGCCTGCGGGCCCGTTCCAGGATCGGCCGATTCGGCTTGGGAACCGGCTCTTCCGCCCTGGCGATTTTCCACACAAAGACGGCGGGGCCCGGGAGCTGGAAGTGGAGGGGAAGCTTGGCGTCGAAATCGGTCTCATCCTCGATGGTGTATACTTCGCGCAGACCTGATCCCCGGGCAATAGCTGCGAAATCCACCTCGCCGGCACCGGGAACGGGTTGGTTGCCGGTCACTTCGTACGTGCCGTTTTCGGTGATTACGAGGGTCAGATTCCCGGTTGGACGCTGCGCGATCGTCACCAGCGAGCCCAGGCACATGAGCGTGCTGCCGTCTCCGCAGAAAGCGATAACGCGGCGCTCCGGCTGAGCCAGGGCGAGACCGTAGGCGAAGTCGGCGACATGGCCCATGGCGGTGTCTACGTGGGCCAGATCAAAGGGTCCATCGGACAGCTTCCCCCATGGCGTGGCGACGCCCATGCTGCTGATGACGATCTCGTCGGTCCGTTGGGCGGCCAGTTTTTCGAGGCATGTGTACTTATCGAGCATGGCTGTGGTCGTGTCCTGGCATCAGGATGAGGATCGATTTTCCGCGGGCGTGGGTTCGGTCCGCGAATCTTTCATTATCGTGATCAGGTGGTTTCGACCGTCAACAGAACGGCGGCGGGGAGGGAGGTTGCGGCCGCCTTCCGAAAGGCCGCATCGATCTGTTCGGTCACTTCCCCATCACAGGTGAGCAACGAGTAGGGAATGTTCCAGGCCTTCAAGGTGGGCTCGAAGAAAGAGGCCGCGGTGTCAACCTTAGGGGCTCCGGGCGCCAGGCTCTTGTAGCCGCGATAGCCGAGGATCATGACCAGCGGAACGCCCATATTGTGGGCCATGCCGCGAAAGGCATCGCCCGCTTCGAATAATCCCGTGTTCTGGATAACGACCACAGGATACTTTCCGCCCAGGTAGAGACCGGTAGCGATGGCGAACGCCTCTCCTTCTCGCGTGACCGTAACGACGTCCAGGTCGGGGTCACGCCACAGCGCCTCGAACAGTGACCGCGCGCCGTTGTCGGGCAGACCGACGATATGGGTGGCGCCCTGCTTCTTTATTTCGTCGACTATCAGCTCAGCTCGCACTGCTATCCGCCTCCTGGAGATTTACCAGATCACCTGCCCGCACGGTGTGGCGCTTGCCGCTGGCTTCGGCAAGTACCAGTGACCCGTCAGGTCGAATCTCCTCGGCCACACCAGTCAGGTCTCCCGCTTCGGTCCGCACCAGAACACGTCGACCCAGGGTCGACGACAGCTTCAACGTCTGCCGCAGGATCAGGTCCCGCCCGCCGGCGGCAGCACAGAGGTAGTCACGCTCGATCTCCCGAAGCATCTCCTTCAGCAGCAGGCAGCGATTGGTCCGCTCTCCCGTCTCGAGGAGAATGGAGGTGGCTGACGCCGCCAGTTTCGTCGGAAAGGAGGGCAGGTTGACGTCGATGCCAAAGCCGGCGACCAGAACCGACGGTCCGCCTTTGCCAGCCGAGAGTAGCTCACACAAGATACCCCCCAGCTTGCGCTCGCCCGCCGCTGCAATCGCCGCACCCGCCCCGGGGCGTGAAGTCAGCACGCTACCACGGTCGCAGCACACCAGGTCGTTGGGCCACTTCATCCAGACCCTGAGACCGCAGTGGAGGCGTATGGCCCGAGCGATGGCGCCTCCCAGGAGCAGTGTAAGGAAGCCTGGATCCTCGCCCTGTGATGGGGCGGCGAGGAGAAGAGAGCACCACAGACCCGCGCCGGCCGGCGAGAACCACGTTCTGCCCCGCCGGCCGCGACCGGCACTCTGCACGTCGGCGACGACGAGAGTGCCTTCGCTCGCGCCCGCTTCAACCAGCTCCCTGGCCACATCGTTGGTGGACTCCACCCGCTCGCGGACCACGAGGTCGCACCCAAGTGACCGAGTCCCCAGCTCGTAGTGGATCTCCTCCTTGAGGAGTCGATCGGCTATGCCCCCCAGCCTGTATCCCAAGCCCGGATGATGCTCCAGCTGGGCACCATCCGCGCTCAGGTCTTCCAAGTGGCTGCGAGTCAGATCAACTGACACACCCAGGATGACGCTGAGCTCCTCGATCTGCAGATAGTTCCCCAGCCGCCGGCGAAGCTCGTCGAAGAGCTGCTGCTGGCGCGAGACGGTCACTCATCACCTGCGCCAAGGTGCAGTAGTAAGCTCTCCCCGGTGCAACTTCCGCGCAACGGAATTGCACTCGGGCGCTCAAATACGCCAATCATTCTGTGAGTCCGCCGCCCAGCGCCCGTAGTAGTCAGATGAAGATGGACCGATTGGAGACCCCGTAGCGGTGCTCCGACTGCTGAATGCCACCAACGTACTGGGCCGTGCGCGCGGCCGGGACCCACCCATCGTAATACTTTGAAAAGGAGGGATTGAAGACCCCCAGTGAGGCGCGGTTGGCCTCTGAGTCGCCGCCGGCTACAATGTAGGCGTTGTTGAAAACGCCGTTCTCCTTCAGTCCCTGGCCGCCTGCCTCGCGCACCCGGGCATCGATGGTGCCGAGAATGGCCGCTGCATCATCCCCGCCCACGGCGCTGACCATCGCCTCGGTGATGCCGCCGTAGCGAATAGATGTCCAGGTGCTGAAGCCGTCGACCAATTCGCCGGAGCGCTTGATGTCGACGCCGTCGCCTGACACGATCCTCGGCTGGGGCTCGACCACACCGTCGAGGTTGGGGATCCGGGAGACGGGATAGATGAGTCCGGCAGGTCGGTCGTCGCCGAAGTAATCCTCAAAGACCTCTCTCACCGCCTCGATCCGTTGCCAGGTCT
>Ga0209554_1002766_pt1 | contig 11809 bp, 10 predicted proteins | sample MarorgKNORR_S2LV_5_FD_188221 | JGI IMG/M metagenome (GOLD analysis project Ga0209554, IMG submission 188221) | Marine microbial communities from the Southern Atlantic Ocean, analyzing organic carbon cycling - Bottom_A/KNORR_S2/LV (SPAdes) (version 2) | ecosystem: Environmental > Aquatic > Marine... | reverse complement strand
CCAATGCGGGCCGCCAATGACGGCAGGCCGCCAGGCGCCGGGGCGACAGCCGAGGCGCTTGGATTGTGGTCGCGCCGATGGCTCCCGCCAGGGGTTGACTGTCCTCGACGCCGTCTTCAATCAGCCTACGCGCAATGTCGAGCAGGCGCCGGCAATCGGCTTCGGCGCTCACTGATCGTCGGTCAGCCGGGTCATCGCCTCGTGGTATTTCGCCGCGGTCTTGGCGGCGATATCGGCGGGCAGTTCGGGCCCCGGCGGCCGTTTGTCCCAACCGATACTCTCCAGGTAATCGCGGACGAACTGCTTGTCGAAGCTTGGCGGGCTCTGACCGGGGGCGTATTCGTCGGCCGGCCAGAAGCGGGATGAATCGGGGGTCGCGACCTCGTCGATGAGCACCAGTTCACCCTGGTCGTCTAGGGCGAATTCGAACTTGGTGTCGGCGACGATGATGCCGCGCGTCTCGGCGTAATCGCGAACATGGGCATAGATCGCGAGACTGGCCCGCCGCACCCGTTCGGCGACATCCTTGCCCAGCAGATCGACCGCCTCATCGAAGCCGATGTTCTCGTCATGGCCGCCGAGTTCCGCCTTGGTCGATGGCGTGAACAACGGCTCCGCCAGCTTGTCGGCCTGGCGCAGGCCGCGCGGCAGGGTGATGCCGCAGACCGCGCCGCAACGCTGGTAATCCTTCCAGCCCGAACCGACGATATAGCCGCGCACGATGGCCTCGATGGGAAGCGGTTTATAGCGATGGACCACGGTCGCCCGGCCATCGAGCGCGGCACGCTCGGCGGCGTCGGTCACCACGTCCTCGAGGGGCCGGTCGGAGAGATGGTTGTTGACGATGCCGGTGGTGCGGCCGAACCAGAAGTTCGACAGGGCGTTCAGCACCCTTCCCTTGCCCGGAATGGGCGTCGGCAGAACCACGTCGAAGGCCGACAAACGGTCCGAGGTGACGATCAGCAGGTGATCCTCGCCGGCGGCGTAGATATCGCGGACCTTGCCGCGATTGAGCATTTCAAGATGCTTGAGATTGGAATGAAAAAGAGTCGCCGACATGGATTTTCCCCGCCGTTCATGAAGCACCAGAGAATGTCGGTTTTTGCCCCCCTTGTCACCCCATCAGTTACGCTAATTCGGGCGGATCCATGCCGCGACGCGCCGCCATGCTGCCGCCAAGCGCGATTTGATCGGCGTCGGTCAGGCGGCGCCCGGCAAGCGGCGGGATGGTGCCGTTTTCCCACCCCAGAAGGCGCCGCTGGAAGCGGGCGAAGCCCCGCGCCAGGGCGGCGAATTCGGACGCGTCCTCGGGATGCCCTCCCGCGGCGATGCCGCGCAGGGGCGCCAACAGCGCGGCGCAATGGGCGTCGTCCTCCCGGTGCTCGCCCTGGAGCAGCGCGAGCATCTCATCAATCCTGTCATCGGGCAGGCAGCGCAGCCGCAGCATGGGAAACGGATTGATTTCCTCGTCGGCTATGTGAAGCGGCAATTCATTTTCGAGATGATCGAGAACATGCGCCGCATTGTCCGGCGCGTCGGCGGCGGTAAAATCACCGGCCAGGCGCTCGAGCACGGCGCAGATGATACGCTGGCGGTCGTGATCGGCGAAGATGTATTCCAGGGGATGGCGGAATACATCGCTCCGGGTCTCGCCGGCATCGGAGCCTGGTGGAGTGATCATCGATAGACCTCGCGTTTATGATGTCTTCAAGTCTCGCCACCAGTCTCGCCCACGGGCTCTCGGGCCGCATTGATGTGGATCAATCGGCCAAGGCCAGCCCCGACAGGCTTTCCCGCTGGCCGCCGTCACCGTCGAAATTGGCCGGATCGAGCCAGCGTTCAAAGCGGGCCTTGAGGGCCGGCCAATCGCCGTCGGTAACGGCGAACCAGGCGGTGTCGCGGTTGCGACCCTTGTACAGGGTGGCCTGGCGGAACACGCCCTCGAAGCGAAAGCCGAGGCGCGCCGCCGCCGCCCGCGACCCGGCGTTGAGGGCGTCGCATTTCCATTCGTAGCGGCGATAACCGAGTTCGTCGAACACCCGGCGCATCATCAGATACATGGCCTCGGTGGCCGCGCGGCTGCGTTGCAGGGGCGGCGCGTAATTGATGTGGCCGACCTCGATGACGCCGACGGCGGGGACGATCCTCAGGTAGCTGGCGACGCCTGTGGCGACGCCCGTGGCGCGCTCGATCACCGCGTGGAACAACGGATCATCGCCAAGACAGTCGCGCCTCATCCAGGCGACATAATCCGCCAGGGTGTTGAACGGCCCATAGCTCAAATAGGTCCAGACGCGGCCGTCGCGGTCTTCGCTGTTGGCGGCGTGCAGCCCGGCCGCGTGGCGGTCGGGATCAAGCGGCTCGAGACGGCAATACCGGCCCGCCATGACGTCGCGCGGCGGCCGCGGGCACGCCGTCCAGCCCTCCAGCCTGGCGCCGACAGGCTGGCCCAAAGAGTTCATGCGATGGTTCATGAACGCGGCAAAACGACCGGAAAAGTCTCGCAATCCATTACATCTCCAGGGGCCAGGACGAGGTCCTCGAAGGGCGGCGACATGAAGCCGTCGCGCCGTGCGAAACGGGCGTCGTCGCCAGTCCAGCGGGCGGCGAAGGCGCGGCGGCTGGTGGTCGTCGATGGGTTGCCCGGCGCGCCATGGACGGTGAGCGCGTGGAAGACGATGCAATCGCCGGGCTCCAGATCCCATGACAGGAACTTGAACTCGTCGCGGCGGGTATCGAAATCGGGGATGGTTTCGCCCTCGTTGCTGGTCGGGTGGTCGGTATGGTCGACGAAACGGCGCGGGGTGTACCATTTTCCCCAGCGATGAGAACCGGCGACGAACTCGACGCAGCTCTCCGCCGGCACCACGTCGAGCGGCACCCAGATGCTGCATACCTGATCGCCGTCGACGGCCCAATAGGGCTGGTCTTGATGCCAGGGCGTGCGTTCGGTGGTGCGGGCCTCCTTGACCAGGACATGCTCATGAAAAAAATTGACCTTGCGCGAGCCCATCATGCTCTGGGCGACCAGGGCGGCGGGAGACTCGAACACGAAACGGCGGTATTCGTCGATGCGCCGCCAGTTGCAGTAGTCGCCGAAGAAGAACCCCGGCGCGCCCTCGGTCGTATAGACATGCGCGAAACGGCCGGGCTCGGCGATGTTGCGCGCCACTCCGTCGGCAAGCAGAGAGATCCACTCGCCATCGAATACCCGGCGCAGCGCCACCGCGCCGTCGCGCCGGTAAGCGGCGACGTCCCGGTCGGTGATCGGCACGAGGGGTTGGCGGTTCATGCTGCGGCTATGACGATCAATTCAGAATGGGGGGCGCCGTGTTTTTGGACAAAATGGAGCGGGTGAAGGGAATCGAACCCTCGTCATTTGCTTGGGAAGCAGAAGCTCTACCATTGAGCTACACCCGCGCCTTTCCTATATACGAGAGCGCGCGGCACGGGACAAGCATGGGCTCATGCACAGAATCTTGATTTGGCAGGATCGCCTCGCCATCTTATGAGCTATATTCTGCTTCGTCACAGTTCCGAGTGGGAAAATCGATGACCAATACCGCGTTCGCGTCCGCCATCAGGCTCGATGAGGACAAATTCCGCGACCCCGACGTCACCGCCGACGGCAAGCAACGGGCCTCGGTGACCTTCCGTCGCCTGGAGACCCTGTGGTTCAACACCGGCACCCTGTGCAACCTGACCTGCACCAATTGCTATATCGAGTCGAGTCCGACCAACGATGCGCTGGTCTATCTGAGCGCCGCTGAGGTTGCCGCCTATCTCGACGAGATCGCCGCCGACCGGCTGGATGTGCGGGAAATCGGCTTCACCGGCGGCGAGCCGTTCATGAACCCCGATATCATCGCCATGCTGAGCGACAGCCTGGAGCGCGGTTTCCGCGTGTTGGTGCTGAGCAACGCCATGCGGCCGATGATGAAGCTGGCAGCACCGCTGCTCGACCTCAACCGACGCTTCTCCGATCGACTGATCATCCGGGTTTCACTCGATCATTACACCGAGGCGCTGCATGAACTCGAGCGCGGCGCCCGTTCCTGGGGGCCGACCGTGGCGGGGATCGAATGGCTGGCACAAAACGGCTTCACCCTGCATATCGCCGGGCGCACCTGCTGGCGCGAGACGGAGGATTCCCTGCGGCGCGGCTTTGCCAGCCTGTTCGCCACGCGCGGCCTCCCCATCAACGCCCAGGACCCGGTATCCCTGGTGCTGTTTCCCGAGATGGACGCCGATGTCGATGTCCCCGAGATCACCGTGGATTGCTGGGGCATTCTCGGCGTCGACCCGGATACGCTCATGTGCGCCACGTCGCGCATGGTCATCAAGCGCAAGGGCGCCGACCATCCGGTGATCGCCGCCTGCACCCTGGTGCCCTTCGATCCCGCGTTCGAGACCGGGCGCAGCCTGGCCGAGGCGCGGGTCGGCGTCAAACTCAACCATCCCCATTGCGCCCGCTTCTGCGTCCTCGGCGGCGCGTCTTGCGGCTAATACCAAGGATCTGAGCGAGATGTATCGGAAAACCACCCGGTCGATCGAGGTTACGGTGATTCCGCTCTATCTGGACGATCAATCCGATCCGGATGAAAACCGTTATGTCTGGGCGTATCAGGTCAGTCTCGAAAACAAGGGCCATGAGACCGTGCAGCTCCTGACCCGCTACTGGAACATCACCGACGCCAACGGCAAGGTGCTGGAAGTGCGCGGCGACGGGGTGGTCGGCGAACAGCCTGTTTTGCGCCCCAACGACATATTCGAATATACCAGCGGCACGCCGCTCTCCGCCCCATCGGGGATCATGGTCGGCAGTTACCAGATGAAAACCAGCGACGGCGAATCATTCGATGTGGCGATCCCGGCCTTTTCACTCGACAGCCCTTACGGCCAGAGGCAGCTCCACTAATCCCCCCCAGCGGTGGTATAATACCAAGGAGCAATGATAAAGACCCATAGAGATCGTGTCCGCTTATTCCCGGGTGAGGTCGGAAGCTGCGGGCGATGCCTTCGCATCGGTTAGGCGAACTCACGCACTCCGGGGGGTGAGCGGACGCGACCGCAGGCGGCTTCCCGAGGCGCATCGAGCGTCGTTGCGCCCGTCTTGCGATGCGGCTTGCATCGCGGCGCCGCGCGCGCCTAGCCGAAAACCACGGGAAGCCGTCTCTATGGGCCTTTATCATTGTTCCTTGGTATAAACATCCCGTGGATGGAGTCCACGACCAAATTAAGGAGACTTACGGTGAGCGGAGCGATTTCAGCGAACCCCGATGTTCGCAACGGCGTTGCGCGCGGCGACGCCGAGGCGGCGGTGCGCACCCTCATACAGTGGACCGGCGACGACCCCGACAGGGAGGGTGTGCTCGGCACGCCGGCGCGGGTCATCCGCGCCTATGAGGAATACTACGCGGGCTATCACGAGGATCCCACCGATGTGTTGGCGCGCACCTTCGAGGAGACCGACGGCTATGACGAAATGGTGGTGCTGCGCGATATCAGCTTCGAGTCCCATTGCGAGCACCATATGGCGCCGATCATCGGCCTTGTCCATGTCGCCTATCTTCCTCACAGCCGGGTGATCGGCATCAGCAAGCTGGCGCGGGTCGTCGAAATTTTCGCCCGGCGCCTGCAAATCCAGGAGAAAATGACCACCCAGATCGCCGACACCATCAATGACGTGCTGCAGCCCGACGGCGTCGCCGTGGTCATCGAGGCGGCGCATCACTGCATGACCACGCGCGGCATCCACCGCCCCGGAACCATGATGGTGACAAGCCGCATGCTGGGCGGTTTCCGCTCGGATCCCAAGACCCGCCGCGAATTTCTCACCATCATCGGCAATCCCGTGTCCCGCCTGATGCGTTGAGCGTAACCATGGGCTATACGGCGTGATCGATATCCGTCCGGTGCTGTTCGTCGTCGGCATCCTGTTGACGACCCTGGCGGTCTTCATGTTCGTGCCCGCCATGGCCGACGCCACGGTGGGCAACCCCGACTGGCGGGTGTTCATGGCGGCGGCCTTCTTCACCCTGTTCGTCGGCGTCACCCTGGGCTTGATGAACCATGGCGGCCCGCTGCGCCTGACCGTGCGCCAGACCTTCATCCTGACCACCGCCGTGTGGATCATCATGGCGGCGTTCGCGGCGCTTCCCTTCGCCTTCGCCGAGCTCGGCATGAGCTACACGGACGCCTTCTTCGAATCCATGTCGGGGCTGACCACCACGGGATCGACGGTGATCGTCGGCCTGGACGACGCGCCGCCGGGAATCCTGCTGTGGCGCGCGCTTCTGCAATGGCTCGGCGGCATCGGCATCATCGTCATGGCGATCGCCATCCTGCCCATGCTGGGGGTCGGCGGCATGCAGCTTTTCCATACGGAATCCTCGGACCAGTCCGAGAAGGCCCTGCCCCGCGCGACCCAGGTGTCGGCGGTCATCGCGGTCATCTATCTGGTGCTGACCCTGGCCGCCGCCATCGCCTACTGGTCTGCCGGCATGACCCTGTTCGAGGCCGTCAGCCACGCCATGACGACTATCGCCACGGCGGGCTACTCGACCTCGGACGCCTCCATCGGCCATTTCCAGAGCCCGGCCATCGAATGGACCGCGACCGTGTTCATGATCATCGGCAGCCTGCCCTTCATACTCTATTTCCTGTTGGTCAGCGGCCGGCCCGGGGCCCTGTGGCGAGACGCCCAGCTGCGCTGGTTCCTCGGCCTGCTGATCTCGGCCGTGGCGATGATGAGCGGCTGGCTGTGGTGGAGCCTGGACATGGCGCCGTTGACCGCCTTGCGCCTGGCCGCCTTCAACACCGTTTCGGTGATTACCGGCACCGGATACGCCTCGACCGATTACGCCGCCTGGGGCGGCTTCGCCGTGACCCTGCTGCTGTTCGTCATGGTGATCGGCGGCTGTAGCGGCTCGACCACCGGCGGGATCAAGATTTTCCGCTTCCAGATGCTGCACGCCATGATCATGGTGCAGATCAAACGCCTGGTGCAGCCCCACGGCGTCTTCGTCGCCCATTACAACCGCAAGCCGATCCCCGACCCGGTGGCCGACGCGGTGATGAGCTTCTTCTTCCTGTTCGGGCTGACCTACGGGCTGGTCGCGGTCATGCTGGCGGCGCTCGGCCTGGATTTCGTCACCGCCATGTCGGGCGCCGCCGCGGCGCTCGCCAATGTCGGGCCCGGGCTCGGCGACATCATTGGCCCGTCGGGCACCTATGCGCCCCTGCCCGACGCCGCCAAATGGCTGCTGTCGGTCGCCATGCTGCTCGGCCGTCTCGAATTCTTCACCGTGCTGGCGCTGTTCACCTCACGCTTCTGGCAGGGCTGATCTCTGTGATCGACCGAACAGCCGGGCGAAGTCGCCCTGGATGGCGATCAGCGACGGCACCACGATGAGCACCAGGATGGTCGACACCATCAGGCCGAAGACCATGGTGATCGCCATGGGAATCAGGAACTGCGCCTGCAGGCTGGTCTCGAAGATCAGCGGCGTCAGCCCGCCGATGGTCGTCGCCGATGTCAGGATCACCGCGCGCAAACGATCCTCCGCGCCGGCGATGATCGCCTCGAGCGGAGCCTCGCCCCGGCCCATCCGCTCGTCGATGGTGGTCACCAGGATGATCGAATCATTGATCACGATGCCCGACAGGCCGACCAGGGCGACCAGGCTGAGGATGGTCAACTCATAGCCCATCAGCCAGTGGCCCAGGGTCGCCCCGACGAAACCCATGGGGATGATCGACATCACCACCAGGGGCCGGGTATAGCTGCCGAACACCCAGGCGAGAATAATGTAGATCGCCGCCAGGCCGATCAGCGCGCCGATCAGCATGTCGCCGAAGGTCTGCTGCTGCTCCTCGCGCTTGCCGGCGAAGCCGACGCTGACCCCGTGGCGCTCGGCGATGGTCTCGATGCCGTCACGATTGAGCGCGGCGAGGACCTCGTTGCCGGTCATGATCGATTGTTCGACCTCGGCGAAGATGGCGAGCTGGCGCTGCCCGTCTTCGCGACTGATCACGGCGAAACCCTGGGCGTTGCGCCGGTCGACGACCTCGCTCAAGGGCACCTCGGCGCCCCCCGGGGCGCGCAGGTAGAGCTCGTTCAAGGCCGCAATATCGATGGCGTCGCGCGGATATTGAACGCGCACCACGACCTCTTCGTCGCCGCGCGGAAAGCGCTTGGCGATAACCCCTTCGAAGGCGTTGCGCAGCTGACGGCCGACCGCCGCCGTATCGAAACCAAGCGCCTTGCCACGGGTGTTGACCTCGAGAATGGTCTCCTGCTTGCCATAGGGCAGGCTGTCCTCGATATCGCTGATCGCCGGATAACTGGCCAACAGGGCCTTGATCTCGATCGCCGCCGCCTTGAGGGCGGCCGGGTTCTCGCCCGATAACCGGATATCGATCTCGCGACCCGGCGGGCCACCGGTCTGGGGCACGATGGTCACCGTCTCGAGACCGGCCATGGGCCGTACCTCGGCGCGCCAGGCTTCGATGAACTCGGTGCTGGTGAAGGACCGCTCATCGGTCGGGACCAGTTCGACGACCATGCCGCCGATATTGTCGCCGTTGATCTTGGAGGTATCGTGCCGGCCGGTGGAAGTTCCGGTCACCGAGACGCTGAGCTTGACCAGTCCGCGCTCGCCGCCGTTCAGTTTTTCCTCGGCGACGCCCATGGCGCGCTCGACCTCGTCGAGCATGTTGTCGGTCTGTTGGCGCGGCACTCCGGCGACCATGGTCACATTGGCATAGAGTTTATCGGCCTCGGGTGACGGGAAGAAGTCGAAACCGACCCGGCCGCCGATCACCATGCCGAAACTCAAGATCAGCGCCCCCAATGCGCCCGCCAGTGTGGCGTAACGCCAGGTCACGCAGAAGCTGATGGCGGGGCGGAACCAATGGATTTTGAAATGATCGAAGCCGCGCCTGAACAGACGCCGCCAGCGCGACGGCTCGCCGGGGGCGCGGCTCAGGCTATGGCCGAGATGACCGGGCAGCACCAGGAAACATTCGATCAGGCTGGCCAGGATCACCGCGATCACCACCAGGGGGATCGCCTGGATGATCTGGCCGATGACATCCGAGATCACCAGCAGCGGCGTGAAGGCGGCGATGGTGGTCAGCGACGACGCCAGCACCGGCACCGCCATGCGCCGCGCCCCGGCGGCGGCGGCGTCGGGTCCTGACAGGCCATCGCGATAGCGCGTCGCCACATGCTCGCCGACGACGATGGCGTCATCGACGACGATGCCGATCGCCATGATCAGGCCGAACAGGCTGACCATGTTGATCGACTGGCCGCTCGCCAGCATCACCCCCATGGCCGCCAGCAAGGAGATCGGGATGCCCGCGGCGACCCAGAAGGCGACCCGCGCATTGAGGAAGATGAACAGGATGGCGACCACCAGAAACAGCCCGCCGATGCCGTTGCGCAGCAAAAGATCGATGCGCCCGCGAATCAAATCGGCGGCGACGTCATAGGTCTCGATAGTCAGGTTTGCCGGCAGGGTCGGGCGGACCTCGGCAAGATAGGCTTCGACCTTGTCGGCGATCTCGAGCACGTCGGAGTTGATCGAACGCTGGACGAACAGCTCGATAGCGCGCTGGCCGTTGCGCCGCAGGGTCACTCCGCCGTCTTCGAAACGTTCGCTGACCTCGGCGATGTCGCGTAAATACAGCTTCTCGCCATTCGCCAGGGCGCGCACCTCGACATGCTTCAGGGAGTCGGCGGTGCGCAGCATGCCGAGGCTGCGGATCTGGCGCTCGACCCCGCCCCGGGTATCGCCCGAGGGCAAATCCTGGGAAGCGCCGGCGATGCGCGCGGCGATGTCGTCGAGGGTGATATCCAACCGGCGCAGGGTTTCGGGTTCGACCTCGACCCAGATTTCCTCGTCGCGGGCGCCGATCAGATCGACCTTGTCGATGCCGCGCGCCAGCAGGTCCTGGCGGATACGCTTGGCGTGAGTCTTCAAGGCGGTTTCGCTGTATGGGCCCGAGATCAGCAGGCGGATAATATTGTCGTAGCGCACGGCGCGGCTGATTCTCGGGGTCTCGCTGTCGACCGGCAGGGTGGTGACCCGATCGACCGCCGTCTCCACATCGGACAACGCCGCCTGCATATCGGCATCGGTGTCGAACTCGATCGATACCCTCGCCAGCCCCTCGACCGAGACCGACACCACCTTCTTGACGCTGTCCAGGTAACGCAGCTCGGGCTCCAGGGCCTGGATGATATTGGCGTCTACATCTTCGGCGCTCGCCCCCGGCCAGTTGACCGAGACCGAAACCCAATCGATGCCGAAGTCGGGCATGAGCTGGGTGTTCATGCGGCTCAGCGAGACCCCGCCGAGGATGATCATGATCACCATCAGCAGGTTCGCCGCCGTCGGGTGAGCTGAGAAGACGCCGACCAGGCCGCGCCGGACACTCCCTGCCTCCTGGTTACCTGCCTGAGTCATCGAACGCCGACCAACAGTCCGGGACCGATTTCGGGAAGCCGGGTGACCACGACGCGCTCGTCGTCCACCAATGAGCCGCGCAGCAGGATATCGCCGCCGTCGCGCAGCAGGACCTCGACGCCGCGCGCTTCGAGGCGGTTGCCGACCACCACATAGACCCTCTCGCCGCCGGCGCCGTCTTCATGGAGGGCGCTTTCGGGCAAGCGCACGACGTCGCGGTAGAGGCGGTCGTCGATGCGCACCTCGATGAAGGCGCCGGGGCGCAACACGCCTTCGGCACCGTGGCCGAGGATGCGGGCGTAGAGTTCGACGCCGCCGCTTTGCGCATCGATCCGGCCGTCGACACGGTCGATCACCGCCTTGAAGCCGAAGGCTGCGTCGCCGATCCGCCACACCACTTCGGCGGCGCGGCCGCGATAGCCGCCGTCATCGTCGCCGGCGGCGAGCAGCCGGGCGTATTCGCTGTTCGAGAGATGAAAGCGGACCTCGAGACGGTTGGCGTCGACCAGGCGGGCGATGCGGTCGCCGAGGCCGACTTGTTTGCCGATACCGGCGGCGGTATCCACCAGATAGCCGTCGAAGGGCGCCGTCAGGCGGGTCTCGGCGAGATCCCGCTTGGCGCGGCTCAGGGAAACCCACCAGCGATCCTTGACCGCCTGCTGCTGGTCGGCCTGGGCGGCCAACCGGTCGATCATCAGCTCGCGCTCGATGACCTGCTGGCGGCGCAGACTCAGGGCGAGGCGGGCGTCATCGAGGGATTTTACCGAGCTTGCCGCCGTTCCCTGCAGCCTCTCGCGGCGCTCGACATCGCGGCGGGCGAGTTCGGCCTGATCGCGGTCATGGTCGAGAAGCCGGCCGGCGGCGACCAGGTCGGCGGCAATCTCATCGAGTCTGGCGACCGCCTCGGCAACCCGGGCGCGGAACTCGGCGGCATCCGCTTGGACATCGAAGGGATCGATGGCGATGATCAGATCACCGGCCCGCAAGATCCCGCCATCGGCGAAAGACTCGCCGATCTCGACGATACGGCCATCGACCAGGGGCCGCAGATCGACCTCGCGGCCGGCGACGATGGAGCCATAGAGCCGCATACTGGGCCGGATATCACGATACTCGACGGTCACCGCAGCCACCGTCCGCGACAGCTCCCGGGCGGGCTTGGCCGCGACTTCGGGCCGGGTCTGCCACAGCATGTAGCCGCCAAACGCCGCCGCCGCCAGCATGACGATGGGCACCACGGTCTTGAACAGCCGGCCGACCATTATTCCAGGTCTCCTTCGATCGCCGGCAGGCCGAACATGGCGAGCGCCGCGGGCACCACCGTGGCGATCACG
>Ga0209554_1002764_pt1 | contig 11820 bp, 9 predicted proteins | sample MarorgKNORR_S2LV_5_FD_188221 | JGI IMG/M metagenome (GOLD analysis project Ga0209554, IMG submission 188221) | Marine microbial communities from the Southern Atlantic Ocean, analyzing organic carbon cycling - Bottom_A/KNORR_S2/LV (SPAdes) (version 2) | ecosystem: Environmental > Aquatic > Marine... | reverse complement strand
CCGAGCGCATCCACGGGAACCGCTCTCAGGCGCAACGCACCAAGGCCTTGGCGGGCTTCAAGGCCGGTGAATTCCGGGTGCTGGTCGCGACCGATATCGCAGCCAGAGGAATCGACGTGGAGGCACTCGGGCACGTCGTGAACTTCGACGTACCGCCCGTTCCCGACGACTACATCCACCGCGTGGGTCGTACGGCGCGTGCGGAGCTGACCGGGCAAGCGTTCACCTTGGTCGCCCCGGAGGACGAGGGTGACATGAAGCGCATCGAGCGGGCCGTGGGGTCGAAGATTCCCCGCGTTCGCTTGGAGGACTTCGCCTATGATGCGACGCCTGACGGCCCACTGGAAGTGCCGCGCGGTGAGCGTATCGCCGCGATTCGGGCCAAGAAGGCCGAGGACCGGGCGCGCGCTGCCGCCAAGGCGGCCAAGAAGGGGAGTGCGCCGAGTGCGCCGAGCGAGGAAGAAAGCTCACGGCCTCGACGCCGGCGCTACGGAAGGCGCCCGCGGAACAGCTAGCGTCGCCTGGCCCTTAGGGCCTCAGTCGGCCGCGATGCCTTCGCCACCGGTATCGGGTTCGATGCGAACCACACACACCTTCAACTCCGCGGTATCGGTCACCGGGTCGTAGCCCGAACCCGTGAGGATGTTCACCGGCACATCGTTGAACGAGAACGAGCAGAACACGGTACCGCGCGGGGAGCGAGGGGTCGACTCGATCTTGATGCGCACCGAGCCTCGCCGGCTCGACATCTTCACCCACGCGCCATCCTTCACACCCCAGGCCGCTACGTCGTCCGGATGGACCTCGAGCGTCTCCTCGGGCCGCAGATAATCCAGACCCTCGGACCGGCCCGTCTGCGTCCGTGAGTGGTAGTGCGCCAGGCGTCTGCCGGTCGTGAGCCAGACCGGGTAGTCGTCGTCGACCGTCTCCGCCGGGTCACGATAGCGGATGAGTTTGAAGATGCCACGGCCGTTGACGAAGCCGTCCTCGTGGAGCCGGGGAGTGCCGGGATGTCCTTCTTCCGGCACCGGCCACTGGTATTCACCGAACTCGACACGATCCCAGTTCAGGCCGGCATAGTTGCCCGAAAGCGAGCACAGCTCGTTAAAGACCTCATCGGGCCCTGAATAGTCGAAGCCCTCGAAGTTCATTCGTTGCGCGAGCCGCGAGATGATCCACCAGTCGGGCTTCGCTTCGCCCGGGGGCGGCACCGCCTTCTTCAGGCGCTGCACACGTCGTTCGGTATTGGTCTGCGTTCCGTCGGTCTCGCCGAACCCGGTAGCCGGGAATACGACGTCCGCGAACTCGGCGGTCTCCGTCATGAAGAGATCACACACCACGAGGAAATCCAGCGCCTCGAGCGCACGCTCACAGTGTTCCCGCTCCGGGTCGGTCACGACCGTGTTCTCGCCGTCGATGATCATCGCCCGGATCTGATCGCCGGCTTGCTCCAGGGCCCGCACCTTGGTGATGCCTGTCTCGAGGTCGATTTCCCGTCCCCACGCCTTCGAGAACTTCGCCTGGTTGACCGGGTCCGTAACCGACTGGAAGCCGGGATAGTTGTTCGGAATCGCGCCGACGTCGCCCGCGCCCTGGATGTTGTTTTGCCCGCGCATTGGATTGATGCCGGTGCCCTCGCGACCGATGTTGCCGGTCATGAGCGCGAGATTGCACAGGCTCTGCACGTTGTCGACTCCGCAGATGTGCTCCGTGATGCCGAGCGTGTAGTAGATGGCACCACGATCAGCGCGCCCGTAGAGCAGCGCCGCCTCTTCGATCAACTCGGGTGCGATCTCCGTGACTTCGGAGGCCCACTCGGGTGTGAACTCCTCGACGTGCTTCAGGAACGCCTCGGCTTCGACCGTGCGGTCCCGCATGAAGCCCTCATCGACGAGGCCCTCCCGGTGGATCACATGCGCCATCGCCAGCAGTAACGCGGCGTCCGAGCCGACTCTCAGGGGGAGGTGCATGTCCGCGTACTTCGTGAGACCGATCTCTCGGGGGTCCGCGACGATCATTTTGGCCCCCTTGGCGATCGCCTTTTTCAGGCGGGTCGCGGCCACGGGATGACACTCCGTCATGTTGGTCCCGATGCAGAAGATCACATCGGGCTTCTCCATGTCCTTGAGCGGGTTCGACATGGCGCCCCTACCGATGGTTGCCGCCAGACCGGCGACTGTAGGGGCGTGTCAGGCACGGCTGCAATTGTCTATGTACGAGGTACCCAACCCCGCCCTCACGAGCTTCTGCATGAGGAAGCCCGCTTCGTTCGGCGCGCGGCCCGACGCCACCGCGTATAGGCTGTGCCGTCCGTGTTCGTTGACGGCAGCCAGCAGGCCCGCCGCTGCTTTGTCCAGTGCCTCGTCCCAGGTGGCCGGGACGAGCTTCCCCTTTTCGTCACGGACGAAGGGTGTCTTCAGTCGATCTGGATGGTGCACGAAGTCGAAGGCGAATTGGCCCTTCACGCACAACGCGCCTTCGTTGGCGGGGCCGTCCATCGCCGGCTGAATGCCGACGATCTTGTCTCCCTTGGTCATGATGTCGACCGCGCAGCCGACTCCGCAGAAGGGGCAGATCGAGCGCGTCTTCTCGATCGGCGCTTCGATGTCTTTAGCGCGAAGCGCCTTGATGTCCGCCAACGCACCCGTGGGACACGTCTGAATGCACTGTCCGCAGAACGTGCACGCAGAGTCCTCTAGTAGCCCGGCGAACTCGGTCGTGATCTGCGTGTCGAAGCCACGGTTCATGATCGAGATCGCGTAGTCGCCCTCTTGCTCCGCGCAGACGCGCACGCAGCGATAGCACGAGATGCACTGCTCGTAGTCGCGCAGGATGAACGGATTCGGGTCGTCGAGGCGCGAAGCGCCCGACTTGCCTCCGGCGAAGCGACCCGTACGCGCATCGTAGCGGTCGACCAGATCCGTCATCTCTTGGGACGCATACCCGGCCAGCGGATCTACGTCGACCTCACGATTCTCGGAGACGACCATCTCGAGCAGCACCCGGCGGTGCATCTCGAGCTTGCCACTCCTGGTCGTGACCCGCATTCCCGGCTCCGCCATCGTCGTGCAAGAAGCGACCGGGTTGCGCGCGCCTTCGAGCTCGACGATGCACAGACGGCATGCCCCGAATGCTTCCAGCCGATCGTCGTAGCAGAGCGTGGGGATCTCCTTTTGGTGCCGTTCAGAGATCTGGAAGATCGATTCCCCACGAGTGAAGCCGACCTCTTCGCCGTCCAGGAAGAGCGTCAGTCCAGTGCTGTCACTCATCGTCAGTCCTCTCCGTCTCCAACAGCGCAGATCCCTCAATGTGGGCGCGCACCGCCTCGGGAAAGTAACGCAGCAAGCTCTCCGTGATGAGCGGTGCCGCCTGACCGAGACCGCACGCCGAGGTCTCCTTCATCGTCAAGTTGATGTCCGCGACCTCGTCGAGCCATGCCGTGACGTCCCCTGGGCCCGCGTCACCCGCCAGTCGCTCAGTAAGCCGCTGGGTCCCAATCCTGCACGGGAAGCACTTTCCACATGACTCGTGTGCGAAGAATTCCATGGCGGAGTGCGCGATTTCGATCATGTCGCGCGTCTCGTCGAAGACCATGATGCCGCCGGCGCCGAGGAAGGAGTCCTTCGACCGGATCGACGGCTCGTCGAGCGTCACGTCGAGATCGTCACCTGCGAGGAACCCTCCGGAGAGGCCGGCCATCGTCACCGCCTGTATCGCGTTTCCGTGGCGCACGCCGCCCGCCCACTGTTCGATGAGTTCGGACAGCGGGAGTCCGAGCGGCACCTCGTAGTTGCCTGGCCGGTTCACGTCACCTGATAGGGAGATCACTTTGGTGCCCGCCTGCTCCCCGAGGCCGAGACCGCGGTACCACTCGGCCCCCCTCGCGACGATGGGGGGAAGGGACGCGAGCGTCTCCACGTTGTTCACCGCGGTCGGTGTGCCCTCGTAACCGTTGGTCACGGGGTAGGGTGGGCGATTCCTCGGGAAGGGGTGTGCGCCCTCGAGCGAGTTGAGTAGAGAAGTCTCCTCACCGCAGATGTAGGCGCCAGCGCCGCGGCGCAGGTAGATCTTGATCGTGTGACTCGATCCTAAGGCGTTGTCGCCCAAGACTCCCGCGGCTTCGGCTTTCGCGATCGCGACGGCCAGCACGGCGTCCGTCTCTGGGTATTCGTAGCGCAGGTACAAGAAGGCCCGCTCGGCTCCGGTCGCGACGCATGCGAGCGCCATGCCCTCGAGCACCGCGTGCGGATCGTGGTCCATGAGCGCCCGATCCTTGAAGCAGCCAGGCTCCCCCTCGTCGGCGTTGCAGACCACCGTCTTGGGCCCACCGGTTGCGTCTCGGACCGCTCGGAGTTTCCGACCCGTGGGGAAACCGGCGCCGCCGCGGCCGGCCAGTCCGCTGTCGTCGATGACGCTGATCAGCTCGTCCGGGGTCATCGAATGAACGGCCCTCTCGAGGGCCTCGTAACCGCCTGTGCTGCGGTAGCCCTCGAGTGTCTTTCGAGCCGGGTCACGGATGTGGGCGAAGACGCACTCCTCCACTCCGTCGGGCGCCGCGGGCGGCATGGGCGTGTCGCGAGCCTCGAGCGCCCCGGCGCTGAGTCCGACCAGGGTTTGATTGCCCAGCAGCACCGGGATCGGCTCGTCGCACCGTCCGCTGCACGGCATTCCCGTCGCACCGTCCAGGCTCGCCAGCAGCTCCTGCGAACCGTTCAGGCGACAGATGTATCCGGTGCAGACGCGTGGTGCCCGGTGTCCGCCGGGCTCGCGCGCGAAGTGGTGGTAGAACGTGACGGTACCGAAAAGGTCCGCGATCGGGATTTTCAGGCCGTCGGAGACCGCACGCAGCGCGTCCTCGCTGAGGTAGCCGTCCCGCTCATGGAGCGCGTGAAGAAGCGGCAGGAGGGGAGCCTCCTGCCCTGCGTATTCGCCGATGAGCTGCTCGTTGGTCTGCACCAAGTTCAGTTCCTCTACTCCGTGCTCGATTCGATCCGTAAGCGCCAATGATGAATGCTCGCTGCACACAGGAGGCATGAAGCTCGCGCAGTCAGGCCGATTCCTGTACTGCTGGAGCGAATTGTACCAAGACCTTCGGCGTGAAGAAGGCACCCCTTGCCACTCCCGCGATCTCCATACATACTGGTCGGTATGTTAACGCAAGAGACCACCGTAGCTACGTCCACGGCGCGCACGCGCGACCCGGCGGGTACCCGTGCGCTCTTGGTGGAGAACGCGTTCCACGAGATCCACGCCCATGGCTACGCGGGGGCGAGTCTCGAGCGCATTCTTACAAGTTCCGGCGTTACGAAGGGTGCGCTCTATCACCACTTCAAGAGCAAGGCCGACTTGCTGCATGCGGTCATCAACGACGCGATCCGGCCAATGATTGCGGAGCGATGGATGAAGCCGCTCGCTGGGACCGATGATCCCATCCGGGCGATGGCGGAGTCGACCCGTGCGATCATGATGGACGCCACGCCCGAAGAGCTGCGGTGCGGGTGCCCGTTGAACAATCTCTCGCAGGAGCTCGCGGGCGCCGATGAGGAGTTTCGGAAGCATCTGGACCGTGTCGCGCACGACTGGCGGGCTGAGATCCAGGCCGTCTTCGAGCGGGGTCAACGGGCGGGCAACGTCCGCGGCGACGTGGACTGCGCTGCGATAGCGACCCTGGTCTTCGCCACCTATCAGGGCCTCATCGGTTCCGTGAAGACTTCACGCGATCAGGAGTCGGTCGCCGCCGGACTCTCGATGTTCCTGGACCTGCTGGAGGGTCTGAGACCCTAGAACGCTCCCCGCGACCGACTGCGGGGTCTTTTTTGGATCATGATACATACCGACTAGTCGGTTGCTACGGAGAAGCGACATAATGAGTCGGCATGAGCGCTACAGTGATCGCGGCCACCATGGCCGTTTCGTTAGCCACGGTGGGGCTCTTTGGGCTGGCCCCGGCGCTATCCGCAACCCGTTCCGATTTCGGCGGGGCGCTCCGAGATGGCACCCGGCCGGGCGGCAGTCAGGGCGCAGCCAGGTTGAGGCGCACTTTCGTCGTTCTCCAACTGGGAATGGCCGTCATGCTGACGGTGAGCGCGGGTCTCCTGCTCAAGAGTTTTTTGGCGGATGCAGCAAGTGGACACCGGGTTGGAGGTCGAGTCTCTCCTGACAATGCGGATCACGCCTCCCTCAGCGACCTATCCGGAGATCCTGGACGCGGCCACCGCGGGAGAGCGTGTGGCCGAGGCGCTGCGGACACTCCCGGGTGTGACGGCCGTGGGTCTCATTACGGACCTGCCCATGACCGGTGCCGCCAACTCGACCAACGCCTTCCGGATCGACCAGCCTCGCCCGGATCCGAATGAACTGCGGTCCACGATGACGCGGTCGATTTCACACGGTTACGTCGACGCAGCCGGCATGAGGCTCGTCGCCGGACGAGACTTCCGGCCGACTGACACGGAAGAGCCCCCCCGGTGGCGCTCATCAATGAAACGATGGTCTGGAATCATTACGGGGCCGAGGATCCGCTCGGGTACTTCATGACCGTACGGGGTGTGGAGCGCCAGATCGTCGGTGTGGTGGCGGACGTGCGCCAGTACGGCGTGGTTCGGGGTGCGGAACCGGGACTCTACCAGCCCCTGCGGCAGGAAAACCAGGGGTGGGCCGTGCGCTCCCAGGCAGTGGTGATTCGGACCGCCGGGCATCCCATAGCGGTGGCGAGAGCGGCCCGCCAGGCAGTCCTCCGCGTGGATCCGAGCATCGTCATCAACGACATCCGCACACTGGAGAGTTGGGTGGCGGAGGGGGTGGCGGATCCTCGCTTCCGCACGCCACTGCTGTCGCTCTTTGCGGGCGTGGCGTTGCTGATGGCGGCCCTCGGCATGGCGGTGTGATGGCCTACATGGTGTCGCAGCAGGAGCGGGAGTTCGCCGTGCGAATGGCACTCGGGGCGCAACGGCCAGAGGTGGTGCGGTTGGTCATGGCCCAAAGCCTCAGGCTCACCGGGGCCGGCCTGGTCGTGGGGATGATCGGCGCGGTGTTGCTGTCACGCGCAATGTCCGGATTCCTGTTCGGGGTGTTGCCCCTTGACCTACCCGTCTTCCTGGGTGCCTCTGCGGTGTTGGGGGGCGTGGTGGTCCTCGCCAGCCTGTATCCGGCGCTGCGGGCGGTGGGGGTGGATCCGGCGACTGCTCTACGCGGAGACTGAGGGTGGGCGGTGAGACCGGACGACACAGGGGTCGGTCCTACTCCGCCCTCAGAGCCTGCACGGGATCGACGAGCGTAGCACGCCTGGCCGGCACGTAGCTCGCCACGAGCGCGACTCCGCAGAGCACCACGACACCGAGCACGAACGCCGATGGGTCGGCGGGCGCGACTCCGAACAGGAAGCTCTCGAGAAGCCGGGATGCGGCTGCCGCGCCGACGATCCCGAGGCCGACGCCGAGAGCGGATAGGATCAGTCCCTGCCGCACGACCAGGGTCATCACGGAGGACGCGGCGGCCCCGAGCGCCAGACGGATGCCCATCTCCCGCTGACGTTCGCCAACCACGAAGGACATCGTGCCGTAGATGCCGACCGCCGCCAGCAGGAGCGCCAGCGTGGCGAAGCTGGCGAGCAGCCCCGTGTAGAAGCGAGGAGCGGTTATGGTGCCCGCGACGTGATCGCTCAGCGCGACGACTTCCACGGGGATGTTCGCATCGACGTCCCACACGGCGCGCTGCAGCGCTTGGGAAACGAGGGAGAAGTCGGCGTCCGAACGAACCACAATCCGCATTTGATCCGACGGTCTTTGCTGGTAGAAGAGATACGTCTGCGGCCCGCCCGACTCCGCGAGCCCTTGCTGGCGCACATCGGCGACGACACCGATCACGGTGAGCCATGGGCCAGGCCCATCGACCGAGCCTCCGATCTTCAATCGGCTGCCCAGGCTGTTGCCGTTTGGCCAGTACTCCTGAGCGAAAGCCTCATTCACGACGAGACTCGTGAGCCCTTCCGAACCACGGTCCTCCGCTGAAAAGACGCGCCCCGAGATGACGGGGGTCCCGATGGTGCTGAAGTAGTCCTCGCTCACCTGGGCGAAATCCATGCCCAGGCGGGCCCCCTCGGGAGGCGTGTACCCTTCGATAGCGATAGGGGCGCGCCAGCGGTCCCCAGACATCGGCAGTGCCGTCACCACTGCCGCCGAGACCACGCCGGGAACGGTCTGCTCCGCCCGCTCGAGTACGCTAGAGAAGAAGATCAACTGCTCTTCGCTCGTTTGGTATCGCTCGTTCAGGATGACCGAGGCGAAGGAGACGTCCGTCGGGTCGAATCCGGGGTCTACGTTCTGGAGCGTGACGAAGCTCTCGATCAAGAGACTCGCGCCGATCAGCAGGACGAGCGCGAGCGCGACTTGAGACACCACGAGTGCTGACCGAATTCTCTTGCCCACCCGGGTGGTCGCGGCGTGGGTGCCGCCACTCGCGAGGCTCGAGCCGCCGAGCCCGCTGAGCTGCACAGCCGGCATGGCTCCAAAGATGACGCCGGTCACCAACGTGACGAGAAGCGTGAAGCCCAACACGGTGCCGTCGAGGGATACCTCGGTGAGGCGAGGCAAGTTGCCCGGATCGATGGTGACGAGCGTTTGAATGACTCCTGCGGCGAGCACCACCCCCACTACGCCACCCGCCCCGGATAACAGCAGGCTCTCGGTAAGCAGCTGCCGGGTGATTCGTCCTCGCCCGGCCCCCAGTGACGAGCGCAGCGCGATCTCGCGAGTTCGAGATGTAGCCCGTGCCAACAGGAGGTTGGCGACATTGGCCGAGGCGATCAGCAGCAGGAGCCCGACGGCGCCGAGCAGCAGCTTCAGTCGCGGCCCCACGTCGCCGATGGTGAGGGAAGCCAAAGGCGTCACGTCGGCCCGAAGACCCATCCTCTGGGCGGACGGGCTCTCGATGGCGTTGACCGCGTCCTGTGCCTCCGCTGGCCCTATACCGTCACGAAGGCGCGCCAACGCGCTGATCACGTCCTGGGTCGGGATGTTGAGTTGGTAGGGGTAGAGCACGTCCACTGCGTCGAAGTGGAGCACCTCTGGATACCGGAAGTCACTCGGTAAAACACCCACGACTGTATATGGCTTGCCACTCAGTGTGATGCGCCTGCCAAGAATGTTCGGATCGCCTGCCCAATGGGTTTGCCAGAGACGATGGCTCACGATGGCCACGGGTCCCGCATCGGGCAGGTCCTCCTCAGCCGAGAAATTGCGCCCCACGACGGGTGACGTGCGAAGCAACGGGAGGAAGTCGACGGACACACCGGCCGCATTCAGTCGCTGCGGGTCTCCCTCACCCACGAGGTCGAGTGTCCACTCGCTCACTGCAGCCATCTGCTCGAAGGCCGTGTTGCCCTCCTGCCAATCGGCGAATACGCTTGGCAACGTCATCCCGCGAGGGAAGCCTTGCTGTCCCTCCAACGTGCCTCCCACCACCACGAGTCGCTCGGAGTCGGGGTAGGGAAGCGGTCGCAAGAGCACGCCGTTGACCACGCTGAAAATGGCCGTGCTGGCCCCGATGCCGAGCGCCATCGTGACCACGGCCACGGTGGTGAACGACGGGTTGCGCGTGAACGTGCGCAGAGCGAATCGAACGTCCTGGAGGAAGCTGCTCATGTATGATCTGCTTTGCTCAAAAAGTTCAGGTGGACTGTTTTCAGTGACGAACGTCGCGGTGAGTCGTTCTTCGCTACCCAGCAGGATTGCCTGCCCGAGGGCGCGAGCCCACAGGCCAGCGACCGGCAGACGGCCACGAGCCTTCGCGTTGCTGAGATCGTCGGCGAACGTGTCTTCCATGTCCCGGCCGAACCGCGCCCGAAAAGCCGCGGGATAACACCGCAGGAAGAGCCGATACAAGCGTCGGCTCACGTCGGGATGGCCCCCAGGGCCTGGTAGTGCTCCACCGCTTGGGCCAGGCGCTGCCCTTCCGCCGCCAGTACGGCTCGACCCAACTCGGTCAGCGCGTAGTACCGGCGTCGTTTGTCGGAGCTCTCCGAGGCTTCTGTCTCTTCGGTCTCCTGCACCAGTCCCTCATCGAGCAGCCGCTTCAGGTGTCGGTAGAGGGGGCCGGTTTCGAGCTTCAGACGGCCTCCTGAACGAGTGCGTACGTCGCTGAGGATGGCGTACCCGTGCCTCTCCTGCTCGGCGAGGCTCATCATGATGCCAAAGACCACTGGCTTGAGCGGGATGAAGCGCTCGGTTTGCGTCTCGTGGTTGCTTGTCATGGGGACACGTTTCGTCGTTGTCGTGAGCGAGTATCGGATGGGCCGACGACTACGTACTATTTGTATATATACGTTCTGTTGGGTTCAACGGGGTGAGTATTTGGTTGCCCAGCTCGCGGCCGGGAGTGAGCAGGGCGGTCTTATCCGGCCGGATGCTCGAGATCGTGCTTGAGCATCGTCACTTCGTTGAAACGCAGGGGGAGGTCGGCGGCCCGCTGGCGTGGCTTCATGACGGCCAAGGTAGCCGCCTCCTTCCATGAAGGCTCCTTCATCTTCACTTTATGGTGTCTTCACGGGGATCGGCGCATACTCGGGGTTGACCATGCCAAATACTATCCATACGGACCCCTCCGGGATCGACCGGCGCCAGTTTCTGAAGGTGTCCGCCGCGCTCACCGTGATCTCGGGCCTAAGCGCCGAGCGCCGAGAGCTCTGGGCGGCCGTCGAACCTGCCGGCGCCGGCGCTCTCGAGGTCGTGGAATACGATCTTGCGGTGGGTCGACTCGGGGTCTCCTTCAGTGGGGACTCGGCCGAAGCCCGCGCGATCAATGGCATGATTCCAGGGCCGTTGCTGCGGCTCAGAGAGGGTCAGGAGGTGATCCTTCGCGTCACGAACAACCTCGACGAGATGACGTCGTTGCATTGGCATGGCCTTCTCGTGCCGTTCGAGATGGACGGCGTTCCGGGCTTCAGCTACGACGGGATCGAGCCGGGCGAGACGTTCACGTACCGATTTCGGGCGCGGCAAGCCGGGACGTACTGGTACCACAGCCACTCCGGCGGGCAGGAGCAGCGGGGAGTCTACGCACCCATCGTGATTGAACCGGCAGGCGACGATCCGGTCGCTTTCGATCGCGAGCACGTGCTGGTGCTGTCCGACTGGACGGACGAAGCGCCCATGGAGGTGCTTCGCAATCTCAAAGGGAACAGCGGCTACTACAACTACGACAAACGAACGCTCCCGGACTTCGTCCGCGACCTCTTCGATGACGCCGGAGCCGCGATTCGCGATCGGGACATGTGGGGTCGGATGCGGATGGACCCCACCGACTTGGCGGATGTCTCGGGGGCCACGTATACGTTCCTCCTCAACGGGCGGACGGCGCAGCAGAACTGGACGGGCCTATTCCAGCCGGGCGAGCGAGTCCGATTGCGCATCGTCAACGCCGCAGCGATGACCTACTTCGACCTGAAGATCCCGGGTCTCGCCATGACCGTCGTGCAAGCCGACGGTCAGGACATCGAGCCCGTCGTGGTCGAGGAGCTTCAGATCGCAGTGGCGGAGACCTACGATGTGGTCGTGGAGCCCGAGGCTGGTCAGACGTACACGATCTTCGCGCAGACCTTGGATCGAAGTGGCTTTGTGCGCGGCACACTCGCGGAGCGGGACGGCGCTGAGGCGCCGGTCCCGCCGACGGGCACGAGGCCTCTCCGGTCCATGCGCATGGAAGGGATGGAGGGGCACGAGATGGCGGGGCCTGGTATGGACATGCCGGCGGACGCGGAGGCCCCGCATGCGGGCCATGCCGTCGCATCTGCCCCGAAGACTGTACACGCCAAACTCGAGTATT
>Ga0209554_1002756_pt1 | contig 11848 bp, 13 predicted proteins | sample MarorgKNORR_S2LV_5_FD_188221 | JGI IMG/M metagenome (GOLD analysis project Ga0209554, IMG submission 188221) | Marine microbial communities from the Southern Atlantic Ocean, analyzing organic carbon cycling - Bottom_A/KNORR_S2/LV (SPAdes) (version 2) | ecosystem: Environmental > Aquatic > Marine... | reverse complement strand
AGCGACCGTGGTCGTCGTGGTCTCGGCAGCGGTCGTCGTGGTCTCGGCAGCGGTCGTCGTGGTCTCGGCAGCGGTCGTCGTGGTCTCGGCAGCGGTCGTCGTGGTCTCGGCGGCAACCGTGGTCGTCGTCTCCTCGGAACCGGCAACGGTCGTGGTCGTCGTCTCAGTGGCGACCGTCGTCTCCGTGGCGACCGTCGTCTCAGTGGCGACCGTCGTCTCCGGTGGGACCGTGGTGGCCGGCGGTCGGTTCGGGACGATGTCGGTCGAAAGACCACGCGCCTCGAGCTCGGTCATGTGGGCGGCCTGCGTACCCTGGCCGTACCAGCCGTCGGCTGTGATCCCGAGCAACGTCTGGAGGGTGGCGGCCTCGTCGCTCGGCCCCCACTCGTAGGCGAAGGTCAGGACGGCTTCTTCGTCGATGGCCGGCACGGGGGCGACCGTTGTCTCCGGCGCCGTCGTGGTGGTGTCCGGGGAGTCGGAGGCCGGGGCCGTGGTCGTTGTGGCGGTGTCGGATGACCCCGGGGCCACGGTCGTCGTGGTGGTGACGGGAGCCGGCGCCGTTGTCTGTGGCGATGCAGAGGCCAGCACGGACACCTCGGTCTCGAGGTTGATCATGTCCTCGCGTAGTTGAATGATCTCCGCTCGAATCTGCTCGATCTCGTCGTCGTTGGTCTCAAGCAGCCCGCAGCCGGAGGCACCGAGGGCCAGGATCGCCGTAAGGGCTGTCGCAGTCACCGCGTGTCGTCGCATTTCCGCAGTCTTTCAGATCGTGGGAGGGAGGTGGTAGCGCCCGACCGTATGGGAGGGGACCGGCGAAGGGTACCCGCGTTCCCTGTCGGCTCGCATCGCCCCGGTCCGCCGCCCCCGCCTACGGTGCGAGGCGACCAGGAAGCAGACTCATGTCGCAGTTCACGAAGTTCATCGATGGCCTCGACTTCGGCGAGGGACCACGTTGGCACGAGGGCCGACTCTGGTACTCCGACTTCTTCCAGCACCGGGTGTACGCCGTTTCCCCCGACGGAGGGAGCGAGACGATCCTCGACCTCGGCGACGAACAGCCATCCGGACTGGGTTGGCTGCCGGACGGCTCGCTCCTGGTGGTCGGGATGACCCGCCGACAGGTACTGCGCGCAACGGCCGATGGCGACGTGTCGGTCCATGCCGACCTGTCGGAAATCGCCACCTGGCACTGCAACGACATGGTCGTCGATGCACGTGGCAACGCCTACGTCGGCAACTTCGGCTTCGACCTCGAAGACCCTCGATCTCGCCAGAATCCGACAAACGCGGACCTGGTGCTGGTCCGTGCCGATGGAAGCGTGGCGGTCGCCGCCGAAGGGCTCGGGTTCCCGAACGGATCCGTCATCACCCCCGACGGTTCGACCCTGATCGTCGGCGAGACGATGGGACAGTGCTACACGGCGTTCACCATCGGCGACGACGGCTCACTGTCCGAAAGGCGCACCTGGGCCGAGGTGCCGGGCACGGCGCCGGATGGCTGCACCCTCGACGAGGAGGGGGCCATCTGGTTCGCCAACGCCGCCGCACCAGAGATAGTGCGCGTGGCCGAGGGCGGCGAGATCCTCGAACGCCGCACGACCCCGCAGAACACCTACGCCTGCATGCTCGGCGGCGAGGACGGATGCACGCTCTTCGTGCTCACGTCACCCGGTTTCGGCGCCGAGTCCGTCGGCACCGCCGCCGGCGCCATCTGGACGACCAGAGTCGACAGCCCGCACGACGGACTCCCGTAGCCGCAGCAGACCGCACAGCCACCACGACGCCATCGTGCCCCCGGCCGACGCCGGAACTGCCGGTGCTGCCGCAGCAGACCGCACAGCCATCGCGCCGCCGTCGTGCCCCCGGCCGACGCCGGTACCCCCGATGCTGCCGATACCCCCGCCGACGCCGGTACCCCCGATGCTGCCGATACCCCCGGCCGACGCCGGTACCCCCGATGCTGCCGATACCCCCGATGCTGCCGATGCTGCCGATGCTGCCGATGCTGCCGATGCTGCCGATGCTGCCGATGCTGCCGATGCTGATTTTGCTCGTGGCTCGGGCTGCGTGCCCCGGGCGGCCGTGGTCAGGCCGCCGTCGTTCTTCGGGTTCTTCGGTCGGGTTCGTGGGTTCGGCCCCTGGGGTCGGTGAACCCGATGCGGCCGTTGCCGATGCCCTGCTCGGAGAGTGGGTCGAGGTGTCGGAGTGTCCAGCCGCCGTCGTGGACGATGTGGTGGTGGGCCGAACACAACAGGCACAGGTTCCACAGGTCGGTGGGGCCCGAGTCGAGCCAGTGGATGATGTGGTGGGCGTCGCACCATGACGCCGGGCGGTCACAGCCCGGGAAGATGCAACCGCCGTCGCGTGCGATCAACCCCGTGCGCTGAGCGGGTGACACGGTGCGGTTGGATCGTCCCAGGTCGAGAATCTGACCGCCGCCACCCATCACCACCGGGAGCACCCGTGCGTCGCACGCCAGGCGTCGGAGTTGTGTCGCGGTCAGCTGTATCCCGTCGTCGGTCTCGCAACGGCGCATTGCCGGCAGGACAACGGGTAGGACGTCGGCGGGCGGCGGGAGTCGCAGTTCGGTGTTGCCGTTGATGCCGGGTGCCGATTGCGGCAACTTGTCGAGTTTCTGCACGATCCAGGCGTAGTCGACGACGCACACGATGTCGGCCCGGGCCCGAACCGACGCCCCTGAACCCATGCCAACGGCCTCTCGTGCCGACGAGCGTCGCGCCATCTCGGCGAACGCGTCGGCGTTTCTCTGCACGACACTGCGCGACTCGCCTTTCGGGTCCTTGCCAGAGCCACCAGAATCGTTCGACCTTGGTTCGCCCGCCCGGCCGTCCTCGTGGCGCCACAGGTCCTCGGCGATGCGGCCCAGCTCACCGACCACGACCGCACCGGCATCGGGCGCCAGGTCGGCCTCGATGCGCACCATGCCGTCGGCCAGCGTGCGCCACCCCGCTCGGCGCCGCCGGTGCTGACGTTGCGCCAGGCGCCTGCCGTCGACATCGCCCCAGCGGTCGCGCTGCCACTCGTCGACTACCGTCCGGAACCCGTCGGCCGGCAACTCCCTGGCCGCCGACTGCAAGCCGGGGTCCGCGTCGGCGACCGCCCGGTCGAGGCGATCCACCCCGTAGGCCAGCGCTTCGGCATGGCCAGGCGTGACCACACCGGCCGCCAACGCCGCAGCCATCGCGGGCGCCTCGGCCAACGCCTCGGCCATACGCACCGACCGCCGCGCCTCACGCTGCGACACCCCCGACGCCCGCACCAGCTCGGCTGATCGCTCCGCAGCACCCACCAACCCGATCGGCTGCTTCGCCGACACCAGGCGCGCCAACAGCGCCTCGGTCTGCGAGCGGTGCCGGCCCACCGCCGTCAACCAGGTCCCGCGCTCCACCTCACCGAAACCCTCGACCGGCAACTCCGCGAATGCGTCGCCGACAGCGAACAGCGCCTCGGGTGTCAGCGGCCTCGTCTCCATGCCCCCATCATTGCCAGGGGGTGTGACAGCCCTCCCGGCCCCGGCCCCCACTCCGTTCGACGCACGCACCTGCTCCATGCCCACGTTCTGCCCACTGGGGGACGGGGACGCGACCGTCGATCAGTGAGCCCGAGCCGGGTGCCCCTATCGGGAAACCCGCCGACCTGCCGCCAGCCGAGGGTGCGTCCGGCGGGTCGGCTCAGATGCCGCCGAAGGCCACGTACTTGGTCTCGAGGTACTCGTCGAGGCCCTGGTGGGAGCCCTCCCTGCCGATGCCCGACTCCTTGAACCCGCCGAAGGGCGCCACCTCGGTCGAGATGAGGCCGGTGTTGACGCCGACCATGCCGTAGTCGAGTCCCTCGCTGACCCGCCAGATGCGCCCCATGTCGGCTGCGTAGAAATAGGCGGCCAGGCCGTACTCGGTGTCGTTGGCGATGGCGATGCCCTCCTCCTCCGTCGAGAACCGGAAGAGCGGTGCCACCGGGCCGAAGATCTCCTCGCCGTGGATCGTCATGTCGGGCGTGACGTCGGTGAGCACGGTGACCTCGTAGTAGGTGCGCCCGAGGGCGTGACGGCGGCCGCCGGTGAGCACGCCCGCCCCCTCGGCGAGTGCGCCCTGCACGAGTTCTTCGACCTTCTCGATGGCGGCCTCGTTGACCAGCGGGCCGATCTCGCTGCTCTCGTCGATGCCGGGTCCGACCTTGAGGTCGGCCACCGCCTCGGCAAACTTCTTGGCGAACTCGTCGTAGACGCTGTCCTGGACGAGGAAGCGGTTGGCGCACACGCAGGTCTGACCGCTGTTGCGGTATTTCGAGACGATGGCACCATCGACGGCGGCGTCGATGTCGGCGTCGTCGAACACGATGAACGGGGCGTTGCCGCCCAACTCCATGGACACCTTCTTGACGGTGCCGGCGGCCTGGGCGAGGAGCAGCTTGCCGATCGGCGTCGAGCCGGTGAACGAGATCTTGCGGATCTTCGGGTTGGTGGTGAGCTCGCGGCCGACGCCGGGGCTGTCCGTTGCGGGGATGACGTTGAGCAGGCCACCGGGCAGGCCCGCGCGGTCCGCCAGTTCGGCGGCGGCGAGGGCGCTCAGCGGCGTCTCGCTGGCGGGGCGCACGAGGCTGGCGCAACCGGCGGCGAGGGCCGGGGCGACCTTGCGGGTGATCATGGCCTGCGGGAAGTTCCAGGGTGTGATGGCCGAGACCACGCCGATGGGTTGCTTGAGCACGAGCAGCCGCTTGGTCGGATCGTGGGTGGGTATGACCTCGCCGTAGGCACGCTTACCCTCTTCGGCGAACCAGTCGATGAAATTGGCCGCATAGACGATCTCGCCTCGCGACTCGCCGATGGGCTTGCCCATCTCGAGGGTCATGATCCGGGCGAGGTCCTCCTTGTGCTCGAGGAACAGCTCGTACCAGCGCCGCAGGATCACGCCGCGATCCTTGGCGGTGCGGACAGCCCACGCCTTCTGGGCCACCTCGGCCAGGTCGATGGCCCGGCGGGTCTCTTCGACGCCGAGGTCGGCGACACTCGCCACGACGTCACCGGTGGCGGGGTCGGTGACGTCGAAGGTGGCGCCGGAGTCGGCGTCGATCCACTCGCCGCCGATATAGGCCTGCGTCCTCAGAAGGGTCGGGTCCTGAAGGTCCACGGAGCATTCCTCTCGCGTCGTTGTCGAACGCGCCGCAGCGTAGTGATGGCGACCCGCCGATCATCCCCGTGAACCGGTTGCGGCGCGAGACTGCCGGCATGTCGACTCGTCTGAAGGCGCTTCTCGCCATCCTCCTCGGCCTGGCGCTGGTCGCTTCGGGCGTCCTGCACTTCATGGACCCCGGCTACTTCGAGCCGCTCGTCCCGGAGCAGTTGGGTAGCGCCGCCGCGTGGGTGTTCGTGAGCGGTGTGGCCGAGATCGCGGTCGGGCTCGGCCTCGTGACGACCCGGTCCCGTCGTGATGCGGCGACGGCGTTGGCGGTGCTCCTCGTCGTGCTCTACGTCGGCAACCTCAACATGTGGCTCAACGACATCACCATCGGCGAGACCAACCTGTCGACCACCGGCCACGTGATCCGGGCGCTCGTCCAGGTGCTGCTCATCGCCGCCGCCCTCTGGATCGGAGGACGGCTCCCCAAGCAGGGGCGGCCCGCCGAGCTCTAGGACCCTGCGGCGACGGTCGGGAACTCGACGCACTCGTCGCACTCGACATCGCCTTCGGCGAAGACTTCGGACGGGACCACGTCGCACCTCCCGGAGGTGAAATGTGCGACGGCCGCATCGGCGTCCGGGGAGTCGTCGAGGACCAGCACGTGGATGCCGAGGGCGAGCATCTCTTCGGCCAGGTCGGCCCCGCCCGTCCCGGCCACGGCGCAGATCACCGCACCGTCCATGTCACCGAGCGTCGCACCTGACCAGAAGCCGTCGCTGCAGCGGCCCACGAAGGTCCGCCCATCGGGCACGGTTCCCCCGGCGGCCTCCGGCTCGTCGATCTCGGCGCAGGTGTCGACAGCTTTTTCGGGAACGGACAGCCCCGCTGTGGTCGTGACACCGCCACCATCGGTGATCGGTTCATTGTCGGTGATGCCGTCCCCCGGAGACGCTGAGGCACAACCGGCGAGCAGCACGAGGACCAGAACCAGGATGGGTGATACGCGGCGCCCCGGGACATCCTTGCCGAGTTCAGCGCCTGGCGCTCAGGAACCGAGGAGTTGGTCGACGCGCTGGCCGGAGATGCCCAGCAGCACGCCGACGTCACGACGGGTGACCCCGGCCTCGGAGAACTTCCGGACGACCCGGCGGGTCAGGTCACGCGAGCGAGCTTCTGCGGCGGCCAGTTCCTCTCTGGCTGCCAGCGCCTGGGTGAGGAGCGCCGAGCCGTCGAACCCGCCGAATTCGAGGTCGATCCGACGGAACCGGATGTCGTCCTCCTCGACATCGTCGGCAAGCGAGATCGCCTCGCGAATGCCGGCAAGCGCTCCTCGGATCGTCAGGGCCTGGGTGGTGGCGTGTGCCTCTTCACAGCGACCGACCCAGATGCCGGTTTCGTCTCGGATCAACCTGATGTCGTAGGTCTCCATATGACTTCCTCTCTGGTCACCCTTCTCTTCTGAGCCATCCCTCGCCGAGCGATGGTGCAAGATCTCGTTCGATGCAGTGGAGCGAGGTCCCCGTGACGTCCCGGCCCTTGCGGACCGGAATCGTCGCCGTACTCGTGACCCCGTTGCTGCCGGTCACCCGGAGCTTGAGGTGGAAACCCTTCTGGCTGATGATCCTTGCGCTGTGCTTCTTGCTCAGGAGTCGGATCAGTTCCCTGCTCTTCCACATCCTCGGCATGTGATGCCGTCCAGACTACTTGACGGTTACTGTCAAGGTTCATAGACACCTATCGAGGGGAAGCGAGTGCTGCGGGTCGAAGATACCCACGGCGCCTCTTGGACCCCCGGCGCTGCGGGTGGTAGACCGGCCCTCCCGACACGTCGATCGAAAGGTGGGATCACGATGGCAAGCCCCGAGGCACTGGCGATCAAGGAGCAGCTGAGGCTGCTGGGCGAATCGGTCGGCGGCACCGAATCGGTCGAGGAACAGCGGGCCCAGTTCGAGATGGCGGCCGCCATGATGACCGCCGCTCCCGACGGGGTGACCTGGACCGAGGTCGATGCCGGGGGCGTGCCTTCGATCTGGGCCGATCCCGACGGAGGCTCACCCGACCACGTCGTGATGTACGTCCACGGTGGCGGCTACGTGATCGGCTCCGCCACCGGCTACAAGAACTTCACCGGCCAGTTGGCGAAGGCCGTGGGCTGTCGTGTGCTGAGCGTCGACTATCGCCTCGCCCCCGAACACCCGCACCCGGCGGCCGTCGAGGACAGCACCACCGCCTACCGGTGGTTGCTCGACCAGGGCTTCGGCGCCGACCGGCTCGCCATCAGCGGCGACTCCGCAGGCGGCGGCCTCACCATGTCGACACTCCTCAAGCTGCGCGACGACGCCACCCCCCTACCGGTGGCCGGCGTGCCGATCTCGCCATGGGTCGACATGGAAGGCATCGGCGAATCGATGACGACCCGGGCCGAAGTCGACGTGCTCGTCAGCGAGGTCGGCCTGAAGGGCATGGCCGAGATGTTCCTCGCCGGCCAGGACGCCCGCGACCCGCTGGCTGCGCCCCTCTACGGCGACCTCACCGGACTCCCGCCGCTGCTCATCCAGGTCGGCGACGAGGAGACCCTGCTCGACGACTCCACCCGCCTGGCCGAGGTGGCCGAGACGGCCGGCGTCGAGGTACGGCTCGACGTGTTCCCCGAGATGCAACACGTCTTCCAGCTCTTCGCCGGCAACATGCCCGAGGCCGACGAGGCGATCGCCCAGATCGGCGCATGGCTCCGGCCGAGGCTGGGCCTCTGACGCTCTAGCGATCCCCGACCCGCAGGTGCTTCTCCGTCTCCTGCCGGTTGAGCACGTACGTGTCAGCCGGATCGAATCGTTCCTCCCACCCCTCAGTGACCCACTCTGGCATGACCCAGTAGGTGTAGCCGTCGGGTAGGTCGACGTACCTCCACACCTCATGACTGTCGAGGAAAGGCCGCACGACCCCGTTGGTGGCGATGAACTCCCGCATGTCGAGCCACAGGGCCAGGTAGTCCTGCCTGAAATGCGTCATGACGTACTGATGCTCGAGCGGCCCGGTGTACTCAACCGTCGTGCGGAAGTCGGCCGCGGCCAGGCGCTGCATGAGGTCTTCGAGGGTCACCATGTCGGGAGGTTCGAGGGGTTGTGCATGGGTGCTTTGGGATCGGCGCCGAAAGTCTGCCAGAAGTCCGGAGTTGAGCTGCAGGGGAAGCACACGGGCCCTTGCCCGCGGTTTCCCGGGTGGGCTTCGCTGAGCGGGTCCTGCAGGACTGGACACATGGTCGGGGGTAGGATTCTCCACAGCGGCAGGAAACAGTGTGCACGGCTCCTGTCCCCGAAACAGAGGAGGACGAACCGTGGCTGAGCAGTTGATCGGAACCGTGGTCCACCAGTGGCAGAAGGCCGGCGCAGCCCTGTTGGCACTCTCCGGAGGTGGTTTGAGCGTAGGTGACACCATCCGCATCAAGGGCCACACCACGGACTTCACCCAGGCGGTCCGGTCGATGCAGATCGACCACGAACCGGTCGACTCGGCCAACCCAGGCGACGAGGTCGCGGTCGGGATCGACGACCGGGTACGGGTCAAGGACAGCGTGTACCGGGTGTCTGCCGACTCGACGCCGGGGCCTTTGGGATTCCTGAAGCGCCTGTTCGGCACCAGGTCCTAGAACCCGCTCCTTGGAGGGGTGGCAGGAACCGATGATCAGAAGTCTGCTCTGAGCTGCGGTTTTTCGGGTGGGCGCGGAGGGACTTGAACCCCCGACCCCCTCCTTGTAAGGGAGGTGCTCTCGCCATCTGAGCTACGCGCCCGGGGCGGAAACCCTACCTGCGGGCCCCGGGGAGTCTCCGGGAGTCAGCCTCTGCTCAGTAGCGCCTCGTGCAGTGTCGTTCCGGCTGCGGCCACCGGTGTCCGGCGGGCCGAGCGGTCGAGCACGCACAGGTCCCGGCCTCTGGCGTCCACCACGGTGACGCCCGCCTCCTGGCAGACGAGCAGGGCCGCCAGGTAGTCCCACACGCCGTGGGCGTCGGTGACACAGTCGACGTAGGCGTCGAGGGTGCCGTCTGCCACGGCGCAGAGGTCGAGGGCCGCTGCGCCGAGGCAGCGGAACTGTGCCCACCCGGGGTTCGAGGCCGGCAGTCCCGACACGCCCACGATCGCCTCCGACAACGGCGGAAGGTCGCCCCGCCACAGTGCCACCCCGTCCCGTCGGGCACCGCCACCACGCACGGCCTCGTACCGGGTGCCGAGCGCCAGGTTCAGCACCACAGCAGCCAGGGGGCCCTCGTCGTCGACGGCACAGAGGCTGGCCGCGTAGTGCGGGATGCCCCGGGAGGCGTTGGTGGATCCGTCCAACGGGTCGACGACGACCATCGGGCGCCCGTCCGCCGATTCGACGACCTCGGACTCCTCGCTCAGGATCCCGTACCCCAGAGGCAGCAGCACGCCGCGCACCGCCTCGTCGGCGACGACGTCGCTGGCGTACTGATCGGGTCGGTTGCCCGACGGGCCCCAGTCGGCGTGGCCGTCGAGCGCTGCGGCGACCGCATCGGCGGCTGCGTGCAGGTCGGCCAGCACACGGTCGGCATCGACGATTTCGCTCATGGCCGCCAGTCAACCACCTCGGGGCTGCACGACCGCTCCCGCCGACCTAGCCTGTGACTGCAACAACACTCACCACATGATCTCCCATCGATCATCGGGAAGCCAGGAGGACCGCCAGTGGCCGTCGTCGACGTCGCCGGCTTCATCGCAGACCTGAAGGACCACGCCGCCGAGCACGGCTTCCACGTGCACGACGAGCGGCACTTCGTCGAGACCTACTCGATGCGTCAGGCCTTCGAGGTCGACCTGCACCCCGAGGCGGCCTGCGGTGGCCCACTCGACCTGCACCTCTCGCTCGACCTCGAGCCGCGCACGTTGATGGCCTTCGAGGACGAGGTCATGAGCCTCTCCGAGGACGCCGACCCAAGCGACGACCTCACCGTGCAGATCCTGTTCACCTGGGCACTGCCACCGCTCGAGAACGGGCCCGATCTGCTGGTCCTCGCCACCGAGTTGGCCGGACTGGGTGGCACCGGGCTCCCGACCGAGGTGTCGGCGATGGACTCCTTCGCCGAGGTCACCGACGCCCCGCAGCGCTCGATCAGCGTCATCGCCCGCATCGAGACCCCGCTGGCCGGGCTCTACCGCGGCGACTTCCGCGCCGAGGAACGCAACTGGGTGTGCGACGCCCTCGACCGCTGCCAGGCGATCAGCGAGTACCTGCTCGACCGGGCCCCCGCCTGGCTGGGCGAGGTCTAGCCGCCGTTCTCCTCCGGCTCGACGGACCCGGCGGCCAACCGTCGCCGCCGCACCATCCTCAGGCACGACCACAGGTCGTCGAGATCGACGTAGCAGCCCTGCAGATGGCGCTCCCCCAGCGCCGGGTCGAAGCGCTCCCGGCCGTGGAGCACCCGGCCGTTGCGGAAGCACACCAGGTCGCCCGGGCGCCATGCCGTGGTGATCCTGAACCGGGGGTCCCCGGCCACCTCACTGACGAGCCGCAGCGCCCGATAGGCCCGGGGCAGGTCCTCGTCGGCCATGTCCGGCAGCGCCCGGGTTCCGGTCGACAGTCGGATCTCCGATGGCTCGCCGTCCGACCCCAGCCGGACCACCGGCTCCGACCAGCGCAGGTCGGTCACCGTCGAACGGTTCGAGTGCACCCACCGCAGCGTCGTCAGCGCCTCGAAGGCATCGGGATCGGTGCGGCGCACCTCGTCGACGACCGAGAACCCGTCGACCATCGTGCTGCGTCCATCAGGGCATGTGTTGACGAGGCAGTGCAGCAGTTGGAGGCCCGGTTGGTGCTCCCTGGTCGCGATGTCGACGTGCGGCGCCAACGGCAGGCTCGTGTAGGCGTTGCTCTCGTTCTCGGGGGCGATCACGACCTCGAACGACCGACCGAAGTGTGTGGCACGCACCACGCCCAACCGCTCGGCGACGGCCAACACCGTTCCCGGCTCCGTGGGGAGCCCCTCCAGACGGCCGATGCCGTGGACGGCGATCGCCGTACACCACCCACCGAACACCTCCTCATCACCGGCGAGTACCGCTGCCCCGTCGAAGGTGGGGAGTTCGGTCAGCCCCGACTCGGCCCAATGCCGCATCGGCGGGACGGCATCCTGCGGAAGGTGGCGGCCTCTGCGATAGTGGCGCAGCCAGCCAGGGTGGTGCCGGCTCGGCTCCCCCGTCGACCAGGCCAAGACGAGTGCCCCGGCGCCGTCGACCGATGCCTCGACGGGACGCAGGTCGGCGGGCACCCCGGAAGGCTCGACCTCGCGTTGACGGGTGTCCGGCGAGGTGATCCCCGGTTCGAAGCGGTTCTCGTAGAGGAATGGCCCGAAGAAGCGGGCCTCGAGGCCATCGACCCAACGAACAGCCACCCATTCGCCCTCCACCCCGACCGACGCCAACGGCGACCCGACGGGGTGCACCTCGAAACCCGGATGCCCGGGAAGGCCCAGCCGGCTCGCTGATCGCTCCACGGCCGCGCAACCTAGGCGCGCCGACACCCCGGCGTTGGGAGGAGCACAGGCGTAGGGTCGCCGGAATGCAGCCAGCCGCGGTGACCAGGAGGCTCGTGCCCGCCGTCGCTGTCGCTCTGCTCGCCCTGGCGGGATGGTCGTGTGCCGGCGAGGGGCCGACATCGGCCCCCACCACCACGGCCCCCACCACCACGGCCCCCACCACCA
>Ga0209554_1002751_pt1 | contig 11865 bp, 12 predicted proteins | sample MarorgKNORR_S2LV_5_FD_188221 | JGI IMG/M metagenome (GOLD analysis project Ga0209554, IMG submission 188221) | Marine microbial communities from the Southern Atlantic Ocean, analyzing organic carbon cycling - Bottom_A/KNORR_S2/LV (SPAdes) (version 2) | ecosystem: Environmental > Aquatic > Marine... | reverse complement strand
AACAAAAAACTATAAATAAAAATTTTTTAAACATTTTAAGCTCAGTTTTTCTTAAAATTCATTGTATCGACCCAATTTGAGTTAAAAAGCTTGATTGCACCTATTTTAGGTAATAACGTCCCCATTCTAGGTAGGTTTAAAACCAATATGAGCTTAAAAAAAAATGAAATAGGCGAAGATAATAAGATTATTTCTTTAGAAGAAGCTGCAAAAGGCAGAGGAGAAGCTGAGCCAACTTTCTCAAAAGGGCTTTATGAATGGATAATGTTTATAATTAGCTTCTATACAAGAGTACGTGAAACTCTAAAAATTGATTTTGAATCTTTTATTGTTATTCAAGTTGTTGTTAGTCATTCGCTTTATCAGCTTAATAAAACTGGAAGCAAAAGTTACACTGAAATTAAAGAAAATGTTGAACTACTATCTAAGGTTAAATTAAAAAAGAATCTTAAATTAACCTTTGCTAGTATTTCAGACGTGATTCAGTTGCCAAGAGAAACTGTTCGAAGAAAAGTATTAGAACTTTGCAATATAGATATATTGAAATTTAATAGTGAAAACGGAATTAAACTTGGACCTGCTTATAAAACAATTTATAAAGAATTTGTTTCACAAACTACTATGGATATGAGTGCTTTAGTTAAAAAGTGGGAGCATAGTGGTGCATTAGATAAATTATTAGAATTTGAAAAGAAATAATGAATAAATTATTTTATGGACTGTATGACCTAGCTAATTCAGCTTACACTATTATTATAGTGACATTTATTACCTCAGCATACTTTGCAAATCATATTGTTGGCAATTCTCAAATAGGTGCAGCTGCTGACAAAAAACTTAATGGTAAAATTAACTTGTTACAAATATTTACCATCCTTTGTATTTTATCAACTTGTTTATTCTGGTTTGCTAATCCATACACAAATTATATTTTATATACTTTAATTATTTTTTTCTTATCAAACTATTGTTATGAAGTTGCTATAATATTTTATAATTCTTTATTAAAAAATTGTTCCAATGAAAATAATATTGGAAAAACTTCAGGCTCAGGATTTGCATTAGGATACATTGGATCCATTCCTATATTATTATTTACATTATATGTTTTTGTTTTACCAGATACTATTCCTTTTGGTTTAGATAAAAGTAAATTTGGAAATATAAGATTCATTCCGATCATTGCTGCAGTTTGCTTTTTAATTTTTTCATATCTCATGATTAATTATTTTAAACGTTACGTTCAATTTAAAAAAAATGTTAATCACAATCTCCTGTTTTTAAAAAACTTATTTAACTCGTATGGAAAAATAAATTTACAACCATTGCAAAATTTATTTTAGCTAGAATGATTTATTCTGATGCATTAATTGTACTGATAGCTGGCTGTGGCGTATATGCCTCAGGAGTTTTTGGTTTTGCTCCAGGAGAATTATTATAATTAGCTATTTATGCAAACATAGTTGCATTCATAGGAGTTTTACTAGGCGGATATTTAAATGACAAGTTTTCATCATAAATTATTATCTTAATTAACCGCAACTGTTTTTCATGGATCTGTTGTTGCACAAGCAAAAGCTAAATTCTTATATAATGTTATGTTTATATCATTTTTTATTGGTTCTATTCAAAGTGCAAGCCATGTAATGATGACAAAGTTATTGGATGCGACAGATTTGGGAAAAGGTTTTGGTTTGTTTAGTTCTTCAGGACGCGTTACTGCTTTAGCTGGACCACTGGTGGTTGAACTGTGACTTTTTTTTATTCTCAGAGAATTGGTTTACTATCAGTGTCTACTTTTTAGTTTTAGGCTTTATATTAATGGTGATGATAGAAAATATTTCATTTTTAAGAAACATTTCTACTACAAATTGAAGTTTTGATATAAAATTTGTAGGATATTTCAATTTTGATGGTCTAATTTAGTAAACTTTATGATTTTATGTTTATAAATTATATAATAATATAAATTATATTACTCTAACACAAAAAAAATATACTCTAACACAAAATAACTACTTTAAATCAAGAAATTAAAGAAAGTTGATTTTACAAGCTTTTTCATTAATTGTCTAAATTTTGTGACTCTAACACAAAGTTATGAATTGGAAAAATCAAATTGTGTTAGAATTTTTGTTTTTTTGTGTTAGAATTTGATATAAAAGTATTTTAGAATGTAAATAATTTGTTTTTATATAAATCTTTGAAAATCATTGATTTTGTTGCTTAATTTACCAATTTATCTAAATTACCGCCCATAATGGGCATACAACTTGCGATATGTGTTAGACATTTTTATTACTTGTGTTAGAGATTTAATTGTTTTGTGTTAGAGAAAAAATTACTTTGCAATAAATAATATATGAACGAAGAAGATAAAGATAATATTAATACGGATAATAAAGAGGATGGCACTGAGAATGGTGAAAAACAATCTCAAGATGAATTAACACCTGACGAAGGGCAAAAATCGCCATCATCTAACGAGCAAAGTGGAGAAGTTGCAAGAAATAATGAAGAAAAGAAACAACACGAAGTAATTCACAAAAAAGACGGCAGGCTCCATATATATATAAGACAAGATAAGTATAAAGGTGAGCTAAAATCAAAAAATTGGGTTGGCAGACTGTATATTGATGGAAAACAAAAGATTTCTTCATCAGGAACGCCTAATCTCGAAGAAGCAATAACAATATTAGAGAAATGGTTCGATGACATTCATGCAAACAAAGGAAAAGAAGAACAAGCTCCTCAAGAAACAACAGAGACAATAAGAGAACAACCATCTACACCACCAGAACAAACAACACCTCCGGTCGTAGAAACACCTAAACAAACAGAACCTGCAGCTGTAGCTCAAAATGTTGACGTTCCAGTGGAAAATAAAGAAGCTTCAGAGGCAAAAATCACTTCAAGCATTCTTGAAAAATTAAAAAACATTAAATTTAAAAAAACAACCTTTAGCAAACAAGATTTAGCACCAAAAGTTTCTGCATCAGGAAAAAGTAAATTTAAACAAAAGATTGTAAGTTTTTTAAAAGCAAGGCTTGGAAAAAAAGCAGTTCAGGGAGAAGAAATTGTAGGTGTAGAACTTACTAATAAAGAAATTAGATTAGCTCAAATTTCAACTAATAAAGCAAATCAGTGGATTCTTGATAAATTTTTTATTCATTCTATTGATTTGCCAGATGATGCTTTGGTATTAGACAATGCTGATAAGGTAAGCGACGAATTAGCTATTGCTCTACAAAAATCAAAAATTGTAACACCAAATGCTGCAATTGCAATTCCTGTAACGAGCGCAATAATCCGTGTGATTACGGCTCCGTTAATGAACGATGAAGAATTAGCAAAAGCAATTGATACTAATTCACTTTGGGAAAATTTGGTTCAGTTAACTGATAATTTGGATGATTATTCAATTTTTCATCAAGTAATAAATAGAAATCAAAAAGAAAATACGATGGATATGTTATTTGTTGCATCAAAATTATCTGACATAAATAATTATACTTCCATAATTAAAAAAAGTGGTCTTAATCCTGTAATTATTGATGTTAAATGTTTTGCATTAAAATCAGCAGTAGACCAAATTAATCAAATTTCCAGAAGTACAGAAGATGCTAATTTAACAGCAGTATTAGAATTTGGTTTAGATGAAAATTATTTGATGATTTTATATAATAATAATCCAATTATAACAGATATTTTTTTAAGAAGTCAGGACAGAAAAACTTTATTGGAGTCAAAAGACCAAGAGGAAAAAGAAGCTTTAGTCAGAAGATTTATTACACAAGTAAAACAAGCAGTGCAGGACTTTGAAACAAAATATGAAAAAAGAATTAGAAATATCAAAGTAGTTTCAAACTTACCAAATGTAGATGATTTTTTATCAAGTTTTAGAAAAAATTTAGTTAACACAGGATTTAATTTATTTGATCCAATTGATGGTTTAAAAATTCCTCAACAACTGGAACAAGCAGTTAACCTAAAAAACAGATCTTATTTATCAACAGTTGTTGGACTTGCTTTTAGAAAGCTAGATGTCTTTGGTTATTATAAATTTGTAACTGCAGTAAAAAATATAAATTTATTGCCTAATAGACAAAGCATGATCAAGCAAAAGAAAATGAAAGCCTTTTCAAACTTTGCATTTACAGGGGTAGTAGCAGGAGTAATAGGACTTTATTTAATTCTTTTTACATTATCTTTTTGGAATATTCATTCCTATAACAAAAAACTAGATGGTTATAACAATGTTCTTTCTATGCACATTACCAAAACAGAAGAAAAAACAAAAATTGCTAAGGAATTAGGTGTAATTACAAAAACTTTAAAATTAAGCAAAAGTTTAAAATCAAACAAAAAAATTAGTTATAGAATTTTAGCGCAAATTGCATCAAGCGTTCCTAAGAGGGTAAAATTTGACTCTGTAGAATATAATGGAAAAAACCAAGTAATAATCCAAGGTGTTGCTGCTAGTGACCAAGATATTTTAAAGTTAATCAGTAATTTAAGTAGTCAAAAATTAATTGGCCAAGCGTCATTGTCTTCAATGAAATTACCAAAATCAAGTGCAGGAGGAGTAATACGAAAAGGTTTTAAAATTCTTGTTAAAGTTAAAACAGGATAAAAAATTATGGATTTAAAAAATTTAAATATGGATGATCTAAAAGCAAAAGTTTTAGCTTTTGCTAACAAAAAGACTCTTATAAAAGGTGGAATTACTTTTGGAGCGATTATTTTTTTTCTAATTATTTACTATTCAATTTTAAATCCAATTGTAAATACCAAAAAAGCTCAACTTGAAGATATGACTCTTAAACAAGAAGAAATAACTCAGTTTAACCAAGAAATAAAAGCAAACAAAAATAAAATAAAAAAACTTAGACCTGAATTTGAGAAATATTCTTCATTATTTCATACTAGCGCAGAGGTGGAAGGACTTTACCAAACCTTAAGTGAATTTGCAGGACAAAATGGTTTAGTTATTACAAAAATAGAAAAGAAAAAACCAGAGGCAGTTAGTAAATCAGATGCTTTAGGTGAAAAGAAATCTAAGAAAAAGAAAAAAGCAACTAAGAAGAAAAGTATCAAAAATATAGCTTATTATAAAATTCCTGTAGATTTTGAAATTACGGGTAATTTTTTAGGATACATAAAGTTTAAAAGGGCAATATCTATGTCAAACAAAATGCTTAATTTTGACAGAGAATTAATAAAAGTGGTAAAAGGGAATGCAACCGGGGCGATAAAAGTAAATGGAACTTTAACTATTGTGGGATTGGCAGATGATTTTTTTTAGAATTATAACTTTATTTTTGGCGTTGTTTTTTATTAGCATTGGTCCAAGCAATTTATTTGCCGACAGTCATGACGCAGAGCAAAATATAGTTGATCAAGCAAAAGAGATTAATAAAGAGATAAAAAAAAAACAAGCAGCAACTGAAGCAAATATTAATTCTGAAATTGGTGATCAAGAACCATTGCCTTTAAACGATCCTTTCGCAGGAGATTCTTCTTTTGGAAGTGGAACAGGTATTATTTCTGGAGGTCAAACTGAGGAAAGAGATGAAATGAGTTTATATAATTTTAAACTTGTTGGAATTATTTCAGGTGTTTATGAAAGTTATGTTTCTTTAGTTAATGCTTCGGGAGATGTTATAACTTTACAATTGCACGAAGAATTAAGTGAAGGAGTGAGGTTAGTCGATATAAGACTTAACGAAGCAATATTTGAAAAAGCAGATGACACATATATAACAATTAATTTTAAAAATCAAATAAAGGAAACAGATGAATACTAAGTTGATAAAAAAATTTGTTTTGTTTTCTTTTTTAATATTAATTTTAGCTGGGTGTGCATCCAGTCAATCTGGAAAATCAAAACCATTTAAACACGATACACCTTTAATAAAGGATGATATTAGAAAAATGGGAAAATTAGAAGTTGATAAAACGGTTGAAATGGGACCAAAACCGACAATAGGCGATACTACAAAATTAGAAAAAAGAAAAAAAATATCTTCTCAGACAACAAGAAACTATTTACTTATACCTGAAGAATATTTACTTTTAAAACAATCGGTAACTCTTAATTTCAAAAATTTAGATTATGCAGAAGCTCTGAATTTAATGGGTAAAATTGGAGACATTAATGTTTTAGTGGGAGAAGAAGTTGCAGGTGCTATTTCAGCAGAATTAGTTGATGTTCCATGGGACAAGGCATTTAATGCTTTATTAGATATGAAGAATTTTGCAGCTGATATTGATGTAGCGAGCAATCTTATAAGAGTACATTCTCCATCAATTTTAACTGCGCAAGAAACTTATAAATCAACAAGAGCCGCAGCAGTTAAGAAAAAAGTAGAACTTGAAGATTCAGTTGAACCAATTGTCTCAGAAATTTTTAGACTTTATTATATTAGCCCTGCAGAGGCCAAAGCAACCATAACTGAATTATTTACTTCAGTAGGAGAAACTACTTCCTATTCTCCAATTCAAGTTACAGAAGAAAAAACCACAAGATCTATAATTGTTAGAGGAAAAGAAAAAGATTTAGATGTAGTTGACAAAGTAATTAGAGAAATTGATGTAAGAACAAGACAAGTTTTAATTGAAGCATTTATAGTAGAAGCTGACTCAGAATTTGAAAGAGCATTAGGAATGAGATTAGGAGCAGCGTACAATAGAAAAGGTAAACGAATAGGAGGTATTGCGGGCTCAAGTACCGCTAACTCAGGATTGACCACTTCTACTGCTGCCATAGGAAGTTCATCTGATGCTATAGCAGATTTTTCAGCAATTGGTGCAACAAGTGGTATAGGTATTTTAAGACAAACTGGATCAGCGGTATTAAAAGCAGAAATTACAGCTTTAGAATCTTTAGGCATGGGGAGAACCATATCAAATCCAAAAGTTTTTACTTTAGACAATCAAGTTGCAATAATTATTCAAGGAGAGGAAATAGCTTACCAATCTACTGGATCTGAAGGAGCAGACACTTCATTTAAAGAAGCAGCATTAAAATTGACGGTTACACCTAGTATCATTGGCGATGGTAATATACTTTTAGAAATTCAAATAAACAATGACACAGTTAATAGAGCATTTGCAGGAGATCCAGGTATAAATAAAATGGAAATTTCAACAAAGCTTTTGATAGCTGATGGAGATATTGTTGTGATTGGTGGAATTAAGAAAAATAAAGTTTTTAACACTACAAATCAAACACCAGGTATAGGAAATATTCCAATTCTAGGAAATTTATTTAAAGGCAAAACTAAAAGTGATAGCATGGACGAACTTTTAATATTTATAGCGCCAAGGATATTATAACATGCTTAAAATAAGTAGAGAAAGTGAGATTAATCTCATTAATGTTCTAATCGATCATGACATCATATCGGGTAAAGATTTACCTAATATAAAAAAAGTAAGTACTGAGAAAAACAAATCTCAAATTGATGCTGTCTTTGAACTTAAACTTACTGATGAAAATAAAATTTTAGATGTATTGGTTAAAGAACAAAATCTTGAAGTAGTTGATTTGTCAAAAGTTCAGATTACTGATGATATTAAAACTGTACTTCCATCTAACTATATAAATATGAATTTTGTTGCTCCATTTAAAATGGACGGCAAAGTACTTCATATAGCAATATCAGATAGTTCTAAACTTGGTTTAATGAGAAATTTAAAAGCTATAACAAAAAAAAATATAGAATTACACGCGGCTAGAGTATCTCAAATTTCTGAATTTATAGAAAAAATTCTTAGCGAAAGTGGAGATGTAACTACCGCAACAATTAGAAAAGAAAATAAAGAAAAAACAAAAACATTTGATTCCGATTTAGGTGAGGCTGGAGAAATTCTTGAAAAAGCTCCGGAAGAAGATATTGAAGCACTAGAAAATGAATCAGAAGTTATAAAATTTAGTACAGCCGTTGTGGCAGAAGCAATTAAATTAGGAGTAAGTGATATTCATATTGAACCTTATCGATTTAATTCAAGAGTTCGTTATAGATTAGATGGAATGCTTGCAGAGCAAGAACAATATAAAAGATTTCTTCATGATAATTACGGAGCAGTTGTAACTCGTTTTAAAATAATGGGTAAACTTGATATCGCTGAAAGAAGATTGCCTCAAGACGGAGCGATTAATTTTAAAATAGAAGGAAAAGTAGTTGATTTACGTTTATCAATTTTACCAACTGCAAATAATGAAAGAATTGTAATGCGTATTTTAAATAAAGACGCTGGAGATATTACACTTGAACAATTAAATTTTGACGAAACTGATTTAAAAATGTTAAGAAAACATATTCATGGTACACAAGGTTTAATACTTGTTACAGGACCAACGGGTTCGGGTAAAACAACTACGCTTTATAGTATTTTAAAAGAAGTGAGCAAACCTCATTTAAATATTTTAACAGCAGAGGATCCTGTAGAGTATGAATTAGATGGAGTAGCTCAAGTTCAAATTAAAGATGATATTGGTTTAAGTTTTGCTACAGCTTTAAGATCTTTTTTACGTCAAGACCCAGAAATTATTCTAATTGGAGAAATGCGAGATAAAGAAACAGTTGATATAGGTTTAAAAGCCGCTCTTACAGGGCACTTAGTGTTTAGTACTCTTCACACTAATGATGCACCAAGCACAATTACAAGATTACAAAATATGGGAACACCAGATTATTTAATAAGTGCTGCATGCTCACTTGTTTTGGCACAAAGACTTGCAAGAAAAAGTTGTAAAGATTGTAGAGTACCAGACGATGATGTAAATCCAAAAGTTTTAACTGATCTTGGTTTTAGTCCTGAACAAGCATCAAGAGTTAAAGCTCTTAAAGGTAAAGGTTGTCCAAAATGTAAAGATTCAGGTTACAAAGGTCGAATGGGAATTTATGAAATTTTAAACATTTCAAAACCTGTTAAAGAAGCCATATTAAGAAAAGCAACCACACCTGAGTTAAAAGAAATTGCTATTAAGGAAGGTTTTCAAACTATGCAAGAAATGGGCAAAAGAATGATAGCTTCTGGAGATCTTAACTTCAGAGAATATGAACGTGTTTTATCTAGCTCATAATTAATATGGAACTCTATACATATAAGGGTATTTCAGCTGGAAAATATATAGAAGGTGAAATTGAAGCTTTAAATCAAGATGAAGCCTCTCACAAATTAAAAGAACAAAAAGTAATTATTACCAATCTAGAAAGATCCAAGAAAAAAAAAGGTGAAAAAAAAGAAAAAGCAAAAGGTGGTGGATTTTCTTTTTTTAAGCAAAAGGTTAAACCTATAGATGTTGTAATTTTTACAAAACAGTTTGCAACAATGGTAAAAGCAGGTTTACCAATTCTTCAAGTATTGGATATGTTAGCCGGCCAACTTGAAAATCCTACGATGAAAGAAGTTGTTGCAGATATAAAAAAAAAGCTTGAAGGAGGAACAACCTTATCAAAGTGTTTTGAAAGCTATCCAAAAATTTTTGACAATATCTATGTAAACCTAATTAAAGCTGGAGAGGCGAGTGGTAAATTAGATGTCTTTTTATTAAAGCTCGTTATCTCACTAGAAAAAAAAGAAAAAATTAAGAAAAAAATTAAAGGTGCTTTAATGTACCCAATGGTGATGTTTACTGTAGCTATCACCGTAATGGTTTTTATGTTAATTAAGGTCGTTCCTGTTTTTGCAAAAATGTATGATGGAATGGGAATTGCATTACCGGCACCAACGGCTGCAATTATGGCTGCTAGTGATTTTATGCGTGGCACCGGCGGTCTGATGACCTTTCTTATTATTGTAGGAACTATTGCTGGATTTAAATTTGCAGTAGCTAGGAGTGCGACGTTTCGATATAAATGGCACGGAAGAATTTTAAAATTACCAGTTTTTGGCGACATGATTTTAAAATCTTTACTTGCAAGAGTTTCATTAATTATGGGAAATTTAAGTGCCGCGGGTGTTAATTTGTTAGAAAGTCTTGAGATTGCTAAATCTGTTAGCAATAATGATTGTGTTACTTTAGCTTTAGAAAATGTAAAAAAAGGAGTTTTTTCTGGAGATACACTAACAAAACTTTTTTTAAAAGAACCTTTATTTCCACCAACATTTAGTCAGCTTATTTCTGTTGGAGAGCAAACAGGACAATTGGATGAAATGTTTACTTCTGTTGCAAATTATTATGAAGAAGAATTTGATACAGCGGTAGACAATATGTCGAGTTTAATAGAACCCATCATGATTGTTTTCATGGGAGTTATGATCGGCGGATTAATGATTGCAATGTATTCTCCAATATTCAATGTTGGAGCATTAATTGGTTAAATTTTTTTTGTTAAGATAAGGTGATTGACCCAACCTTTTTGATCTTTTTTAAAAACAGCAACATCCATAATTTGTTTAATAAAAAAAGTACCTAGCCCTCCAGGTTTAATATCATCTAATTTTCGGTGTTGAATATTTTCAGGTACGACAGGTTTTCCTTTATCAAAAAATCCTATTTCTAGATCTTCATCTTTTAAAGAAATTTTAATTTGCATTGTGTCTGTAGTTTCTTCTACACCTTTATAAGCATGTTTCACTATATTTTGTGCCGCTTCTGCTATAGCCAAAACCAATTCATCTTTTTGTTCCTGAGGTAAATTTATTTTTTCAAAAACATTTCTTGAAAATATTCTAACTTCTTTAAGATTAGAACTGTCTACTACAAAGTCTTTAGATTCTGATAGATTCATTACCCAAGATTTAATATCTGTTCCAGTTTTGCCATCATGATTACTTTTAAAACAGATTTACTAATTTCTTTTACAATTACTTTGGTATTTTTTTCTTGTGCTTTTTGATGACTTTCAATAAGAACAGAAATCCCTGAGGAATCCATATAAGAAACATCTTTTAAATTTAAATGAACTTCTTTACCTGCTTCAACTAAAGGCAAAATCACTTCTTTTGCTTTATCAGCCACATCCATGTCTATTTCTCCATTCAGAAAAACAGTACTGATATTTCCTTCTTCGGTAACTTTGTATGTCATATTTCTAAGAGTGATAACATTAATTATTTATTATTAAAATCAAGAAATAAAGCCCCATAATGGGCATTGAATCTTATAGATTTGTTAATTTTTTATGATTTTATAGTGTTTACTTATTGTATTATATTATATTTACTTATTTAATAATATTTTATTAAGTAATGTGCATATAAAAAAAGGATGGGATATGAAAAATAATAATAAAGGTTTTACGTTAATTGAATTGCTAGTGGTTGTGGCAATTATAGGAATTCTTGCTGCTGTTGGTACAGTTGCATATACTGGTTATACTGCAGGTGCAAAAAAGAACAGCGCTAAATCAAACCATGCTTCAGTAGTTAAATATATTGCTGCGGAGTTACAAAAATGTGCAATGGATAGTAGTGCAAAAGGATTTAACAACGCTGATTTTTGTGGAACAACCTTTACTGGTGAAACTACAGTCGCTGCTGCAATACTTGCGCTTTCTGATTTTAAAAATCCTTACGCGAATGCTAACTCTGCAGTTGTTGATGAAGCTACTGACCCTCTAGAAGGATCAGTTGTAGTTACTTTTGTCGGTAACGTTATAACTGTTCAAACTTGTGCAGAAAAAGGTGACTGTGACGGCTCAACAGTAACAAACACAATTGAAGTTGAATAATTGGTTACAGTTATAAATAAAATTTGATGACTACTAAAAGCTCAGGCTTTAGTTTAATTGAGCTTTTAGTAGTTGTTGCAATCTTAGGAATTCTTTCAGCCGTAGGCATAGTTTCGTACCAAGGTTATATTTCTGGAACAAAACAAAAGTCTGCAGAAAATACTATGCTGCAGATAGCATT
>Ga0209554_1002745_pt1 | contig 11879 bp, 10 predicted proteins | sample MarorgKNORR_S2LV_5_FD_188221 | JGI IMG/M metagenome (GOLD analysis project Ga0209554, IMG submission 188221) | Marine microbial communities from the Southern Atlantic Ocean, analyzing organic carbon cycling - Bottom_A/KNORR_S2/LV (SPAdes) (version 2) | ecosystem: Environmental > Aquatic > Marine... | reverse complement strand
CAATGACCACCTTCTGACCCGGCTCCCATGCGGGGACGTCCACCTGCCCGGTATCGGCACCGCCCTGGGCGGTTGGCAGGAGCTGGTCCACCGGAACGCTGTAGAAGGTCGCCAGGCGATGCAGTCGCGGCATCGAGACCGCCCGCTCGCCGCGTTCATAGGCACCCAGGACCGATGCCTTGAACTCCGACTCGGACCTGGCCTCGACCTCCTGCAGGGAGAGTCGCTTCTGCCGGCGGATCAGGCGGATGCGTTCACCCAGCCGGTTGCTGTACTCAGCCTCATCCCGGTCTGCGTCCTCGCGCACATTCGTCACCACAGGACGTGACCGTATCGACCGCGCTGCGTGGTGGGCAACCATTCATCGAATACCGACCGATGGGCCGCCTGAACCGCTCCGTCAAGACTCCGTGGACACCCGACCATCGCGAAGTCCGACCATCAGGACACCAGCAGCGATAGCGGCCGTCTCAGCACGCAGGACAGTGGATCCGAGGCCCACCCGGCGCCGATCGCCCAACTCCGCATCAGTCCAGCCCCCTTCCGGCCCTATGAGCAGAAGCCCCACGTCGCCGTCGAGGCCGGACCCTCCCGGCTCGGCCATGGCGACGCCCGGGCCCTGGACCGCCACGGACACCGACTGCAGGGGCTCCAGCACCGGAAGACGGACCCGACGGGACTGCATGCCCGACTCCCGGACCACCCGGGTGAGCCTCTCCGTCTGGGCGGCGACCTTCCCGTCGTCCCGCCTCACCACAGACCCCTCGGCAGCGAGCAGCAGGATCCGATCCACCCCCAGCTCGGTGAGCTTCTGCACCACAAGCTCAGGCCTTCCGGCCTTGATGAGGACGAATCCCACCGCAACCTCACGTACCGGCACCGCCACCTCGACCACTTCGCCTGATGGCTCCAGACTGTCTCCGAACCTGGCTGGCCGCCACCGACCCGCTGCATCGCACACGGTCAGGGGGTCACCGTCCCTGAGGCGGAGGACCCTGGAGAAATGGTGACGGTCATCGACGGAAAGGACCGGGTCCTCGACGTCGTCCACGAACGCATGGGGACCACCCCGGCCATCGGGCAGGCCGCCGCTCACAGCCATCGTTACCTGAAGGCCGACTTGATCCTGGAGATCAGACCGTCCCCCGGTTCAGCCACGACCTCATCACGCTCAGCCGCCAGCGACCTGAGGTGCTCCTCGGCTTCGACACTCAGGCCTGTGGGCGTATCGACCACCACCTCGAGCACGATGTCGCCACGTCCCCTTCCCTGGAGGTGGGGCACGCCACTCCCCCGTAGGCGGAACACCTCGCCGGTCTGGGTACCAGCCGGGATGCGCACCTCGACAGAACCGTCAAGGGTCTCGTAGTCCAGGTCAACGCCCAGGGCCGCCTGGGTGACCGGCACATGCAGCCGGTGGTAGAGGTCCGCACCATGTCGCTCGAACACCGGGTGCGGACGGACGCGTACATGGACGTAGAGGTCTCCGGCGGGCCCGCCACGGCGGCCGACTGCTCCACGCCCCGTGAGACGAAGGGTCGTTCCCTCGTCGACACCTGCCCGGACGTTGACCGTGAAGGAGGCTTCCTCCACCCGTCTTCCCTCTCCGCTGCAGTCGACGCAGGGATCCGAGATCACCTCGCCGCGTCCCGAACAGGTCGGGCATGCGGCGCTGGTCACCATCTGGCCGAGCAGGGACTGCCTGACCTGGCGGACCTGCCCGGTCCCGCGGCAACCAGCGCAACGCTCCGCTGACGTGCCGGGGGTCAGGCCCGTCGCCTCACAGGTGTTGCAGGCCACCGCTGTACGGACCGTGATCTCCGCCTCCGAGCCGAACACCGCCTCTTCGAAGTCCACGAGGATGGTGGTCTCGAGGTCCTCTCCCGGCCTGGGGCCAGACCTCCGGGTGCCACCCCCACCGAAGCCCCCACCGCCGAAGAACGATTCGAAGATGTCGTTTATTCCGCCGAACGGATCACCTGCCGTGCCGCCACGGGGCCCGTCGTGTCCGAACCGGTCATAGGCCTGCCTCGCCGCCGGATCAGCCAGCACCTTGTAGGAGGCAGCGACCGCCTTGAACTCAGCCTCGGCAGCCTGATCGCCGTCGTTGGCATCCGGGTGGTGCTGACGGACCAGCCTCCGATAGGCCGACTTCAACTCAGCGGCGGTCGCGTCCCTGTCGACGCCAAGCACCTCGTAGTGGTCGCGTGGCACTTCTCAGCCACCCACCGGGGCACTGGAGACGCATAGGAAATCCGGCGCCAGGCCATCAACAGGCGGTTGGTGACACCGCCACCGGGCGAGCCGTCGCCATCCAGATCCACAGGTCATCGCCGCACAACGGTACCGGCAGGAGTCGCGGACTTCGTGGCCCGGCAATGCACCACACCGGGGCCGGGTCAGGTGCTGATCTGGTCGAACGGGACGACCTCTGCGATCAGTGGTTCCACGACGCCCCCGGCCAGAACCTTGAGCAGCTCAGTCCGTGCGGCACGCGTCTCCGACATCTGCTTCCCTTCGATTCAGCTCCATGGAAACCGGGTGGAGCCTGGGCCGTAGGCCATCGGGGGAACCAGCCAGACCCGGATCAACCCTCGGTCAGGCGTTCTCCCAGACGGCGGCCCACAACCGCCACCGTGGCCAGCGCCTGCGAGTAGTCCATGCGCGTCGGGCCCAGTACCCCGATGGAACCAGCGGGCTGGCCCTCGATCTCGTATGGAGCAACGACCAGTGAGCACCCGGCGAGCGTCTCCAGACCCGTCTCGGCACCGATGGCGACGCTCAGACCGCGATCGATCACGTCCTTCACCAGTGCCACCACAACGAACTGCCGCTCGAGCACATCGAGCACCCGGCGGACCCTCTCGACCTCGTCGAACGCCCCCGCCACCTGGGCGGTTCCGCCGACCCATGCCTGGTCGGCGCGATCGGATCGCTCAGCGAGCACCATCTCGGCGGTACGCAGCACAGCGTCAACCGACGGTTCACCGGTCATGGGGGTGGGCGCCACCGCACTCAACCGTCGACCGATGAGGGCACCCGAGAGGTGCGCCGCCGCAACGGCGAGCGTGGCCTCGGTCGGTTCCGCCGCATCGCCGACCAACTCCAGGGTGTGCTTCTCGACGGTGCCGTTCGCCATGACCAGCACCAGCAGGGCCAGGTCCGGGGTGAGTCCGACGACCTGGGCCGACCGCACCTCCAACTGGTCACGGTCGGGGGCGAGGACGACGGCTGCGCTGCCCGTGAGGTCAGCAAGGAGGTTGCTGGTGTCGGCGAGCATCTGTTCCATCTCGCGGTGCGAGCGACTGAAGAAGGCCTGGACCTGCTCACGGTCAGCCGAGTCCAGCGTGCCGGGCGTATCCAGGTGGTCAACGAAGAAGCGGTATGCCTTCTCGGTTGGTATCCGGCCAGCCGAGGTGTGCGGCTGCATCAGGTAGCCCTGGTCCTCGAGGTTGGCCAACTCGCTGCGGATCGTCGCCGAGGAGACCTCCACGGCATTGGACGCGGCAACACGTTCGGACCCGACGGGCTGCGCCGTATGGATGTACTCCTCCACTACGGCACTCAGGATCGCGGCCTTCCGGTCCTCCAACACAAACCTGATGCTAGCGGTAGGCCTGATGGCGTCCGGGCGCCCCGATCCGGATCCGGGCCGCTGCCGTCGGGTTCAGTCGGACAATCTGAGAGCTGAGACGAAAGCCTCCTGGGGCACCTCGACGCGCCCGATGGACTTCATCTTCTTCTTGCCTTCCTTCTGCTTCTCCAGAAGCTTCCGCTTACGGGTGATATCCCCGCCGTAGAGCTTCGCAGTCACGTCCTTGCGGTATGCCCGGACGGTCTGGCGGGCAATCACCCTGGCTCCGATAGCGGCCTGGATGGGCACCTCGAACTGCTGGCGGGGTATGAGTTCCTTCAGCTTGGCGGTCATCTTCCGGCCGTATTCGTCAGCCGCCGTCCGGTGGATGACCATTGAGAAGGCATCCACCGTTTCACCCTGGAGCAGGATGTCCACCCGCACGAGGTCCGACTCCCGGTAGCCCTCCGACTCGTAGTCGAGGCTGGCGTATCCCTGGGTGCGGCTCTTCATCTGGTCGAAGAAGTCGACGACGACCTCGGCCAACGGAAGGTGGTACTTCAGCTCCACGCGTTCCGGCGAGAGGTACGTGATCCCCTCCAGTTCGCCGCGACGCTCCTGGCAGAGCTCCATGAGGGTGCCTGTGTAGGTGGCCGGCGTGATGAGGGTCGCAAGGAGGAAGGGTTCCTCGATGCCGGCGATCTCGCCGGCCGGCGGGAGGTCGCACGGATTGTCCACCTCGACGGTCTCGCCATTGCTCCTGGTAACCCGGTATTCGACCGATGGTGCAGTGGTGATGAGGCTGAGACCGAACTCCCGCTCGAGACGTTCCCTCACTATCTCCATGTGGAGGAGCCCCAGGAAACCACACCGGAACCCGAAGCCGAGCGCTCCTGAGGTCTCAGGCTCGTACGTGAAACTGGAGTCGTTCAGTCGGAGCTTCTCGAGGGAGTCACGAAGGTCGTTGAACTCGTCTCCGTCGATCGGATACAGGCCGGAGAAGACCATCGGCTTCGGTTCCCGGTACCCCTCGAGGGCCACATCGGAACCGTTCCGACTCGTGGTGATGGTCTCACCCGATCGCGCCTCACCGACGTCCTTGATGCCGGCCAGCAGGTAGCCGACCTCGCCGGGACCCAACTCGTCCACCGGGGTGAGGTCGGGTCGCCGCACCCCGACCTCGTCGAGGACATGGACCGCTCCGGTCTGCATGAACCGGAGCGACGCGTTGGTCTTCAAGCGGCCGTTCATGATGCGGACCGAGGACACCACGCCGCGGTACTGGTCGAAGTGGCTGTCGAACACGAGTGCCTGGAGCGGGGCATCGGGATCACCGACCGGCGGTGGGGTGCGTTCCACGACCGCGTCCAGGAGGGCGGCCACTCCCTCCCCGGTCTTGGCGCTGATGTGCAGGACGTCCTCGGCCGCAATGCCCAGGACCTGCTCGATCTCCTCAGCGCATCGTTCCGGCTCCGCTGCGGGCAGGTCGATCTTGTTCAGTACCGCAATGATCTCAAGGTCGTTCTCGAGCGCCAGATAGCAGTTGGCCAGGGTCTGTGCCTCGATCCCCTGCGCAGCGTCGACCACGAGGATCACGCCCTCGCAGGCCGCCAGCGACCTGCTCACCTCGTAGCTGAAGTCCACGTGACCGGGGGTGTCGATCAGGTTGATGACCGCGTCCTTCCAGTCCAGACGGACGCTCTGGAGCTTGATGGTGATGCCACGCTCGCGTTCCAGATCCATGGTGTCGAGGTACTGGGCACGCATGTCGCGTGGGTCGACGGCGCCGCATAGTTCAAGCATCCGATCGGCCAGCGTGGACTTACCGTGGTCGATGTGGGCGATGATCGACGTGTTGCGAAGCCTCGAGATGTCCATATCACCTGAAACGGTACCGTCGGGCACGGACTCACCAGTGGGAGTGGACATCGGTCTTACGGGCAGGCGTCACGTTTGCGTTGGCACCGTTCCAGTAGTCCCACCGGTAGGATCGTCACCCGTGCCGGTCGGCAATCAGACCGTGCCCCGCCCCTACAGGCGGACCAGTACCCACCGACCAACAGGTACCCATCCCGTGGCGAATATCAAGAGCCAGATCAAGCGCAACCGCCAGACCGAGGTTCGGCGTGTCCGTAACCGCGCTGTGAGCACCGAGCTGAAGACCCGTGTCAAGAACGCCCTGCAGGCTGCCGAGACCGGAGAGAACGCTCAGGAAGCTGCAGCCCTTGCCATGAGACACATCGACCGGGCCGGCAACCGTGGCCTCATCCACCGCAAGACCGCCTCCCGCCGCAAGGCGAGACTCCAGAAGCGACTCAACGCCGCCTCGAAGTAGTCGTCCGCCGGTTTCTCCGGCCGCGACCGGCTAACGCCCGGCGAGGCTCGCCAGGCGGGCCACCAGCACCTCCACCACCAGTTCCGGCGGCCAGGCCGATCGACCCCTCAGGTCAAGGTCGGCCGACGCCAGTAGGCGGATCGAACGGGCGGTCTTCTCAGGTCCGAGCCTGCGGCTGGCCAGCAGCGCCTTCTTGGCCGGAAAGCCCTTTATGCCCAGGGCATCGGCGGAGCCCGCCTCGTCCTTCACCCCGGAGCCGTCCAGCCTCAGCAACCTTCCGAAGTGGATACTGAGCGATGCCATGACTGCCAGAGGATGCCGGTCACCAGCATCGAGCATCCTGCCGAGGCAGTCCAGCGCACCGGGAACATCACCCTTGTCGATCGCGTCAGTCAGGTCCCAGGGCGCGACGTTGCCACCTGAGCCCAGGAAGGGCTCCACGTCGGATACCCCCAACCCTGATCCGACACCGAAGACCGCTTCGAGGGTCTCCAGCAGTGGCACCACCTTCGCCCGGTCCTCACCCAGTCGTCTGGCCACCAGGGCACGTGCCGGCCTGTCCAGGTCCACCGATGCGTGGTCCAGGCGTTCGTCCAGCCAGCGGTCCGCATCGCGGCCCCGCCCGGTGCCCACCTTTCGGACCACTCCTCCGGCGGCGGCCACGGCTTCCAGAAGGTCCTTGGGAATCGGGTTCAGCTTCGGTTGCGTCGGTGTCCGACCCTTCTCCCAGACAAGCACCAGCGACGTGGACTCCAGAGGTGACTCCAGATAGGAGACGAGCGGAGCGACCGCATCACGGTTCGTGAAACGACCTAGGTGGCGACCGACCACCACCCTGCGTCCGGTCAGGAACGGTGGAGTCTGGGCTGCATCCACCAGCCGGGCGATTTCGAAGCCGGTCTCGGTCCGGTACTCCTCCTCGGTCAGCTCCTCGAGGGCCAGGCTGCGATCCTCGGTTCCGAGGGCCACCTCGACAACTGCCCGGACAGCCTCGGCCACCAGGCTCTCGTCGTCTCCGGAGATGATCGTGATCGGTGGTGTCATACGGAGACTCCGGGCGTTACGGACCCGGCGGCCAGGACAGCCGCCATGGCATCGGCGACACGCCGTCCGCCCCGAACGTCGTGTGCCCGGATGACCCGGCACCCGAGGGCGATTCCCAGGGCATGGGCCGACCATGAGGGCTCCACCCTCTCGTCGACCGCTGCACCGGTGAGGTCACCGAGGAAGCCCTTGTTGGAAGCCGAGAGGAAGACCGGAAGGCCGAGGGACACGAGGTCGTCGGTATGGCGTAGGAGGGATGCCGACATCGCGGGAGTCTTGCCGAGGTCGAGGCCGGCATCGACCATGATTCGCTCGTCGGGGATCCCGGCCGAGCGTGCCATCTCCACCCTCGCCACCAGAAACTCCCTGACCTCGGCGATGACGTCGACGTAGGTCGGCGTCGGGTCCGGAATGCGGGGCCCGATCCTGACGTGCGTGGCCACCACGGCTGCTCCGTGGCGCGCACATGCCGGAAGGAAGGTCGGGTCGGCGAAACCGCTTATGTCGTTGCCGACCGAGGCGCCGGCGACGAATGCCTCGTCGGCTACACGACCCCGGAAGGTGTCGACGGAGATCGGGAGGTCGAACCGGGAGCGGAGAGCCTCGATGGCGGGTATCACCCGCTCCATCTCCTCGGCCTCTGTCACCTCGGGTCCAGGGCCGGCCTTCGAACCGCCGACGTCCAGGAAATCGGCTCCGTCATCAACGTGGCGTTCAGCGAGCCGGAGGAAGTCATCGAAGTCCCAGAAACGACCCTGGTCCCAGAAGGAATCCGGGGTCCGGTTCAGGATCCCCATCACGAGCGTGCGGGTCGTGCAGTCGTAACGGTGGCCGGATCCCAGCTCGACGATCACGGGTCCGACGGTACACGCGGCTACGCCTACGCCGGTGCGCGTCTCACCAGCAGCAGGCCACGTTCCAGGTGCACCACCCAGGTGGTTCCGCCCACCGAGAACCGGGTGCCGTTGTCCGGAACCACGGCACCAACCGAGGCAGGTGGCCCCCAGCGTTGATGGACTCCGAAGCGAAGGTCCAGGGCATCTCCCACACCGGCCGGAACCGGCTCACGGAACACAACGAGGGTGGGCTGGTCGACGCTGCGGCGCCGGAGGTCGGCAAGGAGCCGTCGGGTTGAGCCGAGGCGGTCCACCACGACCACCTCCCCCTGGCCGAGCACCCGTATACCCCCATCTGCTCCGGTATCCGCTGAACCGACGAGAGTGCTAGCGGCCACCGCCAGGAGGACAATGCCGACACCCAGCAACACCCCGCGGCCCACCCCGATGCGGCCCCGGTGGGACAGCCACGACGCCATCGCCACCGATCCCGCCACAGCGGTCCCGAGGACGGTTCCCATGTATCCCGTCGGGTGGGTTGCCGCCCACGAACCCACGGTCGCTATCCAACGCAGACCCACCCCGGTCGGAGCATGGATCAGCGCATCCACCGGGGATCCCAGGATTCCGGCGACCAGACCAGCGGTTATGCCCCAGATCATCAGAGGGCCGGCGACCGGGGCAGCCAGCATGTTCGCCGGCAGGGCCGCCACGGGGACCGGTCCGAATCCCGCCAGAAGCAGCGGCGTAACGGCCGTCTGGGCGGCGAGGGTGACACCTGCGGTCTCGCGGAACAGTCGAGGGCCGGGAAGGGCATCGGCCAGAGGCCGGGCGGCCAGGAGGATGCCTGCCGAGGCGGCCACCGACAGCCTGAAGGCGGCACGGTGTACGAGGAAGGGATCCAGGACCACGAGGCCGGCGACGGTGGCTGCGAGAAGGCGAACCCCACCGGCCTGTCGACCCCGCGCCGCCGCCAGCGCACTGCCGCCGGCCATGACGGTGGCACGCAGGACCGACGGCTCGAAGCGCGTCACGATTGCGAAGAAGCCGAGCAGCAGCAGCGTCACGGGAAATCTCCAGCGGTAGCGCAGGCGACCCAGGGCCGGGGCGGCGGCAGCCAGGACGAACGCCACGTTCTGGCCCGACACGGCCAGGAGATGACCCAGCCCCGCCGCCCGGAAGTCGTCCGCTGTCGAAGCGGACTGGGCCCGATCGTCTCCCAGCACGAGCCCCGCAAGCAGCGAGGCCTCCCGATCGTCCAACGGGGCACTCCCCTTCCAGAGCAGTCGGCGGAGTCCGTTGGCTGCCCTGTAGACCGGACCGGGAGGCCCCGTGGCTCCCACCTGGTCCACCTCGAGGGTTCCGGCGACGTGACGGAAGCGTTGCCAGGTCCACGCCGGGCGGACGCTGCCGGCAGTGATATCGATGGTGGCTCCTGCCAGGAGGTCGCCCACCGATATGTGTGCTCCTCCGAACTCCGCATCCAGGCGGCGGCCTTCGTGACGGACCTCGACGCGCCATCCCCCACCGTTCATCGGGGTCGGGTCGCCGACCAGTTGGACAACACCGGTGACAGGCGCCGTTGGTGGGTCTTCGGTCGCCCGCCATGCGGCATCGGCGGTCATTGAAGTGAGCACGCCGACCACCAGGGTGGCCGAAACCCACCACCGGAGCCCCGCTATGCGTACGGCGACTGCCGCCACCAGTACTGCTCCGGTTACCAGACCCGGCTGGGTCGGAGCGAAGGCACCGACAACTGCTCCAGCGGCCAGCGCCACTGCACCGACCGTGTCGGCCCGACGGGGCACCGGTCAGAGAACCACTCGGTCCAGGAGCCCGGCCAGTTTCGCCGGACCGATCCCTGGCACATCGAGGAGGCCATCCAACGACTCGAAGGACCCCATCCTCTCCCGGTGACGGATGATGGCCGCTGCCAGGGAAGGTCCCACCCCGGGCAGGGATTCAAGTTCGGCGGCCGTCGCCCGGTTCACATCCACCATGGTCGACATTGTCGATCCGTCCTGGATCGGCCCCGGGTCTGTCATCTCGGAATCCGAGGGAACCCAGATCCTGGTCCCGTCGCGTAAGGGAGCAGCAAGGTTCAGGAGATCAGGTCGACCACCCTCGATGACACCCCCTGCTGCTTCGAGGAGGTCGGCAATCCGATCACCGGCCGGTCTCACATACAGCCCCGGGCGCTTCACCGCCCCCGCCACGTGCACAACGACCTCGACCGATGTCGTCGTGGTCGCCGGAGGCACCGTCACGAACGGAAGACGGGACGGGTCGGAGCCACCTGATGGCCACCAGATGAGAGCGGCCAGACCGATGCCGGCCAGAAGGAGCAGGCCAGCAGCCGTGAGGCGTGCAGGCGTTGGAGGACGTTCGAATAGAAGGTCGTCTACGAGACGTCTGATCTGTTCACCTGGCCCCGACATGGACCACCCCCGGGAGGTCGCTCTGGTTCCGGGGAGGTGGTGTGTTCCTACGGGCGCAGGGCCATCGGGCGCCCTACGGGCAGATCAGGGATTCTGGTGGATCAGAAGAGTGCCGAGGTGAGACGGCGACGCCACACTGCGGTCCGGGAATCATCCGGACCAAGCAGTTCGAGCAGGTCCAGGAAGCGTTGACGGGAATCGTCGTCATCCTTCACCAGACCCAGGAGGTGCGTGAGGCTGGCGTCGACATCGTCAACAGGTTCGGTGCGGGCCATCGCTGCGATCCGACGGGTATCCGGCGACTCGGGGATCCGCTCGAGGAGCTTCAGGGCCGCATCCCGGTCACCGTCGCCCGCCCTCTCGACGAGTAGGAGGGCCAGAGCGGTAACTGCGACCACGTTGTCGCTCTCGAGTTCCAGGGCGGCGATCAGGGAGGCCTCGTCGCCGAGCTCCACGAGGCGGTCCATCTCGGATACCTCCTCGGTGGGAAGGAGACCTTCCACAAAAGCCCTGACGGCATCCTCGCCCTGCGCGCCCACGAAGCTTGCGGCCACCTGGCCGTCGACCATGCCGAATACGGCCGGTATGGACTGGACCTGGAAGGCCTGGGCGGCCGACGGGTTCTTGTCGATATCCAGCTTGGCCAGCACTACACGGCCGTTGGTCTCGGCAATGACCTTTTCCAGAATCGGTCCCAGGGACTTGCAGGGTCCACACCATTCGGCCCAGAGGTCGATGACCACGGGAACCTGCCGTGACCGTTCGATCACCTCGGCCTGGAATGTGGCGTCGGTTACGTCCATACCGGTCAGGGTAGGGAGCCCGACCGGCCACTCCACTACCGTCCACGCCCTATGGGGGAGACCGCGGGAATCGACCACGACAGCCTGGTCAGGTGGTTCGACGAGCAGGTCGGAGGCCTCGACGGTGGGTTGGAGTTCAAGCTCATAACCGGCGGACGCTCCAATCTCACATTCACCGTGACCGACGGAGCTGGTCGCTGCTGGGTGCTGCGCAGGCCGCCGATGGGCCACGTCCTGGCGACCGCCCACGACATGGCGAGGGAACATCGGATCATCAGCGCACTGGCTGACAGCGGGGTGCCGGTCCCGTCGATTGTCGGACTCTGCGAGGACGACGAGGTGAACGGGGCTCCGTTCTACGTGATGGACTTCGTCCCCGGTCTCGTGGTCCGCGACGTGGCCATTGCCGAAGGCGTGCCGATCGAGGTACGCAGGCGGATGGGCGAATCGCTGGTCGAGGTGCTGGCACGTCTCCACGACGTGGACCTGGACGCTGTCGGGCTCTCCGACCTGGGACGCCATGACGGCTACATCGAACGCCAGTTGAAGCGCTGGCGTACCCAGTTCGTGAATGCCACCACCCGGGAGATCCCCCGGGTGCTTCAGGTCCACGACATGCTGGCCGCCAGGGTTCCAAGACAGCAGGGGGTGGGAATCGTGCACGGCGACTACCGCCTGGACAACTGCATGATGTCTGCCGACGGCGAGGTGGCGGCAGTCCTGGACTGGGAGCTCTGCACCCTCGGCGATGTGCTGGCCGACGTTGCCGGGATGATCGCCTACGGCGACTCACGCACCACCGGCGGCACACCGCCACCAATCTCGGTCGAGGGCTTTCCCGACACCGAT
>Ga0209554_1002739_pt1 | contig 11892 bp, 8 predicted proteins | sample MarorgKNORR_S2LV_5_FD_188221 | JGI IMG/M metagenome (GOLD analysis project Ga0209554, IMG submission 188221) | Marine microbial communities from the Southern Atlantic Ocean, analyzing organic carbon cycling - Bottom_A/KNORR_S2/LV (SPAdes) (version 2) | ecosystem: Environmental > Aquatic > Marine... | reverse complement strand
CCATGCAACGGCACGAAGCGCCCTTCCTGCTCGCGGGCATCCCCCTCCTCCAGCGGCTCCTCACCGGGCCGGGTTGGCGCGTATTTCTGGTGTTCGCCATTCCGGGAACGGTGATGGTGCTGCTCTCGATCCCGTTCGGAGTCGCCTCCATTCCCGCGACGCACACGACGGGTCTAGAGCAGAACTTGGGGTTCCGATACCGGCACAACTGGACGTGGCCGTACATCCTCGTCGTGCCGGCGTCGCTGCTGCTGCTCAGGCATCTCTCCCGACAGATCCGGAATGCGGTCACGGATCTCGAAGAGATGGGCGTGCTCGTGCAGACGGAGCAGGCCGCGGGCCGGACCTTCGTACAGCGCCTGGGCCACAAGCTGGAGCGCACCGCCGGCATCACGGTCGTGGTTTGTGTTGCCGGGACCTTGGTATTTCTCGTATTCGATACCCTGGAGCTCGTACGCGGCTACTACGCGTTCGCGAGGGCCGGAGCCGCGACGGGGCTGCGCGCACGACTTCTTCGAGGCCGACTGGTCGGTTGCGTTCACGGCGAGCGAGTGCTGGGATTCGGTGCGAGTCTCGGCGGACCTCGATCCGCCCGCTCTGTGGCGGAACGCGGTGTTCACGGTGATCGCATACGCGGCTCAGACGCTGATGTTGATCGCCTATCTGATCTGGCTTGCGCGACTGACGCAGTTCTTTTTCTTCTTGTCGTCGTCCCTGCGAGGATCCGAAGTCACCATCGCGCCGATGTTCGACGATCCCATGCGCAGGCTCGGCCTGGGTCCGCTCGGCGGCATCTACAACACGTTCCTCACGCTGCTCCTGGTCTTCGAGATCTACGTGGCCGGGCATCGTGTTCAGCAGATCGCGCTGGTGAACGGGCTGCCGATCGGCACGTATCTGAGGGACCTGTTGGCAGCCAGATCATCTCCATCGCGGTGGCTCGACGCGTCGGTGCACCAGTTCACGACCGTGGACGTCGGTACCGGCGTGCTGGTGGCGGCCGTGGTGCTTCCGATCACGCTCATCTGCTGGTTCCCACTGTTCCAGATGCGCTCGTATATCCGGCGCCGGAAGCTGGAGCTCTCCAAGGAGTTCGCGGTGCGCCGAGTGAAGGCGAAGCAGGAGGGTGACCAGGAGGAGGTGGAGCGACTGGCTCGACAGGTGTGTCAGCTCGAGGAGTTCAACATTTGGCCGAACGGGGACGGCGTTGCCCAACGCTTCATTCTCGGGATGACCGTGATCTGGCTGGGAGTGATTTTCCCGATCGTCTTCGTAAGTGTGGCGCTGGGAGCGTTCGGGGTGCTCGAGCTGATCCGGTTCGGAGTTTGGGCGGTGGACCGGTTCGGCGAATCCAAGAGCCCCGATCCGGTCCCGTGAAGCGGGGCAGGGTGACGACCTGGGGCATGCGGGTGTTGTTCACGCTCGCCGGACTCACCGCGCTCGCCGTGGGCTGGTCGAAGCTGCGCGACGTCCGCCTGCGAGGCGCGTTCGAGGATGCGCTCGCGTTGGCGCCTGAGGCCGAATCCCCAGACACATCCACCAGCCGTGTGGCCGACGATAGCTCGAAGCTCACGCGCGGGGTGCTCAGCTACAGCGTCTGGGCGCTACCAGTGCCTCTGTCCGGCATGGACCGCTGGGCTCGCCTTCCTCACATACCTGCTGCGCTCTCGTCGGAAGGCGCCGACATCATCGCACTCCAGGAAGCGTTCGATGTGCGTTTTCGCGAGTTCGTGACGTCCTACCTCGCCGTGACTCACCGAGCGCATCCAACGACTCTGTGCCAGCAGTCCCTGGGTCTCGGTGTTCGCACGGGGTGTTCGGGCGGCCTGGCGACCTTTGCCCGCTTCCCGGTGGCAGAACAGCGTTTCGAGCCGGACCCCTCGACCGACGACATGAAGTGGGATGAGCGGAAGGGCGGGAAGGGGTCCATGGTGAGTTTGCTGGAGACCCCGATTGGGGCGGTCCATGTGGTGAACCTCCACCTCTATGCCGGGCGTGCTCCAGAGGACGAGGCAATCCGGCTGACCCAGATACGCAACGTCGCGAAGGCCCTCGAGGCGCGCGGGTCGCTGGACCGTCCGCTCGTCCTGCTCGGAGATCTGAACGTTGTGCATCCTTCGTTGTCGAGCGACGGTGCGGCGTCTCCGACGTTCGCCTTCCTCGTCGACTCGCTCGGATTCGTCGACACGGCGCCCGCGTCCGTCGGCAGCCGATTCACCTACGATGCCGAGACCAACCCCTATGCGGACCTCTGGTACAATCGTTTCGAAAACCGGCAGATCTTCGACTACGTCATGGTTCGCCTGCCACCCGGCTTCGACCTCCAGGTACCCGCCGGGCACGTACTTCTCAGGGGTGCTGACGCGCTCTCGGACCACTTCGGTGTGTTCAGCGAGCTGATTATTTCGAGGGTGGATGCAGGGCGCACCTCTCGGCTCGAGGCTGGCTGAGAGTGGCGCTCGCCTCATGGGACGCGGCGGCGTTCGTCGCGTTCATCGGTCTCGTGGTCGGCGTCTCCCTCTATCAGGGCCGCAAAGAGGAGTCGTCCGAGGACTATTTTCTCGCCGGCCGGAACCTGACCTGGTGGCTGATCGGGTTCAGCCTCATCGCGTCGAACATCTCCACCGAGCATTTCGTGGGCATGGCCGGCTCCGGGTTCGGTGTCTCGGGACTCGCCGTGGCGAGCTACGAATGGATCGCAGCGGCGTCACTCGTATTCGTCGGCCTCTGGCTGTTACCGCGCTATCTGGAGCTCGGCATCTATACGATGCCGGAGTTCCTCGAGCACCGCTTCGGTGTCGCCGCGCGTACGCTGATGGCGGTCTACATGCTGCTCGCTTATGTGGGCGTGGCCATGGCGGCTGTGCTCTACAGCGGCGCGCTCGGCCTCGCCACGATCTTCGGGCTGGACCTGGTGCTCGGCATTTGGCTGATCGGGTTGCTCGCCGGGGCTTATACGATCTACGGCGGACTCAAGGCGGTGGTTTGGTCGGACCTGATTCAGGGCGCGGCGCTGCTGATAGGCGGAACGGTTGTAATGGTACTCGGCTTCCAGCGTGTCGGCGGGGTCAGGGCCTTTCTGGATACGAATGCTGACAAGCTGCATACGATACTGCCGGCGGATCATCCGGAGATTCCCTGGACCGCGCTCCTACTCGGGATTTGGATCCCGAACATGTTCTACTGGGGCTGCAATCAGTTCATCACCCAGCGGACGCTGGGAGCTCGCTCGCTGCGAGCGGGGCAGCGCGGAATCATGTTCGCCGCGGCGATCAAGCTGCTGATTCCCTTCATCATCATTTTCCCGGGCATCATGGCGTTCCAACTCTTCGGGGACCGGATCGCGGACGGCGATCGGGCCTACGCCGTGCTCATCCAGGAGGTGCTGCCGACCGGACTGCGGGGCGTCCTGTTCGCCGCCCTGTTCGGCGCTGTGATGAGCAGCCTGGACTCGATGCTGAATTCCGCGTCCACGATCTTCACGATGGATTTGTACAAGCGCAGGTTCCGGCCGGATGCGGATGGCGAGCACTGTGTGCGAGTGGGCCGCATAGCCACTGGCGGACTCGTGGTCGCGGCATGCCTGCTGGCGCCGTTGCCGGCTAGGTTCGAGGGTGTGTTCAATTACATCCAGATGATCTGGGGCTTTGTTTCGCCCGGCGTGGTCGCTGTGTTCATGTTCGCCTTCCTCGTGCCCACGGCGACGCGGGCCGCGGCGCTCGTAGGACTCCTGCTCGGTGGGCCGGTCTATGGTATCTTGCTCTGGGCGCTGCCCGAGGTGGCCTTCCTGAACCACATGGCGGCCACGTTCCTGATCGTTGTACTGGCGATGGGCACCGTGACGCTTCTCCGCCCCCGAGAAGCACCGTTCCAGTTCGAGCGAAAGAGCGACATCGACCTCACGCCGGACCCGTGGGCCCGTCCCCTCGGTATCGGTGTACTGATGGCGACGGTTGCGCTGTACGTCGTGTTCCGTTGAAGGAGGGACCCGCACTTGCCGTACTTCTAGGCATGCGATAGCGGCGTCATCGCCGACGACGCAGGTGATCACGGGGCAGGTGATCACGCGAACCGATCGCGTCACCTTGGGACCCGGACGACCTTGTACAAGACTTGCATGTTTTGTAATCGGCCTCTCGGGACCAACGAGGTCATCGAGACGTTTCCCGTCGGACGCCGCCTGGCCTTCGACGCCGCGCAGGGCCGGCTTTGGGTCGTATGCCGGAAGTGCGAGCGCTGGAACCTCTCACCGCTCGAGGAGCGCTGGGAGGCCGTGGAGATGTGCGAGCGCATATTTCGCGATACGCGGGTCCGGGTATCGACCGAGAACGTGGGGCTCGCCAAACACCAGGAGGGCTTGGAGCTCGTGCGGATCGGTGCGCCGATGCGGCCCGAGTTCGCCGCGTGGCGGTACGGCGACCAGTTCGGGCGCAGACGTAAGCGGCAGATCCTCTATGGAGTCGCGGGTGTGGTCATCATCGGCGGCATCGTGATCGGTGGCGCCGCCACCGGGGTGATCTCGACAGCCCTGCTCGCCCAGAGCGGCAATTTCGTCAACATGTGGACGAACGGGCGCACGCTGGTGAAGCATCGTCGTCCGGACGGAGACCTGCTCAAGCTCAAGAGGATGGATTTGCTGGGCACGCGGGTGCGTGCCGCGGGCGACGACTTAGGGTTCAGGGTCGAGGTGCGGAAGGGCAGGAAGAAGGAGTGGTTCGAGGGCGATGAAGCCCGCCGCATCCTGGGAGCGATTCTGCCCAAGCTGAACGCCATGGGTGGAAAACCGGAAACCGTGCAGCACGCCGTGGACGAGATCGAGTCGCACGGACACCCCACGGAATTCCTGACCGATTTGGTCGAGGGCGACCGCTTCCGCGACAAAAAGGGCGTGCCAGGCTACATCAACAAGATGCCGAAGCCGACCAAGCTCGCGCTCGAGATGGCGCTACATGAGGAGCAGGAGCGCCGGGCTCTGCAGGGTGAATTGTGGCTGCTCGAGCGAGCGTGGGAGGAGGCCGAGGAGATCGCGGCGATTTCCGACAACCTGCTGCTGCCGAAGGGTGCCGAGGAGTTCGTCGAGTCGCGCCGGGAGTCGGCCGAGTAGGTAGTCGCCGCGCCCCCTAGCGCGTCAGCTCCTCAGGCACGAAGTCGCGAACGTTCACGTAGACGAACAGAGCCCAGATGACGCCGGCGATCGCGAGCACGATCACCGTCGTCTTCAGGTCGAAGCGCTTGCCGCGAATCCACTTCTGCATTTTTCGGGCCCCCTGTAGACCTCAGCCGTCCTGGGTCGCTGTGCGCGGCGTGTTCCTGAGCAATGCGTTGAAGAGCAGCTTGAACGTGCCGTGTGTTTGGCCGCGATGCTGGACGCGGAATCCGTACATGAGGATGCGTCCGGCGCCGTACTCGACATCCAGGATCGCTCCCTTGCCGGCCAGGAAGTCGGCACCGATGAGCTGGCCGCTCATCAGGACTCGGTCGGGGTCGGTCGCCCAGGTGCCCACCGCCTTGACGGGACCCGCCTCGCCGCCGAAATCCGTCGGCTCATAGGCGCGGCCGTTTGCCCACTTGGCCGCCACCTCGTCGGGGCTACCCATGCTCAACGGATGCTCGCTGTCCAATTCGACGCGCAACAGTGAGCTCGGCAGGAAGAGGTCGGGCTGACCCACCCCGCTCAACGCGTCGCGGACCGGGACGCCGAAGTGCTCGATGACGAGTTCGTCCGCCCGGTCGAGCGTGATCAGCGTCCCGCCTGCCCGCACGAAGGCCTTCAGGTTCTCCACCCCGTCGTCGCCGATGCCGCCCCTGAATTCCGGTGGGGTCGCGTCGCTCGTCGCGCCATTGATCAGCCGATTGAGCGGGATCTCGGACGGGAAGACGATGACGTCGAAGCGATCCGGAAGATCGTCGGCCTGGACGTCCTCGTTCGAAAGCGTCTCGTACGCATACTCGAAGTCCTCGAGCACGAAGCGCGTCCAGCCCTCGTCCATGGCCCCGGCCCATCCCTGATAGAGCCCTATGCGGTTGGGCTGTTGCGGCACGGCCTCGCCTAGGCCCTCGGGATCGGACGTGACGGAGATGCCGAGGTCGACGGTGGCCTCCGTGATCAGTCCGAGCGCCTGTGGGGCAGCGGCTGGCACGATGAAGACCGGACCGTCGTCCGACTCGGCTTTGGATACCGGGAGCCCAGCCTCCAGCAGGCGGTTCACGGCCTGATAGCTGCGTGTCACGCGGGCGCTGATCGCATACCAATCACTGGCGTCCACTACAGGTGATACGGTGAGCGGCCCCACCTGGGCGGGCTCGGTGTCCACGTCGAAGTCCTGCTGTACGTAGAGCGCATCTACCCCCATTTGCATCGGCATCGTATACGCTGCGCCGTCGTAGTTGCGCATGTATGGGCCTTCCGGCCACTCGTGGAGCAGTTCTCGTCGGCGAGGCGCGATCAGGTCGAGCACCGCCGCGCGTGCGGGCTGGGTGCCGTACACGATCCAGGAGCCTGCCGGGAAGGTGCGCGGAGTGTCGTCGTGCGCAGCCGCGTCGTCGTCGCTCGCGTCGTGGTGGTCCTCGGCTTCGTCCTCGTCGCTCGTACTGTCGTGGTCCTCGTCGTCGTCAGCTTCTTCAGAGTCGCCGCCCTCTGCACCATCGCCATCCCCGTCGGCATCCTCATCCTCATCCGCGGCGTCATCCTCATCCTCATCCTCATCCTCATCCTCGGCGTCGGCGTCGGGCGCCTTCCACATATTGCGCTCGATCATCGCCTCGAAGGCTTCGGTCGTTCGGTGCACCTCCAGCCCCTGCAGGAGGAGGCGGTCCACCATCTCCGCCGCGGCCACCGGGTCGTGCTGGTCGAGCGGGATCACATAGGCGAGCGGACCTTCCTCTTCACCCTTCCGGATGGTCTCGGAGCCCATCTGCCAGCGGCCCATGATGTAGTGCTCACTGAACTTGGCCGACTGCTCGAGGAAGGACAGCGCCGCGATCGTCTGGTAGTCGACGATGTCTCCGATCGTCCACTCGCCACCCATCCAGGGGTCGACGAACGCCATTTGGAACCCGTACTGACCGAGGCCACGCCCCGGCTGGGCGCCCCGCTGCAAAGCCGCCATCGACACCGTGTCGGGGCTCGCGATGCGAGAGCTCGCCGTCTCCGTCAACAAGGCCACGATGTTGTGGTACCGTCCTGAGAGCGCTCCCTCCTGGCCCCAGATGCGGTACATCGACCCCGTGACCACGCCCTTCTTTCCCTGTGCCTGAAGGTCCGCCACCATGCCGCCGCCAATGAAGCGCAGCTGTTGCCACTGGAGCGGATGAATGTCCGGGTTCATCGGGTCGGGGTAGGGCGGCACGAAGATGCGCGGGCCGCTGCTTCCCATCTGATGCTGGTCGAGGTAGAGCTGAGGATACGTCTCGTGATACATCAGCTGCATCCAGTACTGCGTCTCGATCAGGTTCGCCATGAAGAAGTCACGGTTGTTGTCGTGACCGGCGTAGTGGTGGTAGAGCCAGGGCATGCGCGCGCGCTCATACTCTGTGTCGAGATTCCGCCGATACCAATCGGTGACCAGGACTTGCCCGTCCGGATTCGCGGAGGGGATGAGCACCGTCACCACGTTGTCGAGGATCTCCTGGGTGACGTCGTCCTCGCCGGTGGCGAGCAGGTAGACCAGGTCCACGCTCGTCTGCGACGAGCCGATCTCCGTCGAGTGGATGTTGTGGTTGATGAACGCGGTCGCGGGTGTGTTGTCCGCGATACGTTCCGCGTCCTCCCTGGAGATCCTCCCGGAAGCAATCCTCTTCGAGGCGTCCCGGATCTCATCCAGCCTCGCCAGGTTCGCCGGCGAAGACAGCGTAATCGATATGAACTGGGCCCCGAGCGTCGTCGGTCCGGCCGTGTCGATCTGAATCCGGTCTGATCCGTCGGCCACGATCGTGAAGTACTCGAGGATGTCGTCCCAGCGGGCGAGCTCGCGATCCGTGCCCATGGCGAAGCCGAAGTGTTCTTCCGGTGTCGGGATCTGTGCAGAGAGTGGGGCTGCCCCGATCAGCGCGGAAACGGTCATCAACAGGGCCTGCTTGCTCGAAACGCGGCGCACGGATTCCTCCGGAAACGGTGTTGGAACGAAGACGCGAATGTAGGGGGGGAGCGTGTGCGTGGTCGAGAGCCAAGACAAGACAGGGTCGGCGCCCTCCCTTGGGCGCCGACCCCGTCTCACCGACCACGCTGCCCGGGTGGTGCCCGGACCGCGCGATCGTATCTACCTCAGCTGCACCGTCGTCCGCACCGTTCCGCCCTTGAGGGACGAATATTCGATCGTCATCGAACCCGAACCGCGCACCAGGTACTCGATCGTGCGCGTGTAGCGTCCGGGCGCGCCGCTCCGTATCAGAATCCGGTCGAGCTCGGACTGATCGATCATCTGGGTCGGTCCAGGTCGGTTCCTATCGGCAACCCAGCCGGCGGCTACGATGTTCACGTCGCCCTCCACGCTGAGCAGGTCGGGGCGCACGATGTTGTTCTGCTGCCCCTTCACGGTGATGGTCGGGATGAGGCGCTCGTTCGCAACGTCGACCCTGACGCGATAGAGGTCTTCGCTCACCTGCTCGACGGTCGTCTCGCCGATGGACATCATCGGCATCATGTCGGCGTGGTACAGGGTGAACGACATGTTGCGATGGAAGAGCTCCATGCTCAGGAAGCGCGGGTTCACCCGACCCGACAGCTTATGCCAGCCGCCCATCTCGACCTGCCCGTAGATCGGATGATCGAAGGGCGCCCATTCCACGTATTGGTCGCCGAACTCGAGCAGATCATCGAAGAAGTACCGCGACTGCTGCCCCGATATGGGAGAGTCGCCGCTCTGTTGCTCCTGGAGTAGCGGGCTGTTGAAGTACTGGCCACCGTTCCAGAGTTCGTTCGAGAAGGAGATGATGCCGAGCCCGTCGTTGGTCCAGTCGATCGACCCACCGTGCACTGTATACAAACCGCGCCAGATTACGAGGTAGTCGTAGAAGGGAAGCATGCGCTCACCCGTTTCGCCCAGCTCGTCGTAGACGCGGACGTCCGCGCGTGGGTATTGCCCGTACCAGGCCGATCCAGGCGGCCGCAGGATCATGCCGCCCGAGTTATGGAATGACTGAAAGCCGGCGATGTTGGGGCGCGTCACCATGAAGTCGTTGATGGCCCGCGCTTCGGGAAGCTGGAACGGGTAATCCATGCTCCCGCCCTGGATGTAGTTGGGCTGCCAGTCCGACCCGTAGTTCCGATTGGGGTCGTATCCGCCGACCGGATCCTCGTTGACGCGGCCGTCGTTGTCGTCGTCGATGCCTTCGGAGCCGAGCATCGTCCAGTCGCCGACGCTCCCGGGTTCTACTGGGACCATGATGCGTGGATCCTGGTCACTGACCCGGGCGGTGCCGGCGCCGGGCGTGTACTTCCGGATCTGCTCGATAACTCCGTTGCCGTTCAGGTCGTTCGGAGGGTCTTCATCGAATAGACCGTCTCCGTCGGAGTCGACCGGGATGTGCCCCGTTCGCGCTCCAGAGCCCGCGTTGTCCAAGAAGTAGTCGCGTCCGTCCGGGTTCACGGTCGGGAGGACATAGAACACGCGCTCGTCCACGAGGCGTGTGATCCCCTCGATCTCGCCGTAGTTCTCCATCAGGTACCAGATCGTGTACAGCGCGACCTCGGCACCTTGGATCTCGTTGCCGTGCACGTTCGCCTCGATGAACATGCCCGCTTTGTCGAGCTCGCTTCCCGTTGCGGGGTTGTTGATGGTCATGAGCCACATCTCGCGACCCCCGAAGCTGCTGCCGAGAGATTGCAGCGACAGGAAGTTCGGCCAGGTGCGCTGCATCAGCTGCATGCGCTCCCCGATCTCGCCGTGATCGAGCCACCGGTCCCACGTAAGCGGGAGGGTGTGCTCGGGGTCGGAGCCCCGCTGTTGTGCGTCGAGTCGAAGCTCGCCCAACATCGGAGCGGCGAGCAGGATAGCCACAGCCATCACGACCGCCGCCGTCAAACGCTGCTTCATGGCGATCATCTCGAACATCGAAGTCCTCGTCGTCATCGTCATCACCTCAGCGTCACGGTCGCGGTGTCGGACCCACCCTTCTCGGCCCGCACCCGGATTTCCACGGAAGCACCCTCCCGACCCTGGATTACCCAGGACACCTCTTGCGTGGCGCCCGAGCCCTCCAGCCTCTGGATCATGTGCGTCTTGGAAGCGCCCGTGAGGATGTCGCCCGGATCGACTTGGATCTGAACGCTCACCGGATCGACGGCGCGAGAGCGCACGCCGTGCTGCAACGCCGAAGGGAAGTACCCTGTGTTTTGAACTCGCGCAGTAACCGTGAAGACCCCGCCGCCGTGCGCCTCGACCTCTGTACTTACGATGCGCACGCGGGGCAGCATCGTAGAGAGGCGCGCGACGAACTCGCCGTGCGCCGCGCCCAGCTCCGGCAGCAGTGACTCGTCCGGGTTGGCGACCATGTAGGGCCGGAATCCTCCGATCTCCACCTCGCCGAACTCCGGATGATCATACGTGGACCAGGGAACGAAGACGTCCTCGCCTGCGGCGTCGAAGGCCGAGAGAACGCGTGCGTCGCCGCTGTCCGAACCGCCGCCCCGTCCGCCGCCTCTGCCCCCGCCTCCTGCTTCGTCATCGTCGCTCGATTCGTCTTCTTCGACTTCTTCGACGCTCGGCAGCCCCCACCCCTGTGTGCTGAAGCTGGGCACGCCGAAGTGGTAATAGCCGTACTGGAAGAACGCGCCTGCCGCGGTCTTGTTGATCACTACTTCTTCGATACCGGTGATCTCCTTGTACGCCTCAGAAACCCTCTCGAAGTACTCGACGTCGGCGCTGTTCACGGTGGTCGCCGGACGCTGTCCCGAGCTGGGGTCGTTGTCCGATCCAGGCTGAGCACCACGAAGCCGTAGGCCACCCTGCTGGAAAGGCGTGCCGAACAGGCCCTCCCGGAAGATGCCGGCGTTCGGCACGTCCGCGAAGCCGTTGAGCTCGAGCTCGGTCGCGCCCGTGAGGCTCCCACTGCTTCCCGGAGGTGTGACCAGATTGTCGGTATGACCGAAGGTGACCACCGCGGCGATGTTGCGCGTGGCGATCACGAAGTCCATGAGCGCCCGAGCCTCGGGTTGGCCGACCATGTTGAAGCCGGCGTCGCGCTCCCAGTAGGGGTACTCGTGCTGGAAGTGGCGGTCGAGGTCCACACCGCCGAACCCGTCTTCATTGATGAAGCCGTCGCCGTCGTTGTCGATCCCCTCCCAGTACAGCGTGTGCGTTCCGGTCTCACCTTCGGCAGCGTCGGCTTCCTTCATCAGGCGCGGCTCGTCCGGATCGACCATGTAGGCTCCGAGTGGGTCGAGCACCCTCATCACCGTGATGACGCCGTCCCCATTCAGGTCCTCGGGGCCGTCTTCGTTCATTCGGCCGTCGTTGTCCGAGTCGAACTCGAGCGCGCTCAAGCGGTTCCCGTCACGCGGTCCGCTGAACATCGCCTCGGCCCCGTCCGGATTGAGCCGTGGCACCACGTAGATGACGTGCTCGGTCAGGTCCGCTTCGGACGCGCCGGCGCCGACCAGGTGACGGACGGTCTCGAGCGCCAGGCTGCTGCCCACCACGTGGTCGCCGGACAGGTTCCCTACCACCAAGACGCCCGGGCGCTGGGCTACCGGCGGACCCGATCTGTCGGCGATCTCGATCAGCCAGATTTCTCGGCCCTGATGTGAGGTGCCGAGCGAGCGCATGCTCGCGAGGCTCGAGCCGTTCACGATCGAGCGCAGCTCGCTCGTGAGTGCGTCGAAGTCCAAGTAAGCGGCGCTCTGCGCCCCGACGCTAGGCGGGGAGAAGACCCCCGCCAGCGTGAATAACCCAG
>Ga0209554_1002728_pt1 | contig 11924 bp, 17 predicted proteins | sample MarorgKNORR_S2LV_5_FD_188221 | JGI IMG/M metagenome (GOLD analysis project Ga0209554, IMG submission 188221) | Marine microbial communities from the Southern Atlantic Ocean, analyzing organic carbon cycling - Bottom_A/KNORR_S2/LV (SPAdes) (version 2) | ecosystem: Environmental > Aquatic > Marine... | reverse complement strand
CCCTGAGGTATATTTGACAAGGTTAACATTGAATGTTAACATCGGGCATAACAGCAGTTAAATTTAATAACAACGTGGAGTAAATAAAAATGTACGGATTAGACCAAATAAAAGAGATGAACAAGAACCCTAAAGAGTTCAAAGAGAGGATAACCGCGCAAAATACAAAGGCGGACGCCCTAGATATTCTGGACTTTCTGATTAACTATACGTACTCTATGGATACGCACGAAAGCATTAAGGCGGGTGAATTATGTGATAAACTTAACGCAATTATAGACAACTTACCAAGGAGCCAATAAAATGATTAACAATAGAGAGTACGACGATATACCGGTCAGTGCCTGTTGTGGTGCTGACATGCCAGAATGGCCAGACTGCGACCTGTGCCCGCGATGCTTAGAACACAGTGAGCCAGAAGATAGTGACGCGGATACACCGTCAGAGATGAACGACTGGCTTAGGTCAGCGGGGTATTAGTATGTGTCACATTGTATTGATACTAATGGGCTGTCTAGTAATGTATATGGCTTACTATATGGTAACCATCAGACAAAGGGCGGATAACATAAATAAACTAATCACCCCAGCTTCAGCAACAGACGTGGTATTTAATAGACGTAAAACTAACATGGAGGATTTATGATAAATAAGGAAGGATACATGGACAGCTGTTACTACACACTTCAAGATACTATTAAGATGTATGAAGAAAGGAAACTTAAAGAATCTCTATTGAAAGCAGAGATTAGAGTCCTATATAGAATCATAGAACAAGAAATGCACAGAATGGAAGATGGTGCAAGGTTAAAAATACATAACACTTGGCTTAACAAAGACACTAACACAATAAGGTCTTTAATATAACAACATGGAGAAATATAATGAGCAGAACTAAAAACAATTTAATGAATAACATAGAACATGGATTGGTTAAGTATAACCCGCGGATGGGCGAATACGTATCGTCTATATCTGATTCGGAATTAGCGGAACAGTCAATACTACAATCGGCTGAACGTTTAAAACAACTTGTGGATAACCATAGAAGGTTTACCTTCGGCAAACAAAAGACTAACTTACGAAAGTAAATAATATGAAAACTAAAATTTATTGGGGAATTCCACTCAACCCACCATACCTAGACGGCAAGGTAAAGGGGCAAGGGCTATACTTTGACCGTGACCATAACACCATCACGTATGGTCAAAGCGCTAGACTACAGAAAGTCCGCACCAAGCAACGTAAAGAATGGCTTAAACAGATAGACGGTAAGGAGGATTTATAGATGCACTGTAAAGAATGTGATGTACTACTAACAGATGCTGAGGCTGTTTATAAGAACAAAGCCACAGACCAATACCTTACATTGTGTGAGGCTTGTATACCTATATACATAAACATAAACTACGGCAAGAGAAGCGCTCGGGCTATCAGACAGATTAGACAGGATAAAGCAAAGTCTATTTGTGAGATGTCTAAGGATAACGACCCCGACCTTTAACCCCTCTTATCTATAGGCGCAAAGGGGGGTCTTACCAAGTTTAAAAAGAGTGTTATATGATAGTTCTTAGGATTCCCGAACATAGTGAGGGCTATGCCTAAGAAGTTCATATGAATAATTAATAAAGGAGATGTATAAGGCGTGTTGTTCGTTTTATGAAGTGCCTTTGGAAGCTCTTTGTCTTCTAAGAGACCAATTATACCATATTTTTACCTAAAAGTCAATACCTTTTAGAAAATAAACATTGGGATAATTACTACACATAAGAAAACATAACCATGTATAATAACTAATGTCTAATGGTTATAGGTATAATCAAACAAGACTGAAAGTAACTTTAACAATCATATAGGATAACAAGACTATGAGTAACAAAGTAAACGACACCGCAACAGGTGTGATAGAATGGGCTAGGGTGTTTGGTGAACCCTTTATGGATAAAGAGTATCCAGTAGTAGGTGGGCTGTGGTCCATTGACCTCATTGTGTCTGACGAAGAAAGAGACAGACTAAATAAACTAGGTCTATTAGGTAAGATAAATAAGAAGGGTAAGTTAGTTGAGCCTAATAGGTTTAAGTTCAAACGTAAAGGTATTAACCTAAAAGGTGTGGCTGCACAACCACCTAAAGTAGTAGATAGTGATAAAGTATTGTGGGATTCCTCAGAGCTTATCGGTAACGGTTCGGAAGGACGTGTAAAGTTCTTTGCGTATGAGCATCAGACATCTAGTGAGTGGGGTATGGGTAAGTACATCGATACTATACAAGTAACCAAGCACGTGCCATACGAGGCTAAAGTAGAAGTAACAACAGCTGGGGAAGAAGCAACAACAGCTGAGGAAGATGACGACTTCTAACACAGAGGTATCAGAACCTACAAAGCAAGGGGTGGTGCAGATGCACATCCCTTGTTCTTCTTGTGGTTCTTCAGATGCTTTGACCACGTACACAGACCATACTCATTGCTTTTCTTGTGGCGAGCACGTCTGGTTTGACGACAACATTACTGTTAATGAGGATAACCCTCAAAAAACCATGACCACACTTAGTGACAAAGACTTAGATAAGTACAACAACGCTTCTTTTATATCGTTAGAAAACAGAGGAATAACCCTAAAAACATGCAAGAAGTTTGGAGTGAAGGTTACCGCTAAAGGCTCCATACTCATGCCTTACTTTGATGATTTAGGAAGCACCTTAGTAGGATACAAGGTAAGAACAATTGATAAGGATTATAAGGTTGTAGGCTCTCTCGGTAAGACCTTGTTTGGTCAACAGTTATATTCAAAGGGTAAGCACCTTACTATATGTGAGGGTGAGCTAGACGCTCTTGCTGCTTATCAGATTAACGGTGCTAGGTACGCACACGTGTCTATACCACAAGGTGTACAAGGTGCCGCCAAAGCAATAGCCAACAACATAGAGTACATAGAGGTATTTGATAGTGTTATTATTAATTACGACAACGATGACGTGGGTAAGGCCGGAGCACAAAAGAGTGCAGAGGTAATAAGCCCAGACAAAGTAAAGATACTTACACTCAAGAAACACAAAGACGCTTGTGATTACCTAAGCAATAACAGCCTTACTGATTATGTCAGTGAGTGGTGGGAAGCCAAGCCCTTTGAAGTAGAAGGTATAGTCTCTATGGATGAGGCCTGGGAATACTTCAAGAAAAGAGGAACCGAAGAGGTGATACCTTTTCCTGAGTCGTTTGGCATACTCAACAGGATGCTCAACGGGGGTATTGCTCTTGGTGAACTAACGGTTATAGGAGCTTACACTTCAGTAGGTAAGTCTACCTTTGTGTCTGAGATTGTATACAACATACTTGAAACCACTAACAAGAGCGTGGGTTGTGTGTTCTTTGAGTCTCCCATAGGTGAGACAGTAGAGAACCTACTCACCATACAACTGAATACTAAAATAGCAAACGTACCCCAAAAAGATAGAGACTATTCACTTTATCATAAAGCATACAACGAATTACCAAAGAAGGATAACCTACACTTGTATAATTATCAAGGTTCTTCTTCTACCGACAAACTATTTAACAAGATGAGATACCTTATTAAAGGTAAAAATTGCGAGATTATTATTATAGACCCGCTTCAAGCAGGTGTCACTTCTAACAAGAACGAGGTGATAGATGATTTTATGGACAGAAGCCTAAAACTAGCAAAAGAAACTAACGCTTCTATAATCATTGTGTCTCATCTACGCAAGCCCGCGCGTTACGATGCACACAACGTAAACGAATACGACATGAAGGGTTCTGGTTCTATTAATCAAATTGCGTACAACACCATACTCCTTAGTCGTGATAAGCTAAGTGATTGTGACATCAACAGAAACACTACAAAGATACAGCTTGTGAAATGTAGGAGAACAGGTGCTACTGGTCTGGCTGGGTACATACACTATAACACTATTACAGGTAGACTAGAGAGGGGAGAAGAACCCAAGGTAGCACTAGCCAACACAGAGACAGAGTTTTGAAAGTAGTCGTAGACATCGAGGCAAATGGTCTGCTCCCAGAAGTAGATACTATTTGGTGTATAGTTTGTATGGATATAGACACCGAGAAGACATACACATTCTCCACGAAGTGTACTAACGGGGGTATAAGCAATTTTAATAGTTGGCTTGTACGTAACCACGTAACAGAAGTCATCGGACATAACATCATAGGTTATGACGTTCCTGTGCTAGAAGATATATTAGACACAGACTTCAACGATATAAAAATAACAGATACGTTGGTACTTTCTAGACTGGCAGAACCAACAAGACAATCCCACTCATTGCGTAGCTGGGGATTACAACTCAACCTACACAAGGGGGATTACAATGACTGGTCTAAGTTTACTGAAGAAATGCTGGAATATTGTATCAATGATGTGGTGCTTACCGCTGAACTTTATAAGATACTGTGTTCTAAGGTTCACAATCTATCAGCTCAATCTATTAATATCGAACACAGAACTGCTCAAGCCATCGGAAGACAAGTCCGCAGGGGATGGCTCATAGACGAACGTAAAGCCACCATACTACTGGCGGAATTACAAGGTAAGATTAACAACACAATTGAGAAGGTACACGAAACTTTCAAACCAAAAGATGTGTGGGTACCACTCAATCACCCTGGAGATAAACAATATAACAAAGATGGCAGTGTTAGTAGTCGTTACAAAAAACAACTAGACAAAGGTGGTAGGTGGGGAAGTAAAGGATGGGGATACTTTGCCACACAAGAATTTAACCTAGGGTCACGACAACAAATAGGTGCGTATCTTCAAGACTTCGGGTGGAAACCTAAGCACCTAACAGAGACAGGAATACCGGTAGTGAACGAGAAGACTTTGAGTGAAGTACATGGCATACCTGAAGCAGAACTCATAGGGACGTACCTTATGTTACAGAAGAGACACGTACAAATATCGTCATGGGTCTCAGCCATACAACCAGACGGAAGAGTACACGGTTACGTTAATTCATGCGGTACCATAACAGGAAGGATGACACACTCAAAGCCAAACATGGCTCAGGTTCCTGCGGTAAGAGCACCATACGGACTGGAGTGCAGGGAATTATTTATAGTCCCTAAAGGATACTCTCTTGTTGGTGTGGACGCTTCAGGTCTAGAGTTACGTATGCTTGCACATTATATGAACGATAAAGAATACACACAAGAGGTTATTTATGGAGACATTCACACAGCAAATCAGAACGCTGCAGGACTTCAATCAAGAGATACGGCTAAAACTTTTATATACGCCTATCTGTATGGGGCAGGAGATGCAAAAATTGGAAGCGTTATCGGAGGAACGGCTAGACAAGGTAAAGCTCTTAAAGAAAAGTTCCTTAGTAATACGCCAGCACTTGCTTCTTTACGAGCAAGGGTTACAAAAGCTGCTGGAAGAGGGTATCTCAAAGGACTTGACGGAAGAACAATTAAAATCAGAAGCGAGCACGCCTCTCTCAACTCCCTACTACAAGCATCCGGCGCTGTGGTAATGAAGCAAGCCCTTATATTCTTAGAGGACTACGCTAATAAAGCACGTATAGATTATCACTTCATAGGTAATATACACGATGAGATTCAGAGTGAGGTACGTACAGAACAGGCCGAGGAGTTCGGTAGGTTGGCTGTACAAGCTATAATAGACACTACTGATATGTTCAGTCTAAGGTGTCCACTTGATGGTGAGTATAAAGTAGCTACCAACTGGGCTGAAACACATTAACAAATATGGTATAATGTACAAACATGACAAAAAATAAAAAATTAGAAACATTAGTAGCTGACATAGGCACAACAGTACAAGCTATATGTGTGGGTGATAAAAAGATAACCAAAAAGGAGGCGGATGAATTTGGTAAAAACATGGCAGAAGCTTTGGTTCATTGGTCTATCCCACAAGATAAAAGGAATGATGGACTACGTATGTCTAACATAGGTAAACCACGCAGACAGTTATGGTTTGACCTACAAGAAGATATGGAACCAGAAGAACACAGCCCCGATACACTACTTAGGTTCCTGTTGGGACATATATTAGAGTCTCTTATATTATTCCTGGCTAAGAAGTCAGGACATAAGGTAGAGAAACAACAACACAAGGTTACTTGTAACGGCGTGTCTGGTTCTATAGATAGTATCATTGACGGTAGGGTTGTAGACGTTAAGACAGCTTCCCCTTATAGCTTCAAGAAGTTTGTAGAGGGTAGGCTTATTGATGATGACCCTTTTGGGTACCTAGCACAAATAGCAGGTTATGAGGAAGGCTTAGGTCTAAAGGACGGAGGTTTCTTAGTGATGGATAAGTCATCTTGTAAACTAACACTACACATACCCGATGACCTAGACAAACCCAACGCAAGTATCCTTATAGATACTCTACGAGATGACATCAACAAAACTACACCACCCGAAGAGCTGTGCTATCAGCCGATACCGGACGGTAAGTCAGGAAACATGCAACTAGCTAAAGGATGTGCTTGGTGTAGACACAAGAACAAGTGCTTTGATAACCTGAGAGTATTCAAATACAGTAACGGTTATAGATACCTCACACAGGTATTCAAAGTACCTAACGTAGAAGAAGTAACAAAGTGAATGAATTAGGACAAGAATTCTTAGATAGTGTAGCTAATAACTTAGATGTGTGTCTATTGTGTGAGTTACTAAACATTACACCCGAAGATATACTTGATAGATTTGAGGATAAGGTGTTAGATAACATACATCTGTTTGAAGGGTGGGACCTTGAAGAAGAAGACGCACCTGATTAAGAATAAGCTACATCACGCAGTAAGGTGTAGTAGATTGTTTATGACACGTAAACATAAAGACAAGAAAAAAGAAATTAAGAAAAGAGGATTATACAAAGATGAAATTTGATTTTTTACAAGATTATAAGATAGAAAGAACGGTAGCTTTTAGCCTTTGTTTTGCAATGTTAGGTATTGGTACACTTACCTTTACCCTTGCAATATTCTCAATACTGGGGTTCCACCTTTAAGATGAATACATTACCAACAGATTATCAAAACTTTATAGCACTAAGCAGATACGCAAGGTGGCTTCCAGATAAGAATCGTAGGGAGACTTGGGAAGAGACCGTTGCTAGGTACTTCGACTTCATGGCTAAGCACCTCAAAGAGAATACAAAGTATAGCCTTACAAAGAACGTGCGTGAGGGGTTAGAAAAGGATATACTAGAGCTTAAGATTATGCCCTCAATGAGAGCGCTGATGACAGCAGGACCAGCACTAGAGAAGAATCATATAGCTGGTTATAACTGTGCCTACCTGAGTGTTGACCACCCAAAAGCTTTTGACGAGTGCTTGTTCATATTAATGCACGGGACAGGAGTGGGATTCAGTGTGGAACGACAACACATAACCAAACTACCGGAGGTTCCTGAGTGCATCATTGATGTTGAAGACACGATTGTAGTTATTGATTCTAAGGAGGGCTGGCAATCAGCTTTCCGCAAGTTAATAAGTTACCTTTATAACGGAGAATCCCCACATTGGGATGTGTCTAACGTCCGCGCTAAAGGAGCTAGACTAGAAACATTTGGAGGTAGAGCCTCTGGACCTGAGCCACTTGAAGACTTATTTAGATTCTCAGTAACTTTGTTTAGTAACGCAGTGGGACGTAAGTTTACCAGCTATGAGTGTCACCGTATGATGTGTAAGATTGCAGAGATTGTGGTGGTAGGGGGTGTACGTAGGTCAGCCCTTATCTCATTGTCAAATCTTACTGACGATAGGATGAGACACGCTAAGTCAGGTCAATGGTGGTTCGACACACCTGAGATGGCACTAAGCAACAACAGTGTCTGCTACACAGAGAAGCCCGACATCGGTATCTTCATGTCTGAGTGGCTGGCACTATACGAGAGTAAATCAGGTGAGAGGGGTATCTTTAACAGGGACGCAGCGGTTAGACAAGTAGCGTCTATAGGACGTAGGGATACCGAGCACCAGTTTGGATGTAACCCGTGCTCAGAGATTATACTTAGAGACGGACAGTTCTGTAACCTAACAGAGGTTGTAGTCAGGGCTGAAGATAAACCACACGACATACTAGAGAAGATTAGAGCAGCTACCATATTAGGTACGTTCCAAGCTTCTCTCACAGGTATTAAGAGACTACGTAAGAAGTGGTTACATAACACAGAAGAAGAAGCACTACTGGGTGTTAGTCTTACCGGTATCATGGACAATCACTTTATGAACACACCGTCCAAGGAACTGGAGAAGTTCTTAGAACAACTAAAGCATACAGCAGTAGAGGTGAACAGACTGTGGGCTAAGAAACTAGGTATTAACCAAGCCACAGCAACAACAGCCATCAAGCCAAGCGGAACAGTATCACAGCTTGTAGACAGCGCAAGTGGTATCCACGCTAGACACAACGATTACTACTTGAGACGTGTAAGGGCTGATTCTAAAGACCCTATAGCACAACTAATGGAAGACCAAGGAATACCTTGTGAGCCTGATGTAACCAAGCCAGATAGTGTCAAGGTCTTTACGTTCCCTACTGTAGCACCAAAGGGTGCGGTACTAAGAGACGATAGGACAGCCATTGAACAGCTTGAGTTATGGCTGGTGTACCAACGGCATTACTGTGAACACAAGCCTAGCGTTACCATCTCTGTTAAAGAACAAGAGTGGATGGAGGTAGGGGCCTGGGTGTACGAACACTTTGATGAGGTAAGTGGTGTAAGCTTCCTACCGTACTCAGACCACACCTATCAGCAAGCACCTTACGAGGACTGCACCAAGAAAGTATTTAATGAGTGGGTTAAGAAGATGCCCAAGGCTGTGGACTGGGACCTAATTAGTGAGTATGAATTAACAGACATGACGGTAGGTTCCAAGACTATGGCGTGTGCCGGTAACGTGTGTGAAATTGTGGACTTAACAGGAGATATAGAATGAAGGTAAGTTTAATACGCAAACTGTGGAAACAAAAAGGTGACAAAGACTTGAAAACAAAAGACAAGGATATTAACATAGACTCGGAAACAAAAGACGAGGGTTTTAAGAGACCGTTATGGAAGCGGGACTGGAGGAAGTAGCATGTTTGTGGCTTTCTTCAAAGAGATAAAATGGTTGTTAATAATTGTCTTGTTTCTTGTGGTTGTTCTAGTTGGAAATGTATTTTACTTTATGAATAGCAGTACAGATATTGATATAAATCACATACACTCAAGCCATCCACATCCACACTTAGATGTTTCAGACGAGGAGGAGGACTTAGAGGGACTAGAATTTAAGCAGCTAACAGAAAACTTATACAGTCTCACGGGGGTTGTTAGACAGGATGATTGTGAGAAGATAGTCCCACTACTACCTAAAGACAAACCGTTTGCACTCATACTTGAATCAGGTGGCGGCTCTTTAGCAGACGGTGGTTGTCTAGCAGCACATATAAAACTAAGAGATGTTGTTACTATTATAAGAGACACACCAGTCTTAGACGAGAACGGCAAGATACTTTATCAGCCAGGGCTTATCCCCACAGAAGAAGAAGCAAAGGGCAAAGTAATATGTGCCAGTGCTTGTTCTTTGATGTTTGTAGGTGGTGATATAAGGTACCTTATTGGTGATGTCTGGTTAGGTATACACAGCCCACGCACACCAGAAGAAGTAATAGGGAGCATAGGAAAGAGGGCCTTGGAATCTTCTGCTTACAGAACATCAGCCTCCTTGTTATTATTACTTGACCAGCTCGGTGTTAAAAATGAAAGAGTTAAACTGCTCTTCATTCAAGTGCCAAGCTCTACCATGTATTGGCTCAACCCACGAGACTGGGTAGCAATGCCGGCTCTAGAAACACTGGCGACACACTATATAAACTTCTGGGGATATTCAGCAGAGAATGTCCTTCCTTCAACATAACAATATAGGATTTAAATTACTAAAATGTTAAAATCATTCTTCCTTAATAAATCCAACTCATTCTACGCATGGACGATGCTAGCTGTCCTGATGGGCATAAGCTGGTACGTAGTACAAATCTTAGTCTTTTACAACGCCTGGAATCGAGAGATATATGACGCAATCCAATCGCTCCAAGAGGAAAGGTTCTGGATGCTCTTCTTGGGGTTTGACCTGAGTAGAATAACAGACTTTGTTCTTCTTAGAGAGGATACGATGCCGTCCTTCTTAGAGATTATAACCTTATACACACCAATTGTAGTATACGCAACGTGGCAAACTCAAAGGTACTGTTTCAAATGGAGAGAAGCTAACACGCATCATTACTTGAGAAGGTGGGAGAGCTGTCCAGCTAAGATTGAGGGTGGTTCTCAGCGTATCCAAGAGGACCTAATGATATTTGGTAAGACCTTACAAGGCCTATTCACAGGATTCTTCTCAGCCATACTTGTACTGTTTGCGTTCTTACCTATCCTATGGACGTTAAGTGAAGGACTGCCAGTGTGGAACGGTAAGATTATTCCCGGATTCTTAGTATGGGTAGCACTCAGTGTGTCAATAGGTGGCACCCTTATCTCACTATTACTGGGCTGGAAACTACCAAAACTAGAGTACAACAACCAAGTAGTTGAAGCCAAGTTCAGAAAAAAACTGGTCTATTCGGAGGACGACTTCAAGGACAGAGCTATTGATATGTTATTTCCTATGTTCTCTTCCATTAAGAGAAACTACTATAGATTATTTAACTGGTACATGGGGTTCGGTGTATGGCAGACAGCCTTCGGCCTATGCGTAGGTAACCTAGCGTTAATCGTACTAGCACCCGCTTACTTTGACCAGCTCATAACACTGGGAGTTTTGTTCCAAGTGCTTAACGCATTCGGACGGGTAGAGAGTTCGATGGGCTTCTTTATCGACAGATGGACAACGATTGTAGACTTCCTATCTGTGATACGTAGGATAAGAGAGTTCAACACAGCCTTGGATGAGGCAGAGGAGGAGCAGAAAAATGCGTAAGACATTAATAAGATGGTGGTTGTTCACAGTAATATCACTGTGTGGTGGAGTGGCCTTGTGGCACTTCGGAATATTTCACGACATATATGGGGCAGACGTAACAAACATAACGTTCATTATATATGCTGTGTTCCTTTCAGCTACTGTACTATCTGGCATAACGGCATACAGAGTAGATAGACAAGTCCGTAATATAGCTAAGACAAACAAATACATAAGCATCTGTTGGTTCTTATCAGAAACTATGATGACCCTTGGATTAATAGGTACGGTAGCTGGAATGATTTATCTGTTTGGACAAGTGTTCACTGAGATAGACCCAAGCAACCCTGAGGATTTAAAAGAAGCGTTAGGACACATGGCAACCGGTCTTAGTACAGCGATGTACACCACCATATGCGGAATGATAGGTAGTTTGATTATTAAGGTTCATCTAATGAATGTAGAGTTTGACCACAATGAATAAGTCACGCTTCAAAAGCATGACAGCATTCTTAGACATGCTCTGGATTCTGCTTGCGGGATTCGGGGCGATGTTTATTATAGCGTTCTTAATGATTCAACCACCAGCAAAGACAGCAGATGTTATTAAGAAAGCCGAGTACATCATTGTGTTGGAGTGGCAACATGAAGTCACAGATGACATTGATTTATGGGTGATGAACCCTAGAGGCGAGATAGTATCTTTCCGTAATAAGTCTAGCGGTTTTATGAACCTTGAGAAGGACGACCTAGGTGGTTCCAACGACACAGTTACAGACGAGTACGGAAACATAATAACAATCGAGCTTAACAGGGAGATAGTAACACTGAGGGGTGTTGTCGCAGGTGAGTACCAAGTTATGTTGCATGTGTTCAGTAGAAAATATATTAGAGTCGAGGACATTCACGGTGAAGAGCAAGAGGGTACTAATGCTGCTGCTATACGAGAATTCACAATAGAA
>Ga0209554_1002725_pt1 | contig 11934 bp, 11 predicted proteins | sample MarorgKNORR_S2LV_5_FD_188221 | JGI IMG/M metagenome (GOLD analysis project Ga0209554, IMG submission 188221) | Marine microbial communities from the Southern Atlantic Ocean, analyzing organic carbon cycling - Bottom_A/KNORR_S2/LV (SPAdes) (version 2) | ecosystem: Environmental > Aquatic > Marine... | reverse complement strand
AGGGGCGAAGCACGAGAGGTGACGACGTGACCAGCAGTGACGGCTGTAGATATGCCAAGATCCCCTTTTCACCGAGAAGGGCTTGGATCATCCGCAGAGAATCGCCGAGCTGGATGTCTCTATCGCGATCCTTAACCGCGATTGGCAGTATTACCGCGGCTCCGCGTTATTGGTATTTCGAGACCACGTGACCGAGCTACATCACCTGGATTCTGACATTCGCCGCCGCTTCTTGGAGGACGCTTGCCGCCTGGCCGGCGCGGTGGAGAAAACATTTCAGCCATCGAAGCTGAACCATGCGGTGCTGGGAAATTCCGTGCCCCATCTTCATTGGCATTTAATACCCCGCCGTCCTACCGATCCATTCCCCACCCACGCGATATGGGAAGATGAGATTCCGCAAGTGCGCTTAACCGATCAGGATATGCGGGAATTAGCCGCCCAGATCCGGACTAATCTCTAGAGTCGATGGCAGAAGATCAGGATTTGTTTGCGGATGAACCCAATGAGTCCAGCAGCCCGTCTCGTGCCTAAACTGTAGGCGTAGTGGTATTGATTCGAGGATTTCGACAAGAACAGAGTGGACGCCATGGTTACCATGGGTCCACCTTACCGTCTCACGGTCCAGGAGTATGAAATGAAGTTGTTGATGCCCACAGCCCGGAGAATACTGGAAGACTTGGACTCCTTAACTTACCTGATGGAGCGTGGCGACGGATGCGTTAGGCGAGAGGCAACCAATAGCGATTACTGGGAGGTTGGGGCTGAAGAATTGGCCTCAGCAGCATTCTTAGCACGCCGGCTGGGACGTCTGCTTACCAGACTTGAGAAGAAGGGGGAGACGGACATCCAGGCGGCGTCATCAGCACAGGCTGACGAACCAAAGATCACATTTACCATACCCGAATCTTCGATCTGCTGAACACTCTCTCCGGCTCGGATCTCTCTCGCGGGTCATCTTCATAGAACGGTTGTTCATACGTAGACCTACGCATATAATGTGGGCGATGCAACCAATATTTGGCACGGCGCTGGCGCAATCTTGGGGCCGTTCCAACAAGACTCGATAGAGCCATAAATCCCTACTCCGGTACGAATCTCTACGAGTTCATCTTGAGCGATGATTCCCAACGCAGCGGGGGTACGATGGCGCAGCGAAACCAAGCCTTCACTGACTTTATCCAACACTCTCGCTGTGTCAATTTCTACACGGGCAAGCAGGTTTTGGTTGCCGGGCAGGGTAAGCACTACCACGTCGCCGGGTGCGAGATGATCGACGACTCTGACGACCCGCACCAAGAAGTGGACTACCACAAATATCTGGCCAACGAAAGCGGGAGCCAATACGTCCCGTGTTCCTGCGCCTTCAAGCAGTACCAAGAAGCTCTGCACTCGGCGCTGATCGTAAAGTCGGTCGAATGCTAGTGCGTCTCGAGCTCCTTGATAACTTCTTTGATTAAAAAATGCCTCTGGACCTCTCCGGGGGCATTTGCATTTGTGTTATTGCGTCTAATTCCGGGAATCTTGGTGACGCATCGGAGACGGTGCTTCTATGCCATCGCCGCGACTGCATCCTCGGTTGAGAGTACGGCGCTGGCCATGAATCTGAAGTTGGTCATGGCCGACTCGTAGCCGTTGCCCAGTTCCGGGTGTATCGCTGCCGCCGTGGCGTCGGCCACCACCGTAACCTCAAAGCCTTGCTCCAGAAGCTCGCGCATGTGGGCTTCCGTGCACAGGTTCGCCGACATCCCACCCAGGATAACCTTGGACTTGCCCCGCTTCCGTAGCTGAAGTACCAGGTCGTTGGTTTCAGGCCCGTAGACTTTATGCGGGCTGACGATTATCGTCTTGCCATCCTCGATAAAGGTTTTGTATTGCTCCAGCCAGTCCGCGCCGGACCCCGTGAAGCCTTCGACGGTGAGAGCGCCCTTGCGGTCGAACATGCTGATCTCATGCATCATGTTTTCCAAAGTGCCGCCAAACTTCCACTCTCGGTCGGTCGGGTAGTAGTAATGGGGCGAGATGAATACGTCGTAGCCCTTTCCCTTGGCGGCCCGGAAGAGCTGTTCGATGTGCCCCACGGTGCCGTTTGCTTCGACGCTGGCGCCAACCAATCCCCAGGTTAACCCATCAGGGCTGAGGAAGTCGTTCTGAGGGTCCGTTATGACGATTGCCGTGTCTTGCGCGCTGTAAGCCATGATCTTCTCCTCGCTTTGTGTGATTGATTTGAGAATCCTGCCGCCGGTGCGGTCTGTAAGGATAATAAGGCCACCCATGTGCGGATAGGTCCGCGAAACGTGCCGCGCCGTCCGGGTTTTCATTGTGCCGTGAATTATGGGAGAATTGCGGCGATGTTACTGGACAAACTCCTCGATTACGTGACGGTTCACTCCGAGCCCTTTGCTACGTGCCTGCTGAGCTCGGGCTGGCGGTTGCGGCTGCCCGGACCACCCGGCGTCATGTTCCATTACGTCATGCAGGGAAGCGGTATTCTGCGGGGTTCGGAAGGGCAAGAGTTCCCGCTGGAGCGTTTTTCGCTGGCCGTGGTGCCCACTGGTGTTAGGCATACCTTGGAGTGTGGTGTCGACGTGCAGTCGGAGCGGGTGATTGAAGCGCCCCCAACCGGTGAGGGCGTCGTCCGCTTGGTCGCTGGAAACCAGGTGTCCGCTGAGCTGCGGGTAGCCTGTGGCGCGGTAAACGTAACCTATGGTGACTCACTGGGCCTGTTTCATCGCCTGCGTGAAATAATCGTTGCCGACCTTTCCGGCTATCCCCAGGTGCGGCTTGCCTTCGAGGGGATCCTCGCCGAGCAGGGTGGCGCCACTGAGGGGAGCGCGACGTTAACCAAGGCTCTTATGACCCAATGCATCGTGTATCTATTGCGTTACTTGACCGAACAGTCCGACGGCCGGTTGCCCTGGTTGCCGGGATTGGAGGACCCGAATCTTTCGCGGGCGGTTGACGTGATATTCGAACATCCCGAAACGCCGCATACGGTCGACTCCCTTGCCGATGAGGCGATCATGAGCCGGTCCGTTTTTGCCGAGCGATTTCGAGAAACCTTTGGGTCCACACCGATAAGCTTCCTGCACGATATGAGGCTACGGAAGGCCGCCGAGCAGTTGCGCCAAAAGGGGTCGACATCGATAGAGCAGGTCGCCCACCAGGTGGGATTCAACAGCCGCAGTCATTTTTCGCGGGCGTTCAAAGACCACTTCGGCGTATCGCCAGCGGCCTTCCGTGAAGGTCTGGAATCGCATTAGCGGATACGATGGTTGACCGAAGGCTAGCGGGAATCGCCTTGGGGCGGAACTGGGGCGCGGGCAAAGATAATAAAGATTCCCGCCAGAATGTGGGCACAGAGTGCGGTCCACACCAACAATCGGTAGCTGCCGGCGATGTCATAGATAACGGCCCCCAGGCTTTGGCCAAGTCCTAATCCGCCCGCTTCGAAAGGCCGCAGCGTACCGCCTATGGAACCGTAATTGGTCCGCCCAAAGTATTGTGCGATCATCATGGAGATCAGGACGCTGGACGTGCCGCTGGACAGGCCCCAAACGATTGCGAAAACGTAGGCGGAAAGGACTGAGTTTACTTGGAACAGGAAGAGCACGGAAGCCGCGGCCGTGACCATCGCGGCTAGAACGCACCACCGGGGAGTGATTCTATCCGCCAGATATCCCCAACCAAGATTCCCTAACGACAGGACCGTGCCCAGACTCAAAACACCGGCCGCTTGCGTAGTGGTCAAGCCGGCCTCCTCAACCAAGTAGGGCACAATGTTGAACCCGATGGTTGTGTTGGCCGTGGTCCCTAAAAATGCCGTCGTCGCAACCAACCAATATGCCCGGGTACGCAGCGCCTCTTTTGCGGTCCAAGGGTGCTCTTGGGGTTCATTTCTAAGGTTGCCGGGCCGGGCAGCAGTGGCTACACCAGTACCGGGTTGAGGTTGGCCGGGAAGCGCCGCTGGTTCTTCCCGGTGCCGTGCTCCATCGGGTAATAGGCCGATTTCTTCGGGGCGCCGCCGTATCACCAGAGCTAATGGAATGGTCAAGATGAAGCTGAGGATGCCCAAGTAGCGAAACGCCGTCCGCCAACCTTGGTTTACCGCGATGATTGAGATCGCTTGAATGTTGATGGCGGCGTTAACCGGCCTAAATATCCCGATAAAAGCGAGGGCGAGATTCCGTCTTTCCAGAAAGAAATTTACGGCCAGGGTGCGGGGGACGATTCCGATCAACAGTGGTTGGCTGATGGCCCGCCCCAAGACGGCCAACACGAAAAACTGCCAAACCGTTGTGACCCCGCCTAGAGCATAGAGGCAAAACCCAAGGAGGATGGTCCCTACGGGCATCAGCCAGCGCGGGCCGTAGCGGTCGGCCAGGCGTCCGGCGACAGGAGCTACGACCCCGGACATCCAGACTCCCACCGACGCGCTGAACCCTATGGTGGTACGGCTCCAACGAGTGTCCTGGACGATGAGACCCTGGATCCCACCGAGGACGACTCCAGCCAAGCTGGCCGCGACGAAATTGCCTAAACCGGTGGCGGCCAAGATCAGCCAGCCATAATAGAAAGGTGGCCGAGGCCGCCATTCAAGGATTCGTTCTAGTGGTGTCGTGTAAGACTCCTTGTTAGGAAACGATGGCTGATGGCTGGGAGCTTATAGCTATGTCGTCGCTCTCCGCGGTTCCGCCGGTGGCTTTGCCAGAAAGACAAGCGCTGCCGCCACGGCGTGGGCGGCTACGCTGCCCAAGATCAGCAATTTATAGCTCCCGGTGAGGTCGTAACACAGGGTCCCCAGAGTCATCCCTAACCCCAGTCCCCCGGCTTCAAAAGGCCGTAGCATCCCGGATATGGTCCCGTAGGCGTTGCGGCCGAAGTATTGGGCCAGAACCATGTATATCAGAATATCCGACCCCGCGCTCACCAACCCCCAGCCCACGCCGAAAATGTAGGCGGTGGCCAGGCTACTTACCGTCAACAGGTACATGGTCGCCATCGTTGCGCCGGCCATGGCCGCTATGATGCAAAGCCGGGGGGTGAACTTGTCGGCCAAGGCTCCCCATCCCAAACTTGCCAGGGAAAGAAAGGTGCTGACGCTTAATATACCGGCGGCTTGAGGCGTTGACAGGTTGGCGCTTTCGTGGAAATAAGGCACCATGTTGAATCCGACGCCGGAGCCGGCGGTAACGCTCACCAAGGAAGTGAGGGCGATCAACCAAAACGCCCGGGTTTTCATCACTTCTTTGGCCGTCCAATCCACCTGCGTTGCCGCGGGCTGGGGAGAAATCTTGCTCCCGCCTGCGCGGTTTTCCATCGTAGAGGAATCGATCGGGGCGGCCCCATCGGGTAATAATCCGATGTCTTCGGGACGGCGGCGAACCACGATTACCAACGGGATCGTCAGGATCAGGCTGACGATTCCCAGGTAGCGAAACGATGTCCGCCAACCCCGGGCCACGGCGACGTTGGAGATTATCTGGATGTTTATAGCGCTGGTGAACGGGCGGAACAACCCGGAAAAAGCCAGCGCCAGGTTTCGCCTACGGTCGAAGAAATTCACCGCCACGGTGCGCGGCACCAACCCTATGAGGAGGGGTTGGCTGATGGCCCGGCCGATCACCGCAAAGAGGAAGAATTGCCAGATGGTGGTGACCCCGCCCAGGGCGTATAGGCAACCGCCCAAAACGACGGTCCCGATGGGCATGAGCCATCGAGGACCGTGACGGTCGGCCAGCTTCCCGATGAATGGCGCGATGAGCCCCGACCCCCAAACTCCGGCGGCGGCGGTTATCCCGATGGCGCTGCGGCTCCAGTTCATCTCTTCGGAGATTAAACCCTGGATCCCGCCAAACACGACTCCAGCCAAGGTGGTAGCGACGAAGGTGCCCAAGGCTCCGGTGAAGAGGATGAGCCAGCCATAGTAAAAGGGCGTTGCGGGACGCCAATCAAGGGCACGATGTAAGATCGTCAATGTAATTTCAACTCAGTTCCTGGAAGAACCTGTAGACCGTGGTCGGTAACGGTGCTTATTGTATTCGCAGTCTCGGAGGCGGGTCAAACCCGAACGGGTATGCCATGTTAGAATCGACGTCTCGGCCAAGAGTTCCCATCGGGGAAATACCTTGGAAACCCTGGCAAACCGGCCTGATAGAGTGGGTTGACCATGCCGGAGATCATTCTAAACCCGGACCGGTATACCGCAGCCAACCCGGTGCCGCTCGGGAGGCCTAGCGGAGACTATCTTCCATCTGATTCCTGCCTGTTGGAAGTATCGACAGACGGCGTCATGGTGAACCTCAACGGGTCGGTCCTAGATGGTGAGAACACGATCAACGCCGGGATCTACGTGCATGACTGCCGGGATGTCACCATTAAAAACGGAATGGTGAAGGGATTTTACGTGGGCATCCGGGCGGTCAACGTTGAAAATCTGAACATCGAAAACTGTGTGGTCTCGGACAACCATAACCCCACTGATGTAGAGTGGCTGCCCGATGCCGACGATCCCACGGAAGAGGGTTTCGGCGCCGGGATCTACCTTCTCCGGGTGTTTGACAGCGTCATCCAAGGAAACCTATTGAACAACAATTTCAACGGATTGAGCTTGGTGCGGTCCGAGCGTAACCGGATCGCCGGGAACAACGCGTCCTACAGCGGCAACCTGGGCATCCACTTGCTGGGATCCGGCCACAATGTGGTGGCGGACAATCAGGCCGATCATTGCATCCGCTACACCGGCCGGTTCTGGTGCGACACTGCCGACTCGGCCGGGATTCTGTTGGAAGAGCATTCTCACCACAACCGGATCACCGGCAACAGCCTGCGCTACAGCGGCGACGGCTTTTTCATCAGGGCTAACAACGGGCACAGCTGCGACCACAACTATATCGCCCGCAACGACGCCAGTTTTTCGCCTAACAATGCCTTTGAGGCGGGTTTCTCCCAGCACAACGTCTTCGAGGAAAACGTTGCCGACTTCTCGAACTATGGTTTCTGGCTTGGCTTCTCCAGCGACACCGTCGTGAGAGATAACCGGATACGGAGCAACCGGCTTGATGGGATCGCTATAGACTCCGGCAACCGCAATAACATTCAAGGTAACAACGTTGAGGGAAACCGGAACGGCGTCCGGTTATGGAGCGATCGGCCGGGGGAGCTTGGTCAAATCACTAATGTTGTCCGGAACGAGATCAAGGGTTCACGGGAATGCGCGGTTCTTGTTGGGAAGGGCCAACAGATCTCCATAGACGACAATGTGCTAGACAACAATAGTCGTGACGTGGCCCGGGAATAGGCGGCGTTACCGGCTACCGCCAAGGAAGGAGGATCCCAAGCGTCACACCCGGGAAAACCTGTGTCCAGGTAGCAAGAGGTTGCAAACAGACCGTAGATTCCAACCTGCGCCGGAATGACGGGCGTAGGGGCATACACCGGGTCGTATCCCCCCAGCCAAGCACGGCCTTATCTTGATCCCCTCCTTCAGAAATGCCCGTCACCCCGGCGTAGGCCGGGGTCCAGGTACGCCGCTCTGGGGAAAGTTTCTGGGTTCCGGACTGCGCTGGAATGAAGGGTGTCTAACTGACACGTTGTCCAAATTCCGCCGGCGCTTGCCAAGGAGCCGGACGGTGCATACACTTTCAAATTGGCTTCTGTCGCCGTAGGCACGGCTGCGACTAACAGCAAAAACAACACGTAGGAGTGAGACGATGGACTTGGAATTAGCTGGGAAAACAGCACTGATCACCGGGGGGAGTCGAGGCATTGGCAAGGCCGTTGCCCGTGAGCTAGGCCGGGAGGGCGTCGACGTGGCCATCGCCTCCCGGGGCATGGAGGCGTTGGAGGAAACGGCTAAGGAGTTGGCCGCGGAAACGGGCCGGCGCTTTGTCCCAATCTCCGTTGACACGAGTAGTGAGGAGTCTATCCAAGCCATGGTGAAGAAAGCAGTCGCCGAGCTGGGTCACCTGGACATCCTGGTGAACGGCGCCGCTCGGGTCGGCGGAGGACCCGCGCCCAAGCTTGCCGAGATTACCGAAGAGTATTTTTTCGAAGACATGAACACTAAGGTCCTGGGCTATTTACGGTGCGCCAAGGAAGTAGCGCCCTACATGCAACAGCAAGGATGGGGACGCATCATCAACATCAGCGGTCTGGCGGCGCGGCAGTCGGGCAACGTGGTGGGCAGTATGAGGAACGTGGCCGTGGCGGCAATGACCAAGAACCTGGCCGACGAACTGGGGCCTCTTGGCATCAATGTCACCGTGGTGCACCCTGGGTTAACCCGTACGGAGCGGACCGCCGGGATGGTGGCCGAAGCCGCTAGGCAACAGGGAATCACTGAAGCGGAGGCGGAGGAGCAGATGGCCCAAGGGGTTTCGGTGCGCCGGATCATCGATGCACGGGAGATCGCCCATGTGGTTGCTTTCCTAGCATCCCCAAAGTCGATCGCTATCAACGGGGACGCCATAGCCGTCGCTGGAGGGTCAGGACGGGCCATTCACTACTGAGTGCTGGGCGGGGATCCAGATCGTGGGGGCTGTTTCGGAACGAGGAGTAGCGGTCCTGGGGGTGCCGCTATTTTAGTACTTGCCCCTTGTCTCTCGGGGAGGCTTATCCCAGTCCGAGCTCTTGCAACTTGGGCAGATGGCAGGGCGCCGGACGCGCATCACCCCGGACACGACTTTCTGAGCACCGAAGGCGGGAACCCATTCATGCCCGCAGTTGCAGTGGAACGCGATCACCAAGTTAGACGGAAGATCGGGTTGTTTCTTTATGGGCCGCTTCTTCAATCGGGTTTTCCTCTGTATGTCCGACTAACCGTGGCGGAAACTGCGAGTATTATAGATGCTGAGTGAGTACCCGTCGCCGGATTTTAATTCAATCGACAGGCCTTCACTAAAGTATCCGCTAGGCGTAGTCCTTTTGCAACGCTATCTTAAGAATGCCTCGTATGAATAGGGACGACCAAGTCAGTTTTAATCTGCGAATCGGGTATTGCTGGGCCGAAACTGACAGAGAGATTCGGGCTTAATTCTCTCGAATTGGAAGAAATCGCCAATTTTAGTAACAAGGACCAATGTTGGTTTCCCAGTAAAATGGATAAGAGCCGTTCGGATCCGAGGAAGCTAAAATCTTCGCTTGATTGTTACCATTGCATCGTTACGCCTATAATTGTGCTACCTGCACGGGTTCGAAAGTAGATATGAACAAAGCTCTTTGTACAAAACCTCCCCGAATTTCGACAGTTTTCTTTAAATCTACAGTCCAAACGATGGCTGCCGAACGTATTCCATTGAGAGCGATACCCTTTGACAACCGGAAGTAAGTGTAAAAGTTAACCTTCACCGAATGGCTCTTGCTAGCGGAATCCACTTGGGTAGACATTTGGACTTCAGCGGAGCTGACTGCGAAGAGGAATTTAAGGGCTAAGGTCGAATATGGGAATACAGATCGCCGGCCTCATGATCATGTCATTGGTGATTATGGTGGTGTCGTTCATGCTTGAAGCAGCCACTTCCTCCGACTTGATGACAACCAGTGCCGCAACTCAGACGATTGACAGCACCGGGGACCGGACTAGAACGAACCTGGAGTTTGTGAGCACTTCGGAAATTGTTGGAGAATTAACGGTGAATCTCAAAAACACCGGCTTCACGTCGGTGTATGATTTCTCCAAGATGGACTTCTTTGTCGAATATGTCGACTCTGTAGACAACTTAGTTATCACCCGCCTCACCTACACCACCGGCGCGTTGGCCAACAACGAGTGGAAGGTGACCTCGATAACCCCAGACGGCTTCCAGCCAAATGCTTGGAACCCTTCGGAGACCATCATTCTGGACGCCAAACTGTCTCCTGCTCAGAAAGCCTGGACGACCTCGACGACAACCGTGGTAACCCCCAACGGCGTAGCGGCCGTCACGCCCTTCGGTCCAGACGGGTTCTTCTGGTTTCCCGATGCTCCGGATATCAGCCTCACCGCCACCGAATCCTGGGAGGACATCGACCTGTCGGGTAGCGTTCCAACGGGGACATCGGGAGCCGTCGTCGAGATCATCAACACCGGCACAACCGGCACCCTGAGCGGGGTGGTGCGAGGCAAAGAAGATACCCTGGACTACATGGATGTTGCTAACTATGAGGAGGTAGAAGATGAGACCCACCGGTGGCAGATCGTCAAAGTCGACAGCAACCGGATGATTCAAGGATACATCGAAGACGTTCAGATAGACTTCAAATTGCGCGGATATACTTTGGGGTTAGACCCACTTTATTTCAGCAACCCGCCCGACATCACACCCTCCACCCAAGACGAGTGGACCACTATCGACGTGTCGGCTTATGTCGACGACGATGCCGACGGCGTTATATTGTTCATAGACTCGGTGATTCCCGTGAAGAGGGAATACGCCATCCGGGAGAGCGGCAGCAGCTTTGATATCACCAACCGGGAATTGGAAGGTTACGGAAACACCATGTATCTGGTGGGCATAAACGCCCGTGATCAGTTTGATGCCTTTATCGAAAACGTTTTGAATATGCAAGTATACCTGTTGGCTCAGACCAAGGGGTCGGTGGTCTATAATCTGGAAGATGTGTATATCACCCAACCGGCTACCGGCTCCTGGCAAGAGCTGGACGCCGACAACTACAACATTCCGGTAGAAGCCAACGGGTTATTTATCCGCATAGAAAACGCGGATGGTAGTGACCAAATAGCCGCTATTAGGCACGGTGACTCAACGGATACGTGGACGCCCGACGTGGGGAACGACACCCGTCTGATCGCAGGGGCTGGTATCAACGCGAACAACGCATGGGATGAATATATTACAGACACCAATCTGGACTTATACATAGCGGCGTATACGGTACCGCTGACCGAGTAGAAACAAGTCCAGCCGGTTGGACGGGGTCTGCGCAAGGAATGTTAGAGACGGCAAGTGTCGCGTTCGACCGTATAATGCACTGGCTCAAGGAATCAGAAATGGGGAGCGCCGGTTAGTTAGAAATGGCAGTTAATATAGCTGGCGTGATTGTAATTGGTGTGCTGATCGTGGTCCTGTCGGTAATGGCTAGGTCGTCGATCATCTCCACTACACTAGTCGGCTTATCAGCATTGCAGGGTAACGACCTGCATGGGGAGAGGGCCAAGACCAAGTTGGAATTTGTCAGCGCCCTGGGCGGGGCCGGCAATCTGACTCTAAATGTCAAAAACACGGGCCTCACCACCGTGTTCGACTACACGAGCATGGACGTCATCGTGGAATATCTCGACGCGTCAGATAATCAGGTAAGCACCCACCTCACTTATACCACGGGAACATTGGCCAATAATGAGTGGAAGAAAACTTCCATCAGCCCGGACGCCTACCAGCCGGGCGCCTGGGACCCAGGCGAGACCATTGTCCTGGACGCCCTACTGTTTCCTACCCAGAAAGTCGACACAACAGCAGGCGTGACGGTAACAACGCCGAACGGCGTGTCGGTAGCCTGGTCGTTTGCTGGGAGCGGGTTCTTCTGGTTCGTTGATGCGTTCGATATCAGCCTCGGTACCACCGGCTCCTGGCAAGACATCGACCTGTCTGACTACGTGCCTTTTGGGACCTCTGGAGCCATCATTGAGATTATCAACACCGACACCGACGGCACGCGGAGCGGCGTGGTAAGAGGCAAGCAAGATACCCGAAACTACATGGTTAATGCTGCCTACCAAGAGGTAGAAGATGAGACTCACCGGTGGCAGATCGTCAAGGTTAACCCCAACCGAATCATTCAGGGGTACATAGAACACGCAAGTAGATTTTAAACTGGTCGGCTATACCTTGGGGACGTGACCTTACCCCGAAGTTAGTATCGTTGGCTAGTAGAGTCCGGCTACTGATTCAATGAACTCCTTGGGGGTTTTACCTTTCAGCGAGCTGTGGGGCC
>Ga0209554_1002720_pt1 | contig 11950 bp, 13 predicted proteins | sample MarorgKNORR_S2LV_5_FD_188221 | JGI IMG/M metagenome (GOLD analysis project Ga0209554, IMG submission 188221) | Marine microbial communities from the Southern Atlantic Ocean, analyzing organic carbon cycling - Bottom_A/KNORR_S2/LV (SPAdes) (version 2) | ecosystem: Environmental > Aquatic > Marine... | reverse complement strand
AAATTTTTCCCATCTCGAATCCGAGGGGGAAGGAATAACCCATTTTTGCATAATAGGCACGCATGCCGCCATCCAGCGGGTCATCGGGAGTTTTGCTTATTTTTAAATCGAACGGCATCATCAAATGAAAAGCGTTGTTGCGGGAATTCATAAAGGGCGCACAGGCTCCAGGGAATTCTTTTTGCACCGCTTTATTATCCGGATCAAACTTTCTCGCACCGCCGCCAAAATGCTGCGCGGTTTTTGACTCCTTGCTCAATCCAAATTTATTTTGATAATAGGCCGTGGCTCGTTTTTGCGCGATGTCGAGAAAATATTCCGGCGCATCACTTTGCACAATTAATTTCTGCCGCTCCTGCGCTTCGCCTTTTGTGGGGCGCATAGCTTCATTATAGATACCCAGTTCCGCTGCGGTCTTTTTTATGTCCTGATCCAGTTGACGGACAAGCTGCGGATTATCAAAAGAAGTTTTGTCGAGGAGACCCTGTGCCCGTTTCAACATCTCAAGTTTCATGGTGTAACGCTTCGGCTCCTCAGCCAGGGCCTGGATAGTCGCCATGATGAGGCTGAATTGCTCCTCCGGCAATAGGCCTGCGCTTTCAAATGCATCTTCCTTGATGAAACTGAGTGCCATAGGGCCGAACGCCTCTTCCCGGCGTATCCCCAGCGTCAATAGATAGTTCAGATGCGCACGCGCCTCATTGGTATCCACAAGAGTCTCCAAATTATTGCAGGTTGGCTAATTTAAAAACCCCTATTTTGACTGGAAACCAACGGCTTAACAAGGAAAAACCGAATCAAGAACCGGGCGACGAGTGAGGGGTTGCAAAAAGACTGAAAATGCTATAAAACACCCCATAAATTAGGCTGGGAATAATTGGCTCAAAAACCGATTTCACATGGACTTAAGTATGGAATTTGCGATCAATTTTGATGACATGAACTGGGCGGCCATCGGGCCTGAGTTTGTTGTGCTTGGCACAGCTTTGTTCCTTCTTATGGCAGGACTCAAAAAGGAATTGAACCGCAACCCTTTCTTGTCGAGGGTCACTCTCGGCGGAGTTGGCGTAGCTTTTGTTCTCACCCTCATTCTATGGGGCGATGCACCAACAGCAGCGAACAGCAGCAATTCGGATATATTCAGCAACGCACTTATCCACGACCGATTTTCTCTGGTATTCAATTTAATTATTTTAGGAATGGCCCTGTTCCCGATTTTCGGATCGGTTCGTTATCCACAAACCGATCATGAAAATAAAGCGGAATACTTTACCCTGTTACTGACATCCATTGCAGGCATGATGTTCCTGGCCAAGTCCGGCAACTTAATCACCGTATTTTTATCCTTGGAATTATTCTCCATCTCTCTATACATCCTTTGCGGATTTTCCGCCAAGCACGGAACAGGTAAAGAAGGTCCAAGTACAGCACCGGAGTTGAGTTGGGCCACTATGGCATCGCAAGAATCGGCAGTCAAATATCTGCTGACGGGGGCGTTCGCCTCTGCGGTTCTGGTTTATGGCATGGCGCTGATTTATGCAGGAAGCGGAACCACCGAGATACGGCTCATCGGTCAACTGATTCAGGAAAACCCCTACACAAAAAATACGCTGGTTTATATAGGGATGGGATTAATGTTCTGCGGTCTCGCGTTCAAGGTTTCACTGGTACCCTTTCATTCATGGACGCCCGATGTATATCAGGGAGCCCCGACACCCATTACCGGATTCATGTCGGTCGCCACTAAAGCGGCTGTCTTCGCAGTGCTCGCGCGGATTTTCTTCACCTCGTTTACCGAGCTGGATAAAATCTGGATGCCCATTCTGTTTGGCGCATCGGTATTGACCATGCTGGTGGGGAATACAGCGGCTATTTTCCAAAACGATCTCAAGCGAATGCTGGCTTATTCCGGCGTCGCACACGCCGGCTATCTTTTGATAGGAATCGTTACCAATACGCAAGAAGGAATGGCAAGCATTCTGTTTTATCTTTCCGTTTATTTATTTATGAATATCGGTGCATTTGCAGTGGTCTTTATGATGGAAGGCGAAGGCCGGGAAGGCAACTCCATCAATCGATTTAAAGGGCTGGCGAAACGCAGTCCGTTCCTCGCGGCAGCCATGAGTCTGTTTATGGTTTCTCTCGCCGGGTTCCCGCCGACAGCTGGTTTTTTCGGAAAACTGTTTTTGTTTTACGCCGCTATCAAACAAGGTTTTTTCCTCATTACCATTTTGGCGGTGGTGGCCAGTATCATTTCGGTTTATTTTTATCTGCGCGTCATCGTTATGATGTATTTTCACGATGACGAATCTGCTCCGCAACCAGCCATGCATAAAGGTATGCGGTCTCTGGTCACGGTAAGTTCCATCGCGGTTCTTGCAATTGGCCTGTTCCCGTCATTTCTGATGGAATTGGCGCGTGGGGCCGTGCCGTTCTAAAAACTCCCTGTTTTCCTTCACACCGCATTGCAGATTAAACTTCCCCGCCTTTTATCCCGTTATAATAGAGTAGCCTTTATAACTTTAATCCTGAGATAAAATGCGTTTGATTCTTATTGCCATTTTTTGTTTTCTGTTCGTAGCTTGTGGACCGCCAAGCAACTCCCCCGAGTACAAGATCAAAAAACTCACCCAGCAGATTGAAGACGAACCGGAAGACCCAACCCTGCACCACGATTTGGGAAAAGCCTATATCGAAAAAAAGAAATACCATTCCGCACACAAGGCATTGGTAGAAGCGATTCGCTTGAAAGCAGACTATGGCGACGCCTACCGAGAAAAAGGCATCGCGTTATTTTATTTAAAAAGATATTTTGATGCAGAAAAGGCGCTTAACAAATCCTTTGCCCTCAACCCAACCAACGCAGATATTGCCACCGACCTGGGTTCCATTTTCATCGCTACGAAAAACTTTAAGAAATCCTTGCGATTTCTAAAAATTGCACAGACTCGCAATAGCAACATGCATATCGTTTTTAACAATATGGGAGCCGCGCATGCCGAAATCGGACAAAACAGACAAGCCCTAAGCTACTGGGAAAAAGCACTCGAAATCCATCCTTTTATGACAGAGATACATATCAATATGGGGGTGGTTTATGAAAGGATGGGTAAAAAGAAAAAAGCCATGGCCTCTTACCAAAAAGCTTTAGAGCAAGATGATCAAAGTGCCATGGCCCATTACAATCTGGGTGTCATCTACGCAAAGAATAAAGATATTGATAAAGCGATCGAGTCTTGGGAAAAAGCGCGGAAATTAGATTCCAAAGACGACAACGTGTTGACCAGTCTGAGTTGGGCTTACGAAAGGTTAGGAAAAAAAGAAAAAGCTCTGCAAGAAATTTTAAAATCCATAAAGCTTGAACCCTTCAACAACCAATCCCATTATGCAGCCGGCAGAATACTGTCCGATCTCGGCGATTTTGATGATGCGGTCGAGTCCCTTGAAAAGGCTGTGAACCTCGATCCGGAATTTGGCGATGCGTATTACAGGCTGGGGGTTGTTTATGACAACCTCAATCAGGGCAGAGATGCCATCTCAAATACCCTGATCGCAGAAATTGTTTACCACAAAAAAAAGAAAATGGATCTGTTTAAAAAAATGGACGAACAACTGAAACCTTTACTCGAGAAATATCAGTTAACGCGAAATAACTTCAGCCAACTGCAACTGCCCGACACCTTAAAAGGTTACGACTTGCATAAGAAACCCAAAAGAATAAAAACCTCTAAAGAAAAATGAGGAAGTCCACCTAACGTTCAAGAGTATTTTCTTTAGCATAAAGTGTACCTGTGAAAATGCGTGTCCCCTTCGTAAAAGCGCTACCCCATTTCTCGTCATTGCGAACTCCCGTAGGGAGTGTGGCAATCCAGACAAAAGATTCCTACTTGAATTAGAAAACCTTCCGCGAGGTAGCAAAACAATGACAGGAGCCTGTGCTTATTGGCCCAGCAAAATCTTAACGCTATTGGGAATTTATCACCTGTCTGGATCGCCACACTCCCGTTGGTCGTTCGCGATGACGTACATAGTGGTTGAGTGCTTTAATGGTATGTTCGATTTAACCTTGCAGCACTCTTGCAACTGAAACCTAACGTTCAAGAGTAAAAGTAACCGGACCCTCATTGACCAACTCCACCAGCATATCGGCTGCAAATTCTCCCGTAGCCACCTTGAGTCCTGATTGCGAAACTTGCCGGATAAAGCATTGATAGAGTAACCGGGCATCTTCAGGAGCCGCCGCTTTATCGAATCCAGGCCGACGGCCTTTACTGCAATCCCCCGCCAGAGTGAACTGCGACACTACCAGCAATTCACCGCCGATATCCCGGCACGACAAATTCATCTTGCCTTTTTCATCGGAAAAAATTCTAAGGTTCAACGTTTTTTCAGCAAGAAACTGCACCTTGTCTTCGTCGTCATTTTTTTCAGCGCCAAAGAGTATAAGCAATCCTTGAGATATGGATGCTATGACTTCACCTTTAACCCTCACCGATGCCCGGGTCACTCTTTGTAATACGATTTTCATGGATTTTTTTGGTTAGCCCACTATTGCTGAGTATTGCCAGACACGGGTGAAAAACATTATTTAGCCCTCTCATCCTAACCTTCTCCCTCCAGGGGAGAAGGGACTTTTTATATCCCCCTCTCCCCCACGAGGGAGAGGGGGATTAAAAAACATCTTCCAATTAAATACTCGCAATAGTAGTGGGTAAGAATAAATCTGGACTGCAAATCCCATCCGGCAGCCAGATCACCGGGCGCGGAAAATTCTGTTGTCGGAGCCTCCAGGGCCAATGCAAACTTTCACCTCGGCAAAACATTTGGGGCACCGGCCTTCATAAGCATTGCCGCCTTTATTGATATAAATACGGCGGTAGATATTACAACACTCAAACATAATGCCTAGAAAATTTTTTTTCTTTTCCATTTTAATTGAATGCTATTTTTTCTTAAGAGGTTTTCCCGCTCGCACTTTGGCCTGTATGAAAGTTTTATGGGGAATTCGCATCGCTTTTGTGATTCGCCGTATTTCTTCAGCCTCTGCATGGACAATATCACCATCGGCGGCGGCGACTGCAAACAGGCATTCCATAAAATGCAAGCGGTCGTTGTATGAAGTCAGGCGGTTGATTTCTGTAACCACTTCATGAAAGTCAAAACCTTTCCTGCCCTGCTCTTCTACTACCTCAAAAAGCAAAGTCAATTCTTTACCCTTAAGAGAAAACTGGCCTGCAAGACAAGCTTTTAACGCTTTCTTTTCTGCCGGGTCGAAGTGGCCATCCACATGAGCAATGGAGGCCATCAGAGAACCCACGAGACATAGAAAATAGAGTTTGTCTTCAGGAAGCTGGGAGGTGATTCCTGAATGCGCGCTTTTCAACTCAATTTTTTGCAGCACCCGCCGTTTGAAATATTTTTCCATGTCCGGATCCGGATCGCGGGCATGTTCAAAGATGGTTTTTTGGAATAAGTTGCGGATTCGCCCAAACGACCTTTTAGTGTAAGAAGTTTTTTCAAGCCATTGAGAAAACTGGTCGACCAGTTGCCTTTCATCGCCTTTCATTCGGGTATGCACCTGCACCATGTTTTCCAGGGCCATCACAATTTCTTTTTTTTCAGCAGGGGTAGAAAGTTCGGCGACCATCTGCCTGTACAATAAATCTTTTTCCTTTTTTGAAACCGGGGCATGCAAATAAGGTTTCAACTCGTCCAGTTCGTGCTTCTCAAGATCAAATTTCTTATAAAATGATTTTAGTATATTGAGTTCAGACTGGCTTACTTCACCATCGGCCCAGGCCACGGTGGTTAGAACTTTGAGAAAGGTCAGCTTTTTAAATTTTGACATAGGATTTTCCTAATGGATGTGTTGGAAAAATTGAAAACTTCTTAATAGAGTCGACCTAATCAAAACGATTCAGCCACAAACGGCCCGATTGCCCAGACCATGCAAACAGGTCGAGGAATTGATCCTCATCAATATCGCCAAACGTCATTTGGTCAAATTGTCTGAAACGAGGCAACCGCCGCCGGGATTCATCCGAGAAATCCCATTTACCACGTCCCTGTAAATAATAAACCCCTTTGGCGGTCAAGATCAAGGCATCCGGGCGGGTATTGCCATTGCCATCCAACAGATAAACTTTAGCGGAAGGCACGCGCGGTAATATTTTATGGGACCGCTTCTTAAAATTTCCACCGCCGGTATTTTCCAGGAAGTAACTGGTTTCTTTAGGATGGCCACGATATATTTTTCTAATGGATCGATTGACAACCAGAAGGTCGTTGTCGCCATCCTCATCAAAGTCCGCCCAATCGGCATGCATACTATCATCGAGAATACGTGGCAGTCGTGAAGAGGTGCGGTCAGAAAACTTACCCACGCCATTATTCATCAACAGCCTGTTTTGTCCTTTGCCGTAAATTAAAAAGATGTCTGCCACACCATCACCATCATAATCTGCAATCGAAGCATCGCGGATACCCGGAGGGAGGGAGGGCATTAACAGAGAGGTTAGATTCTCAAACTGGCCATCGCCTTTATTGATCCACAGCATTGCTTGATAGTTTTTTCTTGCCAACGTTTCCACATTGCTACCAAAATAAAACAGGTCTTTATCACCGTCACCATCGAGATCAGCAGCAATAACTTTTTCTATACCGGGTGCGAGCGAATAGGCTCCCTGGTTTTCTTTGGCATAAAAATAACCTTTTTTATTGTTAAAAAGAATTTGCGCTTTTGGGTTTTTCCTGCCCCCAAGGATTAAGATCAGATCGTCGCCGCCATCTCTGTTTAAATCGGCACTTGCAAAAAAGTTGATTTTTTCTTTATTGTTCTGAGTCCATTGACCCGCCTGCTTTCTCAAGAATCCCTTTTCGCCTTTATTGATTAGAATAGTGAGTTCGGATTTATTTCTGCCTAATACCGCAAGATCAGTCAAGCTGTCTTGATTGGCTCTTAAAAAACTGGCGTGGGCGACAGAATTTTTCCCGACAGGTAAAAGGCGGCTGGCATCTCGAAATCTTTGACTCGCCGGATTATCTGCGACATGCGGCTTGGCACCGCCACAAGCGGAAAGCAGGAGAAGAATTAGCAGTCCTGAAACCAGGAGATCAATCGAACAAGGAATTGGGCAGGTTTTTTTCTGACAAGTCGATCTGTAAACCTTCATACGCAGCTATGCTTTGGGGAAAGAGTTGGCGAGCTTCGGCTTCAATCTTTTGTACAAATTCATCATTATGTGTTGGATCATGGTGAAACAAAACAAACTTTTCCACATTTGCGGCTTCGGCAACCTTGATGCCCTCGCGCATGGTGCTGTGGCCCCAGCCTTTTCGAGAGAATTCCCCATTCAAACCATTGTATTCATCATCCGTATACTGGGAATCGTAAACCAGCACATCCGCATCGCGGCAAAGGGCAATCAGGTTTTTATTGGGCTTGTCTTCATAATGCTCGCAATCGGTTGCGAAAACCAGTGACTGACCTTCGTGATCGACCCGGTAAGCGTAACACCCATTTGGATGATATAGAGGCGCAAGAGTGACTTGATAATTCTCACCTTCTATAACTTCACCCGGCTTCACATCGTGGTAAGAAATTTTAGCACTAAACAAATCTGTTTTCACCGGAAAACAGGGAGGCGCCATTTGCTGGTTAAGTACTTCTTCAACCGTTGTTGGCAGACTGGTTCCGCCAAACACTCTGAATTCGTTTCCGGGGATAAAAAACGGCGTAAAAAATGGGAAGCCCTGGATATGATCCCAATGCACATGGCTATATAAAATCGTGCCTTTGACAGGCAACTCCTTCATCAAAGCCATTCCCAGGTTGCGGAATCCTGTGCCAGTATCGATGACGATTAACTCTTCGCCACAACGGATTTCCACACAGGTCGTATTGCCGCCCACCCTAACTGTTTCCGGGTTTCCCGAAGGAACACTGCCACGAACACCCCAAAATTTTATATACACAGATAAACCCTTAAGTACAAAACAAAGAGCGCATTATAAACAATCCTTTTTTAGGTAACAATAGTTTCCCCGTTAAAAGGTAAGCTTTCTTTAATTCGTAAATCTTCTATGAAATCGGACTCCTGCCGGGTTAACTCCCCCTGACTCCAGTTGCCGGGCAATGACTTTTGGAATCCTTGCAAAAACCATTGAAATACTTCACCCTTTTTAACATTTCTCCGCAACAACTGTTTCAAGGTTGTGGTGTTTGAAATGAGAGAGTCCAGCACCGCCTGTTTTTCGGTCTCAGATGAATATTTTAATAAGGTATGAGTCAATTGTGGGTCCATGTCTAAAATTACCGATCCATGCTGTAAAAATGCCGACCGTAGCCGCCGTTGCGCACTGCCCACAAGTTTTTTTCCGCCAACGATGATCTCACAATGATTGGCCATCGAAAAACAAGCCGGGGATCTGCCAGATGCATTGCCCGTTTTATTTTTTCTGGCAACGGTCGCGTCCTCAATTCCTCCGATCCTGAGAGATTCCACAATCGCCTGAGATATACGGTCAAAAGACCCCCGCAAGCTTCCGGGAAACGCGGGATGCGGAATGGGAGCGATCACACTATAAGTCATCTCATATTGGTGCAGTAAGGCGCGACCCCCGGTGAAGCGACGAACCACAGGAATATTATTTCGCTTGCAGGATTCCTGATCGATGTACTGCGATGCATCCTGCGAATAACCGATAGAAAGTGTCGGTCGCTGCCAACCATAAAGCCGCAATGTGGCAGGGACTTTGCCTTCATTGCAAGCCATGAGGATGGCTTGGTCTGTTATCATATTGAGAGTTCCGTCACCCAGGGAATCTTGAATGATGCGCCAGTTATTTTGATCCATATAAAATGCTTCCATCGAATGGAAAAATTTATTTTGACTCAATTGCAATCCTTCTATAAATAATAGGTATGTTAAAGAAAAGCCAGCATAAACAAAAATTGATTTTCGCTTTGAGTATTCTTCTGGTATTGGTCTTGGGAAATTCCGCATTTGCCTTTGAGAAATTTGGCGAGCTCCGCAAACAATGCCGATCCACATGTCATCAAGCGGAGCATATTAAAAAATCTCGACAAGACAAACTTTCCAAGCCCGAGTGCCGATCCTGCCATGTTGGAATTAATTATGTATCTTCGGTGAAAAAACGGATTCTCCCTGTAGGCGGCAGTGGGCTGTTGTTAAAATCATTGGTGCAGGCAACTGTATCCGCAAAAAACACAGGGGCAGAGCAAGCTGGCATTCTAAATACAGGGACGGCTCTTATTCCAAAAGGCGAATTCGTCATGGGTTCCAACGAACGATGGGATGACGAAGCACCGGAGCATATCTCTTCAACAAATGCGTTTCACATGGACTTGAACGAGGTTACCAACTCGGACTATAAAAAATTTGTGACGGCCACGCAACAAGAGGCGCCCTACCACTGGCCTGAAGGCAATATCCCCAAGAAGAAAGAAAAGCACCCCGTGGTGTATGTGAGCTGGTTCGATGCTGACAATTACTGCAAATGGAAAGGCAAAAGACTGCCAACAGAACAGGAATGGGAAAAAGCCGCGCGTGGAGAAGACGGACTGATTTATCCCTGGGGAAACCAATGGTCGCTGGATAAATCCAATAATCCGTACAAGCATTCCACTGGCACCGAACCCATAGGTTCTTATGCCGAAGGGAAAAGTCCTTATGGCATAAATGACATGTCTGGCAATGTATGGGAATGGGTGGACAGCTACTACCTGCCACATCCGGGAAATCCGGTCACTCGGGCAGAGTATGGTGAAGACAAAAGGGTATTGAAAGGCGGCTCCTGGTTCGACTGCCTTTCATACGGGTGTGGATTGAGTGCACCGACATTCAACCGAAGCTTTTTTACCCCGGAAGTGAAAAACAATAGTTTCGGATTTCGTTGCGCCAAAGACGCAAAGTAAAAGGATACACGCTAAATGGAAACACCAAAAAAAAAAGACAAAGCTAAAATGCCGCCTGCCCCTGAAACAGACAACGGACCCCAGGTCAGCTTAACGCGAAAGATTTTGGTCGGAATTTTTATTTTGGGGTTCTGGGTTTTCTTCTACTGGTTCCGCTAGGCTTGAAACACTCTTAAATCGAAAAGCGCATTCTACGCCCCTCCTAGTAGTAAGTTATTCGGAGCGAAAACGTTTTTTATTAAGGGCTTCGTTTCCAACCAATATATCCAATCGTTTTCCATCGGGTACAAGCACGACAATGCTATCTTCGCCAGGCGGGAAGCGCAGGACCGAGTTTGGATTTTTTACTGCTAAACTTGCCAACTGTGTTTTCGGCTCTAGGGGCTCGGGTTCCACTAACGGCGGCGGCATTTTGCCAAAGGCTGCCCGGGTAGCATTATAAATCAGGTTTTTGATGTCTTTAGAGTATTCCCCGTTCGGGTCCAGATGGTCTGCAGAACCAATGAGCAAAGGTATCTGAGGCGGTTCCCGCAAATGCGAAACATAGTCCACTTCCACAGCAGGATTAACAGCGTGATCGAAAACCTCAATGTTAAATCCACGCCCGGCGAAGACCAAAGGTTTGTCCTGCAATTTAGCAGTTTCCCTAACCCGTTTTGTCGGTGGCTTTTTTTCAAAACTTATTTCGAATTTCGCCATTCTTTCAAACCGGTCAATGGATTGATAACCCGAATCGGCTTTAAAAGCCGGCAAAGGCGGAGCCTTTCGACCCAATATCACTCTTTGTTTTTTCTCTGGTTTTAATGCTGCCGATTCATCGAACTGCGGATCAGGTTCGAGGGGCTGCTCGAGAATAATATCCGAGCGTAGCGTGATGGTTATCTGCGGTGGATTATCAGGAATCACGAGTGCTTCTTCTTCTCCTCCTCCGCAACCCAGAGTCAGAAAAATAGCCCCTGTAACAATAGTCAGTTTTCGGTTAAAAGAGTCCATATAATATAATCGTCCAAAAGGCATAACTTCTTGAAGGATAACAAATTTAAACCGTTTCCGGGCAAAGAATCATTTCCAGATAAAACAGATAATTTCATTAAAATCAATACTTTACAATATATCGGGGAAATGGTATTCTTTTCAAATCCTATAAAGTGTTTGTTTGCCAGAAAGGCATTCATTATGAACAGCGGTTTGCGATCTCTTTTAGAGCCCCATAAAGTACAGTTTCTTAAAAAGAAACTACAACAGGGAGAAATATCTGTGGAAGAGTGTAAAGAAATAATGAAAAGACTAATTTTGCAAAAATATAACCGCATTCAAAACCGCAGTTTCCGCGCCAGCATTCTCGGGTTCGGACGCTCGCTGGAATCTAAACTGACTGTTAAAGCCTAGTTATTACCCCTCCTCATTTTTCTTTCACGATCCCCGATGGTTTGGGTTTTGTGGTTCGGTCTATCCCATGTATAATCTCGTGAGAATTAAACTTCCAATATCCCAGTTCTGGGGACAATAATCAGCAAGGAGAAATGATGGGCGACAGAGATAAAGCGCTGGATTTGGCACTCACGCAAATTGAAAAACAATTCGGCAAAGGTTCCATTATGAAACTGGGACTAGCTGGAAGTATGAAAGGAATCGAGGTCATTTCTACGGGTTCCATTTCGTTGGACAGCGCATTGGGTGTCGGGGGAGTTCCTAGAGGCCGCATCGTGGAAATTTATGGTCCGGAAGCTTCAGGAAAAACCAGCCTGACTTTACATATCATCGCCGAAGCCCAGAAAACCGGCGGTGTCGCCGCTTTCATCGATGCGGAACATGCTCTCGATCCGGAATATGCAAAAAATCTAGGTATAAATCTGGACGAACTCCTCCTTTCCCAGCCCGATACCGGAGAACAAGCCCTGGAAATAGTCGAAGTACTTATCCGCAGTGGCGCGGTGGATGTTATCGTTATAGATTCTGTTGCAGCCCTGGTTCCGAAAGCAGAACTTGATGGAGATATGGGCGATTCACATA
>Ga0209554_1002719_pt1 | contig 11951 bp, 15 predicted proteins | sample MarorgKNORR_S2LV_5_FD_188221 | JGI IMG/M metagenome (GOLD analysis project Ga0209554, IMG submission 188221) | Marine microbial communities from the Southern Atlantic Ocean, analyzing organic carbon cycling - Bottom_A/KNORR_S2/LV (SPAdes) (version 2) | ecosystem: Environmental > Aquatic > Marine... | reverse complement strand
AAGTATAAATATAAGGAACATTAATTTTTATTAACCCATTAATTCCCGAAGTTTTTTCTCATCAAGCTTTACTCCGCCTATGGCAGCTGCTTCACTAGGACTTAAATAATAATGATCTTTTGAAATCGTTGTTGTAGCTGGATTATCATTAAAACTGTGATAATCTACCATATTATCTTTTAGAGCCTTAGCTAATTTAGTAGCTTTTGCTTTAGTAAAACATTCTCCTAAAACCCAACCACTATTTGTCTGTTTTGTTACTTGCCAAACTTCTATTTCTGCATTTGGCCATCCAGATGATTCATAAATCTTTGTAACTTTGAACCCCTCTTTCTTAGCTGCAGCGTCATAGATTGATTTAACATATGCTAGTGCTTTTTTTGGCATATCTCCAATTTCATTTAATTTTTGTTTGCTTGTATTTACCAGTCCTGCTAGCTTAATCATTACATATCTCCTAATATTTCCATGATTGTGTGTTCAACTTTACACCACTTACCGCATTTGTGTCCAAGCTCTCTTTCTTCTTTACCCTCATTCACTGGTTTCATAAATGCACCGTGAGTAGAAGGATTAGAAACAAAATCAAAAGCAATTAATTCAAAATCATCTTGTACTTCTGATCCTCTATTTGTTTCGTTTATTGTTCCTAAACCCCTAGAGGATATTCCTAATCTTATTCCATTTACAAATAGCTCTTTTAATATATTACCAGATGGCGTGCTTAACACTTCAACTGTTCCAACTAAATCGTCACCATCCCAATGCATTTCTGTCACATTATGAGACACATTAGATAAATTTACAACAGAAGAGTCTGGATGATCTAACTCTCCCAAAGCTCTATTCTCTTTGACTTGTACTTCACTATACTCTTTAGCTTCTCTAGCTAAAATGTCCTTTGGATATATTCTACCATTTTGGTTTTTAGTATTGGCTCTTTGTAATACACCAGCAACACTTACTTTCTTGTTGTCAGCAATAGCCTCTGCAACAAGAGATGGTTTAACATCAAAAGGAATTACTTCTACTAATAATTGTTTGTTCATTATATACTCCTATGCCCAAGAACTTTTTCTTCTAAACAAATCATAAAATAATTCTGCCATTTCAGCTCTTATTATTTTTTTTAATATTCCAATATCTTTAGACTCTATTGCCTCATTAAACATTGATTCTCTAACCTTCATATTTAAAGCAATATCTCTTAGTTTCATTGCTCTAAATGCATTTGGAAACTGATTAGGATTAATATGATCGTGAAGTTCATCCATTACAACTTCTCTAAACATTTTATATTTAACCATGATGTTTTCCCCAATCTTTATGTTGCTTATATCCAGATACTTCAGCTTTAGTTCCTTCTGATCCAGATGCAGATCCCCAAAATGGAGTTTTAGGTGGACCTAGACCACCATCTAAATTACCAGTCATATTCGCCTCATCAAGCTCTTGGTGTACAAGTTTTCTTATGATTGATCTAAATCTTTTTTCTAGCAGTTTTCGCATTCACATGTTTCCTTTACTTCTTTAAGTAATTGATAATATCTCATCATTCCTAAAACCTGCTTATCCTTAACTGTCGATCCCTTAGATAACCTAGCTATTTGATTAGTTACTTCTGCTAGTTTAATTTTTGTAACTTTATCATCAACTTTAGAAATCTCTTTTTTCAATGCTTTATGAACTCTAACTATTTCTTTATTCAAATATTCCCTAAGCCTATTTGTATCTGAAACATTATTAATATATTCTTTGAGCAAACTTTTTTGCTTTCTATTTAAACCATTATATTTGGAATTAAATTTATCTACTAATATTCTATACGAAAGTAGTCTTAAATCTTTATCTTGCTTTTCGTAAATTTCATAAACTCTATTCTTTTTTCTAGCAGCAGCTCTATTTTTTCTAGTAATATGCTCAATTAAAGTATATTGATTTCGAACAAAGTCTGCTGGAGTTTTACTAGCATTCTCAAATATGCAGTGAATCGCAGCTAAAACTCTATAGTTTGGAATTCTAGACTTAAAGAAATTTGAAGTATTATAATTTGAAAAAACTTCTTTAACTAATTTATATTTTTCTTTTCGTAATTCTTTTATCTTAATTTTACTTCTAGCCTTAACTGCTGCTGTAACAAAGGTTTTTGCCTTTGCCTCAGTGTTAAATCTTTCTCTAATTAAATTTTGATACAAAACTAATTCTTTTCCAAGCTGAGTTCTCTTATTGAAATGAGATTTAATTATACCCATTGCTTTTGGGGTACCACTATTGTTTAATGTTTCTGTTGCAATCTGGCGTACTAATAATTCATACAGTATGCCTGTGTTTTTGTACTTAGAATGTTTGGACATGACTAAATATCTCCCTATAAGTTAACAGGTACTTTTTCTCATATATAAATATAATACTATTCAACATTTGGTTCGTCTGATATAAGATTCTTCTCATCTAGAAGACCCCCTTTATCATTATATGGTGTTTCTAAGGCATTTTTCATAGTTTCTGTAATAATTGCTTTAGTTTTTCGTTTAGAAATCCAATCTCGCATTGGACTTCCATTGTATGTGTGTTTAATAGTCTTGTCTCTAGATAAAGATTTATTTTGTTTAGCACCAATTGGATCTCGACCTTTAACTCCTCTATCGGTTTTATATTTTGCTCCTTTTTTTGGACGACCTGCACCAGGATGTCCACCCTTTGGAGCACCTCTATTATCTTGAGCAAATATACTTACCTTGTCATCACTATCATAGTCGCCTGGTTCCTCGTCAGCACCTTGACCTTGTTCTTTTTGACCTTCTGCTCCAACCATTGCTAGATCATGTGGTGTACCAAAAGATTGTCCTGTAGAAACAGGGTCGTTACCTTCTGCTTCAATCTGATCGTGTCTAAATTTACGCTTAATATCTTCAATAACTCTTTCTCTCTCTTTTTTTACTTGATCTGTTGACATATTAAATATGTTTCCATAAACCCAATCTTCACTTACCATCTTTAAATCTTTTAGATCAGATGCTAAGCTCTGCTTATTATTCCATAACTCTATTTTTTCCTGCTCATAAACTATACTTGGATTTGTAAGAGCTAAATCAAAATTAACTAATTCTTCATCCTTATATCCTTGAGCATATAAATGAACTATTGCTATCTTATATAATTCTGACTCGACAATTCTCTGTATTCTTTCTATTGTTCGAGCAAATCTAACATCCTCCTGAGCTAAAGTACTTTTTCCTTCAACTCCCTCTTCGTAACCCAAAAAGGCTTTAGGAATTTTAAGGGCAGCCAACATTTTATTCTTTAAATATTCTATATCGTCTATAGAATTGTTTTCTAATCCTGCTAAATTTTCAATTGATGTACCTGTATCTCCTCCCCTAACAGGCAAATAAAAATCCTCTAACATATTTTGTATGTTATATTTTAGATTGTAATCACCAGTAGCTTGGTCGATAAATGGAGTCTTCTTCATCTTACTTATTAATGAATTCATATAAGTATCAACTTCAGCTGGTGGTATGTTACCAATATCTATTTTAAAAACCCTTTTCTCTGGAGCTCTCATGATACGATGAAGTAGCATTGCATCTTCCATTAACATAAGCTGCTTCCATATTTTTCTAGCAGCTTCTATCATAGATTTACCATAAGGTAAAAAGTTTGTATCACTTAACAGTCTGAAATGAGCAATTTCATAGTTCTCATATTCATGTTTTTGCCCTTCTCCTTCATGAAAAAACATAACTGGACGTTGTACGTCTGTATCGAATTCTTCTACTCTTTCCATTTCATATGGTGAAATAGGATTAACATTTACTATTCCATATTTTTCAGAAATATCTAATTTCATAAAGTGATCACCATATTTTACCAAATTTCTTATCCATGGCCATAAATTAAAATCTATATTCAATATATCATAAAAAAGATTATTCAAAATCTCTTGAATATTGTCATTAGTACTAGTAATTTCTAGTATGTTTCCAAACTCATTTCTTACTGTACACTCATCTGAATATATGTCTAGTGCTGAAGACAGAATTGGATCTTGATCCATAGCTTCATAGTCATCAAACAAAACACGTCTAGCAACAGTATAGTTTGTTTGTTGTGCGCCTGAGCCATATCCAGATCCTCTATGTAACTTTGCCCATCTATCTACCATATAATTTGATGATAAATTACCAGAAGACTGAAGTCTGCTTGTATCAGCAACTTTAAGTCGTCTTCCTCCAATATTTCTTACTATTATATTGGTCGAAAATAATCTGCTTAATCTACCAAATAATGATTTGTCTGCCATTTTTTACCTCATTTATTTAATTAGCCACTCTAGGCTTTCTTGTTTACCTTGGACATCCCATTTCCAAGAATTTTCTTCTTCAATATTTCTATATTCTGAACTTTGATTTCCAGTTGAAACTTTTTCTAATGCTATTCTTTGCAAAGCCATTCCTTCTTGTCTAAGTCTAAAAGCTGTATCTCTTACCCATAAACCAATACAATATGCCATAACTAAATCATCGTTGTATCCTCTTTGAGCTTCAGCCTTTTGACCGTTCCAAATAAATACAAACAGCTCATCTATTAGTCTCTTTGATCTGACCAATACTGACTTCTCTCTAAAATAAGTATCTAATTTAGATATAATTAATGGCCTTGTTTTTGATGAAGTAGTAAAACCAGGTACTAACTTGTCTTTAGACTTTAAGTCATACCCTTTTCTTAACTGAATTTCAGTATCTACCACAGTTAAATCTTTAGTAGAATAAAATAAATTTTTATATTGTCTATCTATTGCGGGTTGGATTGCTGCCCACCCAATATTTGTATTCTCAATTACCAATAGAGCATCATTATATTCTGTTGAAATGTTTACACACATATTTCCAAAATCTTTTGTTCCTATTTTTCCTCTATACTCTACAACTTGTTCTAATGTTTCAACATCTAATACATGAAATGTAGACCAATCTGAAGCATCTCCTCTAGCTACGTCTGCTGATACTATATAATCTTTTGTATAGTTTGGATAATCCCATACCCATAAGTTCCCATCAAATCCTTTCTTTTCTAAGGGTTCCCTGACATGGGTTTGTTCATAAAATTGTAATGTCGTTGGATCTACAACCGTATGTCCAGAAGTAATAAAATCAGTATCACATTCCTGAGCTGCCATCTTTTCTCCTAGAACAACATCTTGCTCATCTCTCCAATCTTGTTCCCTATCTGGATGTATAGACCAATGCAATTTTATTGTGTTAAATCCGTTTATTCCGGCTTCGGCGTCTGTCCAAGTCTTATGAAAGAAATTTCCTACACCATTTGGGGTAGATAAAATAACTGCTGCACCACCAGTGGCTAATGTCTGTTGAGATGCTGTCCATATTTCTTCTACTTTATCTATAAATGCAGCTTCATCTAATATTAATAGTGATAGTGCTTCTGATCTACCAGCGTCTACTGAACTGGAAACAGCTTTACATTGAGATCCATTCGCAAATCTTAAACTAAGTTTATTGTCTTCAATACACTTTCCTTTAAGCCAAGACGGTAGATTATCATGCATCACTCTAACCTTTGTTACTAAATTCTTTGCAACTTCCTGCTTTGTAGCAATTACTAATATATTTTTATCTGCATGAAATAACATTAACCACAATGAATATCCAGCAGTTAGAGTAGACAGACCCAATTGTCTAGCCTTTAAGATAACATTATATCTCTCCGTCTGAAAATCATTTAAAACATTCTCTTGAAAAGTATAAAGATCAAAAGGTATTTTTCCCCTAGTTGGATGCTGAATCACACAGTACCTACGCATAAAATATACTGGATCTTTTATACATTTACTGTATTCGTCTTTTATAATTTGTTTTAGTGTTTGTTGAGATGCCATCTTATTTTACTTTATCATATAGCCAAATATTTCCAACTACTGTTAACACACCATAAGAATAATACAACCATTTGTTTTCATACCATGCTGGCTTTACATTCTTAGAATATTTCTTATAATTTTCAACCTGCAATTCTAAATCTTCTATTAAACTATCTTGGTTGCTTATTACAACACTATCTATAGATACCTTTTCTTTATAATTAATAACTTGAACTTTATACGCAACAATTAATTCTGTCTGTTGCTTAAGTGTAGCCGCTAATTTAACTAGCTCTTTATCTGTTAGCCCTTGTGAATTTAAAAAACTACAAGACACTAATAAAATAAATAATAACTTTCTCATACTCTACCCTTTATAATCCTTTGTAAAATCTTTTAGAAACGCTAACGCTTCTTTGGCTTCCTTTTTTGTTGGTTGTTTGCCAGTAACCTTTCTCGTCTTTATGTCTTCCATAACTTTTTCCTGTTTAGCTATTTTATCTAATACTTTACTGGCCTTTTTCTTTGCTGCCATTACACTCTTTTTACTTCTTATAACTTTCTTCTTAGTTTTCTTAATATCTTTCTTAACTTTTTTAACCTCTTTAGACTTTTTAGCAGACAATAGAGTACTTATCCCAAACAATCCTAATGCAAAAGCAAAAAACTTAAAAATATATCCTTTCCATTTTTCTAAAAACTTCATATAACCTCTCCTTAAAATCCAATGTTAAATAATAATTTGAGCATTAATCCTAATAATAATGAGTATGCAATCCACATTGCTCTATTAATACTAGACTTCCATGTAATTAATTGCTTAACCTCACTGCTTTCGTCTGAAAATGCTCCTTTTCCTTGTTCTTTTTGTTTTTCCAAATCTCTTCTAAATTCAGTATTTCTATTTACCTTAACAACAATACCATCATCTGGATTATACAATCTCCTATGAAGCTTTTCTATTGCTTCTTTAACCCATGCAATGTCACCTCGTAATAATTTAAATTTCTCTTCTGGGGTATTACTAGCTATAGCTTTTAAAGTATCTTGTAATTCCTCTAACATTTGCTTATTTGTTTTAATAGCCATGCTAGTTTCCACTAATATATTGTTCTAAATTATCTTCAACTTCCTGTATCTCTTTCAACCATTGGGTTTTAATTTTGTTGGTATCGACTTTATCCCATTTTTCCTTTGCAACAGAGGTTTGTCCAGTCTCATATAAAATATTATCTGACTCTAGCGCTTCTACATAATCGTCTAATTCGTTTTTGACATCATTAATAAATGCCTTAGCATTCTGTATTATTTTTTCTTTTTCCCATTCTTCATATTTACCAGTAATTCTCAAATCATTCTCAAATTCTATTTGACAATCAAAACATTGTGTATATAGCATCCACATCTTATTGTCTAATCGTTTTTTCATTATTTTGTTACACTCTGGACAAAATAGAGGCATACGCCCTGATGCGATTACATCTGATTTTTCTTTTCTATTTTTACGATCTTCTAGTTTAGCGTTTTTCTCTTTTTCGCTTAGTACCTGTGGTTGTGCAACTTGTATGCGTCTATTACTAGGATCTATTATGCCGCTTAGCATATTTTTAATTTTTTCAATATTTTTACTCATAATATAAAGAGAATTCCTTCCTCTTCCTCCAAGCTTCTTTAATTTTTTTCTTATGTTCCTCAGATTTAGGTCTACCCTTCATTGCTGCTGAAATTTTTGCTCTAGTTTTATTTGAAACGATATGTCCTTTTCTACCAGATAATACTTTTTCTCTATATTTAGGATCCTGCCATTTCTTTTTCATGGCTGATGAGGTTGTTACACTAATTCTTTCTCTAACTTTAGCCGTTTTCATTATTTCGCTATGTTTAGACCTACGTATACCGACACTGATATTCTTACGGGCTTCAGCACTTCTTTTATTAGCTATTGATGTTGTTTTTGTTTTAGCCATAATTTATACCTACTAATCTAGTAATAAATATTAAGATTATAGGGTTTATCTACCAAACTTTAATAGTCCTGTGATCTGATTTATTGGTGCAAATAGCCCAGTTAATTTATAAACCTTATTTTTGTACATGAATACTAGTCCTTCTGATGGAACTATGTTTTCAAAACCTCCTGCTGCTTCAATTTTTCCCATTTGAACATTTAATAAACTTATTTTCTTAGGATCATTAGTTCTTGCTATTGCTTTTGCTGCTTTCGCTACTTCTTTTCTAATAGATTGAACCGCTGCGTCTGGATTTGCAGCTAGAAACCCACTAGCATTCATTAAAATCTCAGCACCAACTGCAGCTATAAGGTTCTCAAATGGTTTCATATTTTGTTTTTGTAATTTTACAACATCTACTTTATCTTTGGTTAGAACCCAATCCAAAAAGTCAGGATACTCTTTTAAATCCTTTTTTATATCACTTATTTTATAACTCTTATCTCCAAAAGCCCAACGTGTGCACAAATCCCATAAAATATTATTAGTAATACCTGGATAATCTGTTGAATTGGCTCCAGCCATTATTAATTCTTGCCAATACATCTGATGCCATATCGCTAGTGTATCACCATCTCCTAAACTATAAGCCCCCATTAAACCATTAAGTATTCCCAAAAATTTCGATTTCTTTTTACCATAATCGTTACTCTTTTTTACTGTCAAGAATGTTGGGGCGCCTATTTTATAATGTTTTTGAACAGCCTTATTAGCCTTATCTATCATTTTAGATAACTTTGATGCTGCAGAAGTGTCACTACCAATAGCAGATCCATTATTATCATATTCAGTAATACCATGAAACACTAACAGTTTAGAATCATATGGTATAACATTAGATGTTGCTGGCCAGATTATTTCTACAGCCATAAACTTGCTACCTTCTCCAAATATATCTTTTTGAGTCTTTTTTCCTAATGATTTAATTGCTTTTTCTAAATCTTCAACTGCATATCCAAATGCGTTTGTTAAGTGACCTCTACCTGCAAACATACTCTTTAATCCTGAAACATCTAATGCTGCTGCTCCTTGGTTTTTTAAATGTCCCTTATTCCTAGCAGCAATAAGTTTTCCATTTTTCCATGATATAGAAATTGCTTGACCATCTAATTTTTCTGTTATTGTCTTTGATAGTGTACCTTGTAATCCCATATCTATAATTTGCTTTATATCTCCAAAAGTTAGATCCATATCATCGTATGGGTGCGCCATGTGACCGTAGGCTCCACCTTCCTGTATAATGAGGTTAACCTCATCCATTATGCTTACAGATTCCTTAAATTTTTGAGCTACTGCATCTTTTTTCTTTTCTTCTTTACTACTTGCTTTACCAGCGTCGGTTGTCCAAATTCCAGCTTCAGCATGTGAATGTGGATAGTCTTTGGTTTGATCAATACTGTACCTAGCTCCTAAAAAACGAACCAATTCAAATCCAATTGATGTTGCTATCGGAGTAATATGTTCTTCCCATCTAGTGAACGCTTCTGTTCCTTGTAAATCTATTAAATTAGTTCCACCAACAACACCTATATCTCCAGCTGGGAAAAAAGTTACAGTTGGTACTGGACCGTTTGGATAATCAGTATCTACCATTGGTCTCTCATTGTTCTCACCAACTATATAATTTACTACGCGCATTCCTAATCTAGCAGCAACCTTTTCTGACATCTTTTCATATGATTTAAAATTACCATAAAAATATCTAGGTCCATCATCCACACCTTGAGTATTACCTCCTATAGAACTAGAGGTCGTTTGAGCTTCTCTTATAATTTTAGCTATATCAATATTCTTTATAAACTGTAATATTGTATCCTCACTTATATCTCCTTGAATAATCTGTAAATCTTTATCTTCACTTGGATCATATATTGGTATATCTTTTTCTGATAGTCTCTTCACTAACATTTTGAATACATTATTGTCAAACCAACCAAATATTTCCTTCATAAATTTCTTTTTTTGTTTATCATCGAAATCTTTGGATCCAAAAATATTCCTAATAGCGCTCCCACTTAGTTCTTGACCCGCAACCATTATAGATACATGTGGAACTTCCAAAAAATACCCATTATCTTCATATGGAAGCATATAGTCCTTATTCTTTTCATAATCTAGAAAATACTTACCGCCAGAAAGTCTTCCAGCATCTTTTGATCCAACTATAAACACCACCGCTGTAGTTTTTTTATCAAACTTTTTTACTACTTCTTCTGACTTGTATGTGTTTCTAACTTGTACGATTTTACTAGCTGGTATACCATGCTTCTTTATTATCATCTTCTTTTCTTTAAAATTCAACGGGCTTTTACCAGCTTCTACCTTATTCGAGGTTGTTATGTAAAAGTCATCAAATTTACTTTTATAAGAATCATATACATCTGCATGGTGTTTACCCATAGGTTGAAATCGACCTGTGTATATACCAATAACCTTTTTAACTTTAGAATCTTCCTCAAATAAGAAAGGTTGAATTAATTCTGATGTAAGTTTGTTTAATGCTGTACTCAATTTTATACCTCTAATGCTCTTTTAAACCAACCAAACAAAAACCGTTCTTGTTCTGGCTTTTTATTTACTAAATCATAATAATGTTTTAACCTATAACAACGAACTCTATCTATAGAGGGTTTATGTTTTGCTAATGCCGCTTTAGTACCTGGACCAAACCCACCATCAACTACTAAATTACCACCTTTGTTATTAATTGCTCTTTGTAATACCCTCACGGCTGTTCCCTTACCTTGATTAACACACATATCAAAGAAAATATGTTTTAAATTGTCTGGTAAATCATCTATCTTATTTTTATCCCAATAATCTTGTTTATAAATATCTTTTGCATCATCTTTTGTAAGATTTTTAATATCTACATCAGGATAGAATCTTTTGGTTATACCATATTTAGTTTCACCTCCTAGATCATTTGGATCATTTACATATCCACCCTCATGTTCTAAAACTTTATCAATAACATCGTTAAACTCCATATCGTTAACTCCTATTTCCTTTTTAATAAATATTGCTTTTATAAGATTAAATATCCACATCTATTAACATCCAAAACTATCATTATAATAGTATGTTAGTATCTCTTCGTCTTTTTTTATATCTTTTATCGTTGAAAATACTAAAAGTTCATTATCAATATCTGATTCCCACTCTGCATTTGCTGTAACTTTTGTGTTAGCTGAATTGTATATTGCTCCAAACCCTAATGGTATAGCATAAGGAAAAAATTTATCTAATGGCATATCTCCTCCACCTTTTGGCCATAAAAACTTAACTCTATCTATATCGGGTTCTACATCATCTTCTACTTCCATGTATTTTACAAGATGACATTCTTCTATTGTTTTACCAGCTTTAATATCTTCCTTCGCAAAAACACCATATCCATCAATAGGAGACAGTCTAACTTCAAGTTTATCACTAGTAAATAGTTTATCTTTCACTCTACTTTCCTTTACCGTTTCCTGTTGTTATAATTCTTATATCTAAATCATTATAGGTTACACTACTATTTGAAATATAAACATCTACAGAACGATCTTCAGTACTATTTGGGTGGTAATATTTAAATTTCATCCAAAGTTGACCACTTGAATGAGAGATTGTTTTAATGTAAGAAAATGTTGTGAAACCACTGGTATTGCTAGTAGTACTTAATGCGACCGTAATACCAGAGCCGTATGAGGTTGATACAGATGTATTTCCACTACCATTGGTTAATGTAATATCATGTTCTAAAGTTGTGGTTTGAGTTGTATTTTGACCAGCGGACATAACGAAATCGTTTGGTGGACTAGACCATGATGTACCTGATGACTCTGTAGTAGCATCGACCTTAGCGGATTCATCACCCGTTTTTCTAAGATTTACACAAACAACCCTTAGGTCATAGTTTGTTGATGCACTTAAACTACCACCACCTGGACCTGTTGTATATGTATAGGTATCTGTTCCACTAGAACTTCTCTGAGAGGGCGTAAGAGTTTCTGTTGAAGCTAATGTATATTCAGTGGGCCAAGTATCATTATCATCTGCAATATAATATT
>Ga0209554_1002715_pt1 | contig 11960 bp, 10 predicted proteins | sample MarorgKNORR_S2LV_5_FD_188221 | JGI IMG/M metagenome (GOLD analysis project Ga0209554, IMG submission 188221) | Marine microbial communities from the Southern Atlantic Ocean, analyzing organic carbon cycling - Bottom_A/KNORR_S2/LV (SPAdes) (version 2) | ecosystem: Environmental > Aquatic > Marine... | reverse complement strand
CGCTGGCGCCGCGCCAAGCCGGGCACGCGTCCAGGCTGGACCGACCAACTGCTGGCGCGGCGGCCGACGAACGTCGTCCTGGTCGCCATGGCCAACAAGACCGCCCGCGTCGCCTGGGCGCTGCTCCGCTACGAACGTATCTACCAACCGACGCCCGCCTGACCAGATAGGATAAGCGGACGCCAACTTGCGAGGGTAACAACGATTTGATGGCGAAACAGGGATTGAATGCTTTGTGGGACCGAATGTGGGACCTGATATATCACTATTGGAAATAATCAAGCTACATCAATAGTTTGATTTGAAAAACTGGCGGAGGGACGGGGATTCGAACCCCGGACACCTTTCGGTGAACACGCTTTCCAGGCGTGCGCCTTAAGCCACTCGGCCATCCCTCCGCTGTGCTTGAGCGGCTCAAATATGATCCTATCCGCGCGATCAAGCAGCGTGCAATCGCCGCGCCGGCTTGCGCCCCAATCGCGGCGGATTACGGCATCGGCTGTTATCCGAGCCGCCCGGGATAGACCGACCGGATTCAATCCCGAACGGCTCCAGCGCGGGGACTATAACGAACGAGGCCGGCAAAGCAAGACGCGGGACGGGACGGACTGCAGGGTATTCCCTTGAACGGTTTTCCAATTGCCCTGATCCGGTTAAACTGCCTCGAATTCAGGAGTTTGGTTGATGCGACTATGGGGAAACTTTTTCCGCCTCACCGGCGTGGCGCTACTCTTGGCCGCCTTGCTCACCCTGGCCGTCGAGGCCTACGGCTGGTGGCGGAACGATGTCTGGGAGAGCGCCTCCCTCGGCGCCGCCTGGGCGAGCGTCAACGCCAACAGCCTGGTCGGCCTGGGCGCCTTCGTCGAGAACTCGATCAGTCCCTGGCTATGGATAGAGATCCTGGTGCCGGTCCTGATCCAGCCGCTGTGGCTCGTCCTGGGCCTGCCCGGCGCGGTTCTGCTGCTGATCACGCGGCGCAGGCGGCGGAAGTCGATTTTCTTTAAAAAATAGGGGCGCGGCGCGGGAGTGTTTTCTCCGCCCTCTGAAGATCAGCTGTCCGGCGTTTTCAGGGCCGCCAGGAAGGCCGCCTGGGGGATCTCCACATTGCCGATCTGGCGCATCCGCTTCTTGCCCTTCTTTTGCTTTTCCAGCAGCTTGCGCTTGCGGGTGATGTCGCCGCCGTAGCATTTGGCGGTGACGTCCTTGCGCAGGGCGCGCACGGTCTCGCGGGCGATGATCTTGCCGCCGATCGCCGCCTGGATGGCGATCTGGAAGAGCTGGCGCGGGATCAGCTCCTTGAGCCGCTGGCACAGGGCGCGGCCGCGGCCCTCGGCGGTCGAACGGTGGACGATCAGGGACAGGGCGTCGACCGGCTCGCCGTTGACCATGATGGTGACCTTGACGAGATCGCCCCTCTCATAGCCGTCGCCGTGGTAATCGAAGCTGGCGTAGCCCCGCGACACCGACTTCAGGCGGTCGTAGAAATCATAGACCACCTCGTTCAGCGGCAGGCGGTAGACCGCCATGGCGCGGCTGCCCGCATAGGTCAGGTCGATCTGGACGCCGCGCTTCTCGGTGCACAGCGCCAGCACCCCGCCGAGATGCTCGTCGGGGACCATGATGGTCGCCTTGATCCAGGGCTCCTCGAGATGGTCGATCCGGTCGGGCGGCGGCATGTCCACCGGGTTGTGCAGCTCGACCGCCGTGCCGTCGCGCAGGGCCACCCGGTAGATCACGCTGGGCGCCGTGGTGGTGAGGTCGAGATCGAACTCGCGCATCAGGCGCTCGCGGATGATTTCGAGATGCAGCAGGCCGAGGAAGCCGCAGCGGAAGCCGAAACCCAGCGCCGCCGAGGTCTCGGCCTGGTAATGGAAGCTGGCGTCGTTGAGGCGCAGCTTGCCGAGGCTTTCGCGCAAGTCCTCGTAATCCGCCGCATCGGCGGGGAACAGCCCGCAGAATACCACCGGGACCGACGGCTTGAAGCCGCCCAGGGCGGTCTCCGTCGGGGCCGTCTGTTCGGTGATGGTATCGCCGATGGCGCAATCGGCCACCGCCTTGATCGCCGCGGTCATGAAGCCGACATCGCCGGGGCCGAGGCCGTCGACGATTTCCTGCTTGGGCGAGAACACGCCGACGCGCTCGACCTTGTAGGCCGCCTGGGTGCCCATCATTTCGATCTTCATGCCCTTGGCGAGGCGGCCGTCGATGATGCGCACCAGCACGACGACACCGAGGTAGGCGTCGTACCAGCTGTCCACCAGAAGCGCCTTCAGCGGCGCCTCGGCGTCGCCCTCGGGCGGCGGCAGGCGCTCGACCAGGGCTTCGAGCACATCGACGATGCCGAGCCCGGACTTGGCCGATATCTCCACCGCGTCCGAGGCGTCGAGACCGACCACCTCCTCGATCTGGTCGCGCACCCGGTCGGGCTCGGCCGCCGGCAGGTCGATCTTGTTCAACACCACCACCACTTCGTGGCCGGCGTCGATGGCGAGATACGCGTTTGCCAACGTCTGAGCCTCGACCCCCTGGCTGGCGTCGACCACCAGGATCGAGCCCTCGCAGGCCGCCAGGCTGCGGCTCACCTCATAGGTGAAATCCACATGACCCGGGGTGTCGATCAGATTGAGGATGTAGGTCGTCCCGTCGTTCGCTGCGTAGAACAGGCGGACCGTCTGGGCCTTGATGGTGATGCCGCGCTCGCGCTCGATGTCCATGGAATCGAGCACCTGGGCCTGCATCTCGCGCGGGGCGAGGCCGCCGCAATGCTGGATCAGCCGGTCGGCCAGGGTCGATTTACCGTGGTCGATATGGGCGATGATCGCGAAGTTGCGGATATGGGAGAGGTCGGTCATGGGGGTATCAACAATTGATGAAAGCGTCTCGCAGGCTGCTATAGGTCGTCGAAGGCGTCTGGTGTTAATCCGGCTTGGCGAAGAATACTTCGTAACGTACTACGCGCGACTTCACGGTGATCCGGAACGATGACGGTGCGCCTGCGGGTCTGCTCCGATTTCGTAAATTTTACGTGGCTTCCCCGACGGCTCGAATCGATGAATCCCGCGGCCAATAGTTTGCGTCTGACCTCTCGATACGAAAACAGCCTAGGCGGCACCGACCTCGACCTCGATCGGCCTGATCGTCGGCGCGACATCGGCGCGAGGCGCTTCGAAGTAAAGTTCCAGCGCCTCCGTGAGATTCGCCAAGGCTTCGTCCTCGTCGCGGCCCTGGCTGGCGACATCCACGTCGAGACACTGGGCGACCACGAGATCACCCTCGCGCCACAGGCTTGCCTGGAAACTTTTTTTCATATCTTCACCTGAATTCCCGAACCAGCGTTACAGGGCGCGCAGCATACGGGAAGTGAGAATGTTCCGCTATCCCTCACGAGTCGCCGACTAACCCCGCAGGCTCCCGCCGGTGGCCGCCTCGACGGCGGCGACGAGCCGTGCCGAGACCGCCTCGATGTCGGCCTCCGTCAGGGTTCGATCGAGGGGTTGCAGGGTCACCGTGATGGCGATCGACTTCTTGCCCGGCCCCAGGGCGGCGCCCGAGAAGCTGTCGAACACCGCGACGCGATCGATCAGCTTCTTGTCGGCGCCGCGGGCGGCGCGCAGTAGATCGCCGGCGCGGATGTCTTCATCGACCACGAAGGCGAAATCACGGACCACGGGTTGCAGGGGCGACAGCTCGAGGGGCGGCTTGGCGCGGCCCGGTTTTACCTTGGGCTGGGGAATGGCGTCGAGGAAGATTTCGCAGCCGACCAGGGGGCCGGCCACGTCGAGCGCCTTGCAGACGCGCGGATGAAGCTCGCCGAAATAGGCCAGCACCGTGGGTCCGAGCCGGATCGCACCGGACCGGCCGGGATGATACCAGGCCGGCGCATCGGCGGTGAACTGGGCCTTGTCGACGGGGCCGCCGCAGGCCGCGATGGCGTCGAGCGCATCGGCCTTGGCATCGAATGAATCGACGCGGCGGGGGGTCTCCGCCCAATGGCGCGGGCCGTTGCGCCCGCGGCGCAGGGCGCCGACCACCATGGCCTGATCGCCCGCCGCGAGGCCGCTGTAGACATGGCCGGCCTCGAACAGGGCGATATCCTCAAAGCCGCGGTCGATGTTGCGCCCTACCGCCGCGATCAGGCCGGGCAGCAGGGAGGGGCGCATGTCGGTCATTTCCGAGCTGATCGGGTTGGCCAGGCGCAGGGCCGCGGCCCCGCCGCCGAACAGGATCGCCTGGCTCTCCGAGATGAAGGACCAGGTCACCGCCTCGACCAGGCCGCGCGCCGCCAGGGACCGCCTGGTCCAGCGCAGCCGCCGCTGGGCGGTGGTCAGCACCGGGCCCGCGACGCCGTACTCGCGGGGCAGGGAGACGGCCGCGATGCGGTCGAAGCCGTGGACCCGCAGGACTTCCTCGACGACATCGGATTCGACCTCGATGTCGGGCCGCCAGCTCGGCGTGGTGACGGTGCCGTCGCCGACCGTAAAGCCGATGCGCTTGAGAATTTCGAACGACCCATCGGCGCTTATCTCGACCCCGCCCAGGGCGGCCACCCGCGCCGGGTCGAAGGGGATCTTGCGGGCGGTCTCGGGCGCGGCGCCGGCGATCACCGGCCGGCTGGCCTGGCCGCCGCAAAGCTCGAGGATCAGGCGGCTGGCGATGCGCTCGCCGAGGGCCATGAAATCCGCATCGACGCCGCGCTCGAAGCGATAGCGCGCGTCGCTCTCGATGCCCAGGCTGCGGCCGGTGGCGGCGGTGCGCTGGGCATCGAACAGGGCGATTTCGATAAACACGTTCTTGGTCTCGGCCGTGCAGCTGGTGGTCTCGCCGCCCATGACGCCGGCCAGGCTGATTAAGCCGCCGTCGTCGCAGATCGCCGTCATGGTCTCATCGATGGCGTAATCCTTGTCGTCGAGCGCCCTGAATTTATCGCCTTTTTTGCCCAAGCGCAGGCGCAGATCGCCCGTGATGCGGTCGGCGTCGAAGACATGGGCCGGGCGGCCTAAGTCGAAGGTCATCCAGTTGGTGATGTCGACCAGGGCCGAGATCGGGCGCAGGCCGATGGAGGTCAAACGGTCGCGCAGCCATTTCGGGCTCGGGCCGTTGGTCACCCCCTTGATATGGCGGCCGATGAACAGCGGGCAGGCGTCGCCATCGAGGTCGAGATGCACCTTGATCGGGCTGTCATAACCGCCGGCCAGGGCCGTCTCATCCAGGGCCTTGAGCACCCCCAGCCCCGACGCCGCCAGGTCGCGGGCGATGCCGTAGACGCCGAGGCAGTCGCCGCGGTCCGGCGTGACGGCGATGTCGATGAGCGGATCGTCGAGGCCGAGCACGGGCGCGAAGGGCTCGCCGAGCGGCGCGTCATCGGGCAGCTCGACGATGCCGTCATGGTCGTCGCCGAGGCCGAGTTCGCGCTCGGACAGCAGCATGCCGTTGCTCATCACGTCACGGATTTTGGTCTGCTTGAGCTTCAGGCCGCTGCCCGGAATGACCTGCCCGGCGCCGGCGAACACGCCCTTCATGCCGGTCCGCGCATTGGCCGCGCCGCACACCACCTGCACCTCGCCGCGCCCGGTATCGACGCGGCACACCTGGAGCGTGTCGGCGTTGGGGTGGGGCCTGGCCTCGATGACATAGGCGACGGTGAACTCGGGCAGGGCGGCGCCCCGGTCGATCACCGCCTCGACCTCGAGGCCGAGGGAGGTGAGACGCTCGGTAATCGCCGCGAGATCGGCGTCGGTCTCGAGGTGGCGCTTGAGCCAGGACAGGGTGAACTTCATCGGCTCAACCCCCCCGGCAGGGTCGGCGTATCGAGCGCCGCGAAGCCGTAGTGGCGCAGCCAGCGCAGATCGGCGTCGAAGAAGCCGCGCAGATCATTGATGCCGTATTTCAGCATGGCCAGCCGGTCGAGGCCGATGCCGAAGGCGAAGCCCTGATAGACCGCCGGGTCGACGCCGCAGTTGGCCAGAACCTTTTCATGAACCATGCCGCAGCCGAGAATTTCCAGCCAATCATCTCCCTTGGCCCCGCTCTCGCCGCCGATCCTCAGATTGCCGCCCTTGCGGCTGCAGCCGATATCGACCTCGGCCGACGGCGAGGTGAAGGGGAAATAGCTCGGCCTGAAGCGCATGGGCACGTCGCCGACCTCGAAGAAGGCCGAGATGAAGTCCTGCAGGCAGCCCTTGAGATGGCCCATATGGGTCTGCTTGTCGATGACCAGCCCCTCGACCTGATGGAACATCGGCGTGTGGGTCTGGTCCGAATCGCAGCGATAGGTGCGCCCCGGCGAGATGATGCGCAAGGGCGCGCCGTGGGCTTGCATGGTCCGCACCTGAACCGGCGAGGTATGGGTGCGCAGCAGCTTGCGCGCGCCGTTCGCGTCGGGCGCGAAATAAAACGTGTCGTGATCCTGCCGCGCCGGGTGTTCGGGCGGAATGTTGAGGGCCTCGAAATTATGGAATTCGTCCTCGATGTCGGGACCCTCGGCGATACTGAACCCCATATCGCCGAAGATCGCCACGATTTCGTCGAGCACCTGGCTGACCGGATGGACGCGGCCCTCGGGCTCGGGCCGCGCGGGCAGGGTGATATCGACATGCTCGCCGGCCAGGCGGGCCTCGACGGCGGCCGCGTCGAGGTCGGATTTTCGCGCCGCCACCGCCGCCGCCAGCTCATCCTTGAGGGCGTTGAGCTCGGCACCGGCGGATTTGCGGGCCTCGCCGTCGAGATCGCGCAGCGCCTTCATGCGCGCCGTCACCGCGCCCTTCTTGCCGAGGGCGGCGACCCGGGCGGCGTCCAGCGCATCGAGATCCCCGGCCCCGGCAATCTCGCCGAGCAGGGAGTCGCGCAGGCTTTCGAGGTCGGTCATCAAATTCGGCACCGTTGTGGATAAAAATAAGGGGCTCTACGCCCAAGCCCCTTATTACAGTAAATTCCGCGCGCGCGCGGCGTCATAGGTCAGTTGGCGAGCGCCGACTGGGCCTTTTCCACCAGGCCCTTGAAGGCCTCGGGCTCGCGCACCGCGAGATCGGCAAGCACCTTGCGGTCGAGCTCGACGCCCGAGCGCGACAGGCCATGCATGAACTTGGCGTAGGTCAGGCCGTTGAGCCGGGCCGCCGCGTTGATGCGCTGGATCCACAGGGCGCGGAAGTTGCGCTTGCGCACGCGGCGGTCGCGATAGGCGTATTGCAGCGCCTTTTCGACCTTCTCGAGGGCGATCCTGAAACAATTGTTCGAGCGCCCGCGATAGCCCTTGGCGCGAACCAGGATTTTCTTGTGGCGGGCATGGGCGGTGACGCCCCTCTTGACACGGGCCATGATCCGGCCTCCTCAAAGATAGGGTAGATATTGCTTGATGATACGGCTGTCGGCGGCGCACATGATGGTGGTGCCGCGTGACTTGCGCTTCATCTTCTGGGAGCGCCTGCGAAGCATGTGATTCTTGCAGGCGAAATTGCGGCGGATTTTACCCGATGAGGTGGCCGAGAAGCGCTTCTTGGCGCTGCTCTTCGACTTGAGCTTCGGCATTTCAATGTCCTAGCGTTTATGCCGGCTTAAACAACGGGGCGCGGAGCCCCGCAATAAGCGGCGATGTTTTGACAAAATTTAAGCGGCTGGGCATGCCGTCGGCCGGACCGCTTCAAACGAGAGCACAGCTTATAGCGAGCGCTCCCGGCAATTGCAAGCCTGGACGCGGGCGGGAATTTTTCACAATCAAGAAAAAATCCCAAGCGGGTCCGATTTCACGGATTCCCCTTCCACTGACACGGCCATGGTGCCAATCTGGCAAATCACTGGCCTGTTCAACCCAAAGAGGACCAAAAACGGAAAAGGACCCTCATGTCCGGCGTAAAACTGTTTCGTCGAGAAGATCAGGATTTCAGCTACAAAGGCGATTCATCGGTTAAAGGCTATGTACCGGCTAGCTTTCTGACATTTGTGAATGCCGGTAACAGCGACACCATGGGCGGTGGATTCGCTGTATTTGGCGCGGGTAGTCATATGGAAACGACGGTTGACAATGACGAACTACTCTTCATTCATTCGGGCCAGTTAGATCTCAAAATCGGCAGCGAAATTTTCCAGGCCGGACCGGGCGATACTGTTTGGATACCCAAGGATACAGCACTCACATACATAGCCGAGGAAGACGTATGGTTCTTCTTCGCCGTTTACCCGTTCAGTGGTTCACCAGCGGCGTCGTTGTCCAAAGTCTACCTGGACACGCCGCCACGGCCCGCCTCATAGTGATTGTCATGCCCGCGCAGGCGAGCGGCCTTGAGAATTGCAAGCCCGGACGCGGGCGGCGGGTGGTGTCTCGGTCTACAATCCGACATGGCGAGGGTGCCTGATGCGACACCGATTCAGCGCGCCGTACAGAAAGCGCCCCGCGAACGGCTGGCGTTCACGGGGCTGAGTTATTCCGGGTAAGGCGAGGTATGGGGTCGAGGCTATCGGCGCCCAGGCGGCGCGGCATTAACCCAGGTTAACTTGGCGTGATTTTTAAGCCGAACGCCTCTCCGGCGCGGCCCCGCCGCGCGGCGGATTGCCGGGTTCGCCGCGATCCAGGCCAGGCAAACCGCAACGGCCCTATCTCGGGGACATCACCATGGTCATCTGGCGGCCCTCGACCTTGGGAAACTGCTCGATCTTGGCATGGGGCTCGAGATCGTCGCGCACCCGCATCAGCACCTTCATGCCGAGATCCTGGTGGACCATTTCACGGCCGCGGAAGCGCATGGTCACCTTGACCTTGTCGCCCTCTTCGATGAACCGCTCCATGAACCGCAGCTTCACGAGATAATCGTGATTGTCGATTGTCGGACGCATTTTGATTTCCTTGACGTCGATCGTCTTCTGCCGTTTGCGCGCTTCGTTGGCCTTTTTCTGGGCGATATATTTGAATTTGCCGTAATCGAGCAGCTTGCAAACCGGTGGATCGGCGTTGGGTGAGACTTCGACGAGATCGAGACCGACTTCATCGGCGAGTTCCAGCCCGCGTTCACGCGGCACCACACCCACCATCTCACCATCTTGATCAACGAGACGAATAGGATCTGCCTCGATGAACTGGTTCACCCGCGGGCCCTGCCGAACCGGCGGCGTGAATACTCTTGGTCTTGCTATTTAGATGCTCCTTTTAAAAGTTATCGTCGGTATTTCAGCCAGCGTCGAATATGTTTCCCCGTGGCTCAGTCCTCGGGGGGCTCCGCCTCCTGCTTAAGTCTAGCGACCGCCTCACCCAGCGCAAGGACTTCTTGTCCATCGCCATCCATACGGCGGATGGAAACCGTGCGCTGCTCGGCCTCGCGGCGGCCGATGGCCATCAGCACGGGCACCTTGGCGAGGCTGTGATGGCGTACCTTATAGCCGATTTTTTCGTTCGACACATCGAGTTCGACACGCAGGCCGGCGCCCTTAAGCGCCGCGGCTACCTCCGCCGCATAGGCATCGCCGTCGCGCGTCACCGTGGCGACCACGACCTGAACCGGGGCCAGCCACAGGGGGAACTTTCCGGCGTAATGCTCGATGAGCACGCCGATGAACCTCTCCAGCGAGCCGAAGATCACGCGATGCAGCATGACCGGGCGGTGTTTCTCGCCGTCATCGCCGATGTAGGACGCATCGAGGCGCTCGGGCAACACGAAATCAGCCTGCAGGGTGCCGCATTGCCATTCGCGGCCGATCGCGTCGCGCAGCACAAAATCGAGTTTGGGGCCGTAGAAGGCGCCGTCTCCCGGGTTGAGTTCATACTCGACGCCGGCCTGTTCGGCGGCGGTCCGGAGCGCCGCCTCGGCCTGGTCCCAGACCTCGTCCGAGCCGGCGCGCACATCGGGCCGGTCGGAAAACTTGATGAACACCTCGGTGAAGCCGAAGTCGCGATAGATGCCCAGCGCGAGGCTACAAAACGCCGCGCTCTCGGCGTTGATCTGATCGGGGGTGCAGAAGATATGGGCGTCGTCCTGGGTGAAGCCGCGCACCCGCATGAGCCCGTGCAGGGCGCCCGACGGCTCGTAGCGGTGGCAGGCGCCGAATTCGGCCATGCGCAAGGGCAGATCGCGATAGCTCTTCAGGCCCTGGCGGAAAATCTGCACATGGCAGGGGCAGTTCATGGGCTTCAGGGCATGGAAATGATCGTCGGATTCGAGGGTGAACATGTGCTCGCGGAACTTCTCCCAATGGCCCGACTCTTCCCATAGCTTGCGGCTGACCAGCTGCGGCGTGTTGACCTCCACATAGCCCGCGCGCTCCAGCTTGCGCCGCATGTAGTCGACCAGCAGGCGATAGAGGGTCCAGCCCTTGGGGTGCCAGAACACCATGCCGACCGCCTCTTCCTGGATATGGAACAGCTCCATTTCGCGGCCCAGGCGGCGGTGATCGCGGCGCTCGGCCTCGGCCAGGCGGTGAAGATAATCGGCGAGGTCCTGCTGGTTGGTCCAGGCGGTGCCGTAGATACGTTGCAGCATGGCGTTCTTGGAATCGCCGCGCCAATAGGCGCCGGCCAGCTTCATCAGCTTGAAAGCGCGGCCCAGCTTGCCCGTGGACGGCAGATGCGGGCCGCGGCACAGATCGATGAAATCGCCCTGGCGGTAGAGCGTAATGACCTCGTCCTCGGGTAGGTCGGCGATGATCTCGGCCTTGTAATGCTCGCCCTCGCCCTTGAAGAAGGCGATGGCCGCGTCGCGCTCCCAGACCTCGCGGGTGATGGGCTCGGCGCGCTTGACGATCTCGTGCATGCGCTTCTCGATACCTACGAAATCATCGGGGGTGAACGGGGTTTCCCGCGCGAAATCGTAGAAGAAGCCGTCCTCGATATTGGGGCCGATGGTGATCTGGGTCTCGGGGAACAGCTCCTTGACCGCCTCGGCCATGACATGGGCCGCGTCGTGGCGGATCAGCTCGAGCGCCTCGGGGCTCTTGGCGGTGATGATCTCGACCGCGGCATCGGCGGCGATCGGCGTCGCCAGATCGCTCACCACGCCGTCGAGCCTGATGGCCAGCGCCGCCTTGGCGAGGCCGGGGCCGATCGCCGCCGCGACATCCGCGCCGCTGACGCCCGGTTCGAAGTCGCGGCTTGATCCGTCGGGCAGGGAAATCGAAATCATCCGAGTGGTTAATCGCTCCGTGGCGGTTAATTTTTCGTTAAGGCTGATGCGGTTATTGTCAAAGCTCGCGCAGCCTAGAGCGATTTCCCGGGCTGTCAAGGCGCGGCGTCATTCCTCCTTACAGTCATCACGGGTCCATGAACAGAGCGGCGAAACGGCACCAGAAGAAGCTGGCCCGCAAGGCCGCGCTGAAACAGCCCGGCGGCGGCGCGGCGGCGCGGAGTCTGTCCCTGCTGCTCGGCCAGAGCGTGGAACACCACCGGGCCGGACGGGCGGCGCAGGCGGAGGCGGTCTACCGGCAAATTCTCGCACTTGATCCCGACCATGCCGAGGGCAATCATCTGCTCGGCGTGCTGGCCCATCAGCATGGCCAGCTCGATACGGCGGCCGATCTCATCTCCAAGGCCATTGCTCGGCGTCCCGGCTATGCTCAGGCCCATAACAACCTGGGCAACCTGCTGCGCGACCAGGGCCGGCGACGCGCGGCGGCGGCGGCCTACGACCAGGCCCTGGCCATCGAGCCGGGTTTCGCCATGGCGCACAGCAACTGGGGAAACCTGTTCAAGGACCAGGGCCGCCTGGGAGACGCGGCGGATGCCTATGGCAGGGCCCTGGCGATCGAGCCGGATTTCTGCGAGGCCCACAACAACCTGGGCCTCGCCCTGCACGGCACGGGCCGATTGGCGGAGGCGGAGGCGGCCTTGCGCAAGGCGGTGGCCCTGAAACCCGACTATGGCGCGGCGTACAGCAACCTCGGCCTGGTGCTCCACGACCAGGGCTTCCTCGACGAGGCCATGGCGGCCTACGGCAAGGCCCTGACGTTGGACCCCGCCCTCGCCGAGGCCCACGGCAACCTGG
>Ga0209554_1002711_pt1 | contig 11990 bp, 11 predicted proteins | sample MarorgKNORR_S2LV_5_FD_188221 | JGI IMG/M metagenome (GOLD analysis project Ga0209554, IMG submission 188221) | Marine microbial communities from the Southern Atlantic Ocean, analyzing organic carbon cycling - Bottom_A/KNORR_S2/LV (SPAdes) (version 2) | ecosystem: Environmental > Aquatic > Marine... | reverse complement strand
GCAGGAAAACAATCAGCAGGCTTAAAGGGATGCGGGTAATTTTGGCGTGGATGGGATCGCCAGAAGCATTTTGAAATTGCAGCACTTTTTCCCAGACAAGAAACAGCAAATAGCAAAAGAGAATATAAAAAGGCGGAAGCGTTCTTAAAAGGTTATCAAATCCGGCTCGCCAGATCACCAGACCAAAAGCGCAAATACCGAAACCCACTATGGCGAGCAAATGCAGATTAATAGATGTTAGTTTGCGCTTGTTTAAAAAAAACCGCGTCAAAATTATTATCAACACGAACGCATAAACCCAAATGGGAAGATGGAATAAAACTCTTTCGAAAAATTTATGGTACCCCAACTCATCGTAAAGCTGGAAAAAGGGCAACAGTTGCGGAAACGGATTCCCCCAAACCTGATGCGCACCCACAACCATATTGAAAACTTTTAGAAAATATCCATCGCGGCCCAGATAAAAAAGAAAAAGCCCCATCAACCCTATTCCGCCACCAGATAAGTAAGCCGTTTTCTTAGAGGAAAGATTAATGTCGTTTCCTAACCGGGTCTCGGACGAATTTAAAAAATATAAAATTCCAAGAACAACGCCACTTATCAAAATTGAGAATAGTGTCACCTCAAATTTGAAGAAGGCGCTGAGAAAAATTCCGATAACCAGTCCAAATATGGACTTAATATTTTTTCTCTCAATTATCTTTGTAAGGAAGTAGAGGTTGAGAACGACAAAAAAGGGAAAGAATCGGTTGTAGTACATCGAAGGGGCTGAAAGCACGAATAAAGCTGCCAAAAATGCGAATCCGGCAGGCATCATTTTTCGGCTAATCGAATAAACCATTAGAATCATTGGCGGTGTAAGCAAAGCAACGCCAATTCGCAGGCTTTGGATTTCTACCCCGAATAGCTTGAAAAACAGCAAACCATACCAATAACGGCCGGGGAGGTAGCCATTGGGATTGAAATCTATAAGCGCTCTCTCCCCGTTGAGAGTTCTTAGGGTTCCATTGGCATACCCTCCTTCGTCCCAAATATTCAGTCCATACCGGGAAAAAGACAAAAAATAAGCCACCAACCCCGTATATATAATGAGGAGCAAACCCCATTTTGCGGCAGGGGAGGAAAACAATTTTCTTTCAGATAATTTATCCATTCAAGCGGTCACTCAAACCTGCGCATTTCTTCGGCAAGCTTCTGGTTTTCTTGCAGAATTTGATCAAGCTCAATTTCTTCTTCGCCAGTAAAGTCGGCAAGTTTTTCTTTGGCCTTTATAATTCTATTAAAAGAATATTCCACCGTTTTCTGGGAAATTTTTCCGGTTTCGATTCCGTCAATCATAGCGTCTTGTAGCCGAGTGACTTTTTCGAGATCGTGGCAGATGAGAAACAGATCGACACCTGCATGGATAGCTAAAGCAGGTAACTCTTGCGGAGTTTGCGTCACGGCCTGCATTTCCAGATCATCAGACATGACCAGTCCTTCAAACCGCATTTCGTCGCGTAGCAGATCTTGCAAAATAGGCCTTGAAAATGTTGCTGCGAAGTCTTCATCCCAGGCGGGGTAAACCACATGCGCAGTCATTATTACGTCCAGTCCTTCCTGAAAGGCCCGGGCAAAAGGAAGAAGCTCAATTTGTTCCAGTGATTCTTTACTGCGCTCTACCCGTGGCAGAGTCAAATGCGAATCCTGCGAGGTGTCGCCGTGGCCTGGAAAATGTTTACCGACCGCGAAAGTTCCGCTATCTTTGAATCCTTGAATCACTTTACATCCCAATCGCGCAACGACTTCAGGATCGGAGCTTATAGCGCGTTTACCAATAATAGGGTTATCAGGATTGGAATGGACATCCAGCACCGGTGCGTAATCCATATTGATTCCCACGGCTTTCATTTCTTTGCCCATGGCCAATCCAAACCGATAGGCCAGGTCATCGGAGTTGGCTTGTCCCAGACAGCACATGGATGGAAATTGTGTGAAGGGTTCTTTCAATCGGGCGACGCGACCGCCTTCCTGATCGACAGATATGAATAGAGGTGGAGAATTTGGTGCGGTAATGGACTGCAAATCTTCGATCAGCTTTTTCAGTTGTTTTGGATTTTCGAAATTTCGCTCGAATAAAATCAAGCCCCCTATGCCTTGTTCGACAATCAGTTTCTCGGTCCGAGAATTAAGGCAGGTACCCTCGAATCCGGAAACGATCATTTGACCTGTTTTGTGTTTTAATGAGAGCAAGTTGCGGAGAGCCTCCGCAGGCTACCTGGCGTGGAGCCAATTCAAGCCTGCATAGCGCATGGGTATTTTTGGGTTCGTAACGATTGCCTCTGTCAAGAGGGCAAGGGGGATTAAACATTTCCTCCCTGCTATGTTAACATAACTTATTAATTCAAGTTCAATCAGAAAACTGATTTCAATATATGCTTCGTCGAGTTGTTATAACCGGTTTGGGTGCGGTCAGCCCAAACGGAATAGGACAAAAAGAATTCTGGGAAAACACTTGTAAGGGAATAAGCGGCATCGACCGCATTACAAGTTTTGATCCTGCAGGATTGGCCTGCCAAATTGCCGGCGAAGTCACGAACTTCGATCCTTCCCTTTATTTTTCTGCGGCAGATTTAAAGAAACTGCCACGCACGGTTCCTCTTGCTATCGCTGCGACACAGGAAGCCCTGGAGAATGCCGGGATTGATCTGGCCTTATTTTCGGAAGAAGATTTTGAATCGCTCGGTGTGCTTGTGGGCAGTGGCGGTTCCGGTTTTGATTTTTCTGAAAAACAATTTGAAATATTTTTTTCAAAACAAAAAAATAAAATCAGTCCGTATGCTATTTCCAACTCACTGGTGGGCATGCTCTCCAGCGAAATTTCCATGCGTTTTGGTTTACAGGGGCGAAGCCATGTCATTTCCAACGGCTGCACCAGTTCCAGCGATGCCCTGGGTTATGCTTTCAACACCATCCGCTATGGGCAGGAAGATTGGTTTGTCAGCGGCGGAGTTGAGTCCTGTGTGACACCCGCAATGATGCAAGGGTTTGAAAGAATGAAGGTGAATCCGGTAAACTTTAATGATGACCCCGGTCGCGGTTCACGTCCCTTCAATCGCGATCGCGAAGGGTTCGTTCTGGCGGAAGGTTGCTGGATGATTATTCTCGAAGAACTGGAGCACGCTAAAAAAAGAGGCGCTGATATCGTTGCCGAGATTGTGGGTTATGGAACCACCTGCGATGCCTATCATCGAGTCGCGATCATGCCGGATGGCAAACAGTCTTCTCGGGCTTTGAAGCTCGCGATGAAAGATGCCAGAGTCAATGAGGAAGAAGTGGACTATATAAATTTCCATGGCACCTCCACCTTGATCAACGATAAAGTCGAAACCCTGGCGGTTAAAAATACTTTTAACGGCAAGGCCTTGAGCATTCCATCCAGTTCCACCAAGTCGATGGTGGGTCACCCGCAGGGAGCCTCGGGTGCCCTTGGGGTCACCGTTTCCGCGCTCTCGCTAAAAAACGGATTCATGACACCCACGATAAATATGGAAACCCCGGACCCCGAATGCGATATGGATTATATTTCCAATACGGGTCGGGAAAAAAGAATTGATGTGGCGATCAGCAACTGCATTTCGTTCGGCTCAAAAAATTCATCCATCGTTTTAAAAAGATTCGCATGACTAAAAATTTGTATTGGATCAAAACGCTCCCCCTGTTTTTCCTGTTTATGATCGGTTGTGCGGAAACATTTCTGGATGTGAACGTGACCATTGTCGATCAGAAGACGGCTCTTGAAAATCAGATTCTGGGGAGCTACGAAGAATTAGGCAACGAGGTATTGTTATTGGCTTCGGTTCGATCCGTTGACGAAGAGGGAAAACTAAAACCGGTTATAGAAATTCCCAAAGGCAAGAGGAAGGCGCTCAGGGCCATGCAACGTCAGGAATTTAACCGGGATGATATTCAAGAATTTAAAAGTACCTTGTGTGCCGGCGAAGGAAACGATGGCTTGCTGAAATATTTTGAAAACGAGCGCACCCTCAAAGACTCTAGATACAAAAAGTTTGTCGTGGCAATTTTACAGGAGGAAAACGAAGATCGGTTGACGATCCTGCGGCGAATTGTGGCGACTAATGAAAACTTCTCCGAGAAAGACCTGGCAAAAGTTCAGAAAATATCTGCCAGTCTGAACCTCGACAACGCCCGTGCCGGAGAGAAAATCCAATCGGATAACGGGGCGTGGTCCACTAAGAGCAAATAATCGACCTCAGCGATAAGGCATTTTGTTGCCTGCGAGTTGCTTGACGATATCGGCTTCGAATATATTTTCCGTGTGGACAAATTCTTCCAATTCTTTAGGGCTTTTGAATTCAAAAATCTTGGGTTCTTTTTGTCCGCAGATTTCTTCATCTTGTTCCACCGTCACTAAATTCTTTTCTATAGAACTGATGATGAATTTTTTCCGCGTTTTTAATTTGGAAAAAACATCCTGATAAATGGGTTCTAGATTTAAGGCCATGCGAAATCTCCCGCTTCAAAAATAATGGAATATTGATAGGGTAACAATTTTAGCTTTTCCACATTCCAAAATCAAATATTTTGATTTTTGGGGTGCAATCCATTCTTGCCCTTAACACGGGAAAATTTTTGTGGTAGTCTAACCACGCCTTTGTTAAAAAAGGTCCGCTTGACCCTCATTCCCATAGGGTCTCTTATTTCTGCAACTTTCAAAATAACCCATCCAGAAGATGACAATAAAAAAAACACTCAAAAACCTGACTGAAGAAATGATTCGCGAATCGCGGTGCCCGTTCACTGTTAACGACTTCGCGAAAGACCTTGAATCCCGCTGGCAAAAACAAATCTCCGAGTCCGCTTTTAAAAAGGTGCGGAAAATTTTACTCAATCACCATTGCCTGATTGGAATAAAGGAAGATGACTTTATTCCCTTTCGTGCCGTGATTGAAAAAGTCAGCCACATCTCCCTGGCTTTTCAGTTGGGAACATGGGAATTGAAACAGGGAATACTTATTCCCGGACACCGCCTCATGCCATTTCTTTTTGCCGGTCGGAAAGAACAGGACCTGATTTTCATCGACCCGGAAGGAAATGAAATTCCAAAATTAAAACCAACTTTTTTCATTCAGGATGTAGCTTCCTTTTATCAATACTGCAGCAATTTTCCGGAAGAGATAAAAATCAACGAAAAGATTCCGGGAAAAAGTTGTATGACAGTTACTGCCTGGGATATGAACAGTTGCTACAAGAAATTTTCCAGCAAACCTGGCGATGCTCTTTTGATTGATCTCGTAGATTACGAAAAAGGTATTTTTCAAGTGCGCCCCTTTTCTTCAAAACAGTTTCGCTCAGACCGCCTGCGCCGGCGCGCCCTTTACCTTGCCCTTGCCACGCAGATGGATCCGTTATCGCAGGATGAAAAGTTTTGTTCTGAAGGACTCGAAAAACAATTATTGCGAGTTCTTTTTTCGCTGGATAAGAAGATTTTAAAAGAGGTTGATATTTTTTCAGTGACAGATTTTCTCGAGTCGTTGCAGGAGTGGACGGTGGTCGGATGCGAAACCGGCGGTGTGCAGATGCTACCGGCCTGGAAGTCTGAGTCGGGTCCGTTTGTGCGAGCCAGCTCGCGCCGCATTATCAAGGGAGAACTTGGAACCCTCAATGAAATTTTTCAGGACCTTGAGCTTTCTTTCGATGCTCAGGAATTTAAATCTATTCTCTATACCGTGATGGCTTCAGATAAATATAAACTGGAAACGATTTTTTTCCTTTTGTTCGGCGGTCAGGGGGAATTATTTAAGGACAAAAAACAGCATGAGGTGTTTTATGGCAACCTGCGTGAAATGCTATTCAAAATTTGTGAGGACTTAAAGACCAAAGAATCTATTCTTATCAGTGGCCTCAGGGAACAATGTGTTGATATAAAAATGAGCCTGATTGGCGTGTTGAGATTTCTTGAGGATCAAGAGGTGGGACTCGAAGATTTGCCTGCCAAAATCTTAAATCAGATTGTCGAACTCGACCAATTTTGCAACGATGCTTTGCGCCATTTTTCTGTGCGCGATGAGCCGCCCGACCTGAAGTTCATCCGAGACTTACGGGTGGCCCTTAAAATCGTTGTGCCACAACTCGCCATCCTTGAAGAAGAAGTTTATAACCGGATTGCTATTTACTGAATCACCCCACTCAAGCCGTGGCCGGATGTCTGTTCTATGTTTACCTGAACAATGTCGCCGGGTTTGCATAAACCCTCTCCGCCTTTTGCGTTCACCCGCCAGTATTGCGGATTCCTTCCCTTAAAGGAGTGACCGGGTTTGCCGGACTTGCCCTCGATTAACATTTCTATAGTTTTGCCTTTATAAAAACGTCCTTGTTCTTCTGTCAGCCGGTTTTGCAGTCCAATAATTTCCTGGAGTCTTCGACTCTTTACATCTGCGGCAACAGAATCTTCAAATTCATTCGCTGGGGTTCCCGGTCTTGGGCTGTAGGAAAACATGAAACTGCTGCTGTAACCCAGCTTCTCCACAACTTTCAAAGTGTCTTGAAACTGATCCTCTGTTTCACCGGGAAAGCCGACGATAATATCTGTTGTCAGAGAAACATCCGGCACTTCTGATTTTAATTCGTCAATCAATTCCATATACTCCTCGACCGTATGATCGCGGCGCATGGATTTTAAAATTTCATTGTTGCCGCTTTGGATGGGAAGATGAAGGTGATTCATCAAAACATCGAGATCGCGGTAAGCGCGAATGGTTTCGCGGGTGAAGTCATTTGGGTGGCTGGTGGTAAACCGCAATCTTTGCAATCCAGGTATCCTGGCGATTCCGTATAAAAGTTCGTGAAATGGGATGGGATTTTTCAGGCCATGTTTGCCATAAGAGTTTACGTTTTGCCCGAGAAGAATAATTTCCTTTGCACCTTGTTTGATGAGATGGCGTATTTCCTGATAAAGCTCTTCGGGTTCGCGTGATTTTTCCCGCCCACGGGTGAAAGGCACAATGCAGAACGTGCAAAACTTATCGCAGCCTTTAATAATGTTTACAAATGCACTGGCACCAGGGTTTTTCGGCAATTCTCCTGAAATTTCTGGAATGGAATAGATTTTCTCCGAATCGAAGCCGGTCCATACAAAAGGCTTTTTCGATTCAACCGCCCTATTGACGGCTTTGCCAATGCCTTCCACTTGATCGGGACCCAGCACAAAATCCACATAAGGCATTCGTTTTAAAAGCTTTTCTCCGTCCTGCTGGCCCATGCAACCGGTCAAACCCAAAATCAGGTCTGGATTGGCCGTTTTCAAAGGTTTTAATCCACCAAAGAGGGAAAAGGTTTTTTGCTCGGCTTTTTCGCGAATGGAACAGGTGTTGACCAGAATCAGGTCTGCATCCTCTTTTTCCTGGGTGCGACGATAACCGGAATGGAACAGGATGAGCTCCATCCTGTCGGTGTCTGCCACGTTCATCTGACAGCCGAAGGTTTCTAAAAATACTTGTTTCATAAGAGAAGACTTTAAGGGAAAAGGCCTTAATTTTCAACTGAAGTTTAAAAATAGCGGATTTTACCCGCTTTTAAAATTACCATCTAATTTAAACAAATTATAGATGTTTCTAGGGTATATTAGCAAAATTTTGTTGACAAATTAGTGGATTTAAAATAAGATTATCATATTCCAAAAAAAGTATTTAAATAAGTAAAACCTTTGTGTCAGAACCATTTGAAGGAGGGGGTACTACTGTGGCTATTACCAATAGTGTCCGACAAATCCGCGAAGAAAAAATGATGAGCAAGGCAGAGCTGGCTCGAAAAGCGGATGTCACTGTTCAAACCATCGACCGGATTGAAAAGGGCAATGAATGTCGGCTAGATACAAAACGTAAAATTATTTTAGCTCTGGGATACAAATTAGCAGATCGAACACGAATTTTTGAGGATGAAAACGGCAGTCCTCCAGCACCGCCAAAGAAATTAAGCCGAAAAAAAGCCTGACCTGCGAATAAAGCAGCGTTCAGGCTTTATTAGTTAGAGGAGGTTATTTCTCTAAAAAATGAGTGCGGATAAAACAAGTCGCCTCGATTATCGGAACTAAAACGGGAAACTTTAGCAGGTAGAAAGAATTAAATCGTTTTATTCTCCACGCGGTGTGGGTCCAATCAGCAAGCCGGCGCAGATAAAAAGTCGGTACCTGAAAGGAGATGACCCTTGTCAGGCATTGAACGATGGGTTCGCTAATATTTCCTCCCACGTAGTGGTTGATTTTTTTAAACAATTAAATACAAATTCATACGCTTTTAGGTTTCAGCAAGCAGGATTAAAAAAAATATAGCTTACTCAGGCGATTTTCGTAGTTTTTGTCAGGTTGGTATGAGGTTTGTTTTTACTATTTGGTTTTGTCATTAAACTTTTCAATAAGTTTACTTATGTTTTTATCTAAAAAAACACCTTTGGTAGCGGTTGATATGGGTTCGCATTCCATAAAATTGGTGCAACTTGCTCAATTGAAGCAGGGAGCCTTTGAATTAGTCAGCCTTGGCATGATGCCTCTAGAGGAAGGAAGCATTGTTGAGGGAGCGATCAAAGACCCGGGTCAGGTTGCAGAAGCTCTGGCAAGCCTTGTCAAGGCGGAAAAAATTCAATCGAATTTTGTTGTCGCTTCGGTGTCGGGAGAAGCGGTTTTTATTAAGAAAATAAAAGTTCCAGAAATGTCGGAAGAGGAGTTGTCTGAAAAAATTATCGAAGAAGCAGAACAACATATTCCTTTCGATATAAACGATGTGGCGTTGGATTACCAGATTCTTGGCAGGGTAAATGGAAACACCAGCCAATCGGAAGAAAATAAAGAAAGCTCGGCGGGCGAAGAGGAAGACCCCGCCATGGTGGAAGCCCTTCTGGTTGCTGTGCAAAGGGATGTTATTGATGAAAGAACGGACGTTCTTCTTGAAGCAGGATTGAAGCCAGCCATCATTGATCTGGATGTGTTTGCACTGATGAATGCGGCCCGACTGAACAAAGACCTGACGGCAATGGGCGCGACGGCCTTGATTGACTTGGGCGACTCTTTTACGCATTTGAATATTTTACAGAAGGGTTCCATAGGTTATACGCGGGATATTCCGATTGGAGGTGGCTATTGTTCAACCATGCTCATGTCTAAATTCCGGGTTCCCTTCAGCCAGACACATAAGATGAAAGGCGGCCATCTGCCAGACGGAATCGACAAGGATGAAGTTATCGCACTTATAGTTCAGGGTTATAAAAAAGTTTTCGATGAGATCCAAAAAGCGTTTGAATATTTTTACACGCTTTCAAATACTCCGGTCGAACGTGTTCTTTTGTCTGGAGGTGGATGCCTGATAAATGGAATAGACGGCTTTATGGCAGATTTCTTAAAAATTCCTGTTGAGCATCTTGACCCCATGCAAGGAATAAAAATCAACCCCAAAAAATTTGACCGGGAAATGATTAGCGAGTTGACAAGTTTATCGACTGTTGCAACGGGGCTGGCTACCAGGAGGTTTGATTACTTATGATCCATATAAACCTCCATGACTACCGCCAGGAACTAAGAAAAATTGAAACACAAAAGCGTGTTGTTAAAGCCACCTCTATCGTTTGTGTCATCCTTCTTCTGATTCTGGCTAATTGGATGGTCATGCAGATTCAACTGGACCGGGTTCGCGGCGAAACGCAAAAACTGGAACAAGCGGTTAAGGCTCTTGAGCCTCGGGTAAAAGCTATCCAGAAAATGAAAACCTCGAAAGCTCGAAAGGAGCAGATTGTTAAAGGCATTGACCGCCTGCGAGGCCAACAGTTCCCGGTCAGCAAAATAATCAACGATTTGAATATGGCGGTTCCAGAAGGGGTTTGGTTGGATAGGGTCACGCAATTAACCAGGGCGAAGTTGAAAAATAAAAAAGTTCCCGTCATCCTTTTTGACGACCCGAAATTATCTAAGAAGAAAAAGAAACGCAGGAGAAAAGGTAAGAAAAAAGGGCCCGTTGCTTACGAGTTTATAGAAATTTCCGGCAAAGCTATAAACGAACAATTGATTGCGGAGTACATAAATAATCTGCAGGAAATTCCCTATTATAAATTAACGTTTTTGCAAAAATCATCACAAACCGCAATGGGGGGTTACCCCATTTATTCTTTCACGGCCTACAGCTATATGCCGGAAAAGAAGAAAAAGAAATAACGTCCTGTGGATAAACTTTTTGACAAACTTCCTTACGATACCCTTGAGGATATCAAGTTCGCGCATTTGCTCGCGGGTGCGGTGGGGATAGGTCTCATGATTGTTACGGCCTATTATTTTACTGTGTTCAGTGCTACCAACACCGAGCTTACCGGCCTTGCTAAAAAAAAGACCACAGCCGAGCGCACCTTGAAACGCCATAAGGCCATCGTTAAAAAAGGGGATCTGACTGCAAAAGATTTGGCACGCATATCGGGTCAATTAGAGGCCTATAAAAAACAGATGCCGGCTGTCGGTGATCTGCCTGGGCTACTGCAAAAAATTGCGGGTTTTGGACAAAATCGAAAAATTGAATTATTGAACTTCACACTTAATGAAGGCTCCGTGAAGGATTTTTATAAAGAAATTCCCCTGCAAATAAGAATGCGGGGAGATTTGTGGAGCACCCTGGATTTTTTCGAGTACATGCAAAACCTGTTACAGCTTGTGAGTTTTGAGAATTTAAGTCTAGAGACATTGAAAGTGCCGGTGATAGGACCCAATGGTCCTACAGGACAAAATGCTTTCCTGGTACAAACGGTGATGACTGCAAAAACCTATTCCTTTATAGAAGGTTCGGATAACAGGCCGGTAGCAGCGAAAAAAAAGAAAAAGAAAAAAATGAAAAAAAAGAAATCAGGACATTAACGTTGGTGAAAATAGTTTGATGGAACAGTGAAAAGATTATGAAAGAAATTAAAAAAATATTACTGATTTTATTTTTATCGTGTGCCTCGATGAACCTTTGGTTTTCGGGAAAAGCTGACGCCAAAATGGCTGCGATGCCAACAGGGGAAAATAAAACCATAGAAAGACTATTCTGGCTGAGCGGATTGAAGAGTCGTTACCTGGAAGTGGAGACGGCTCTTGAACAATACAAAAATATTGACCCGCAGGCATTGAAGGCAAGCCAGACACGGTTTGCAAAAAACCTGATGCGTCGCGGAAGTGGGAAAAGACATATTCAGATAAATTTAAAAAAAATATTTATTAAAAGGTTCAGTCAGGAACATGCGCAAGCATCTATTAAATGGTTCAACTCCCGGACGGGGCGAAAGATTTTAAGAGCGGAAAGCGCGGCACTCTCTGCCGAAAATGCAAAAGAGCGAAAAAAGTTCGCAAAGGGAATTATGAGTACTCCCCCCAGTGAGTCGCGTTTATTGGTGGTGGAGAGAATTGAATCTGCAGGATTCATGTCGCCGAATATAAAGTCCCTTTACCTTGCCTATGTTGAAGTGATGTTCCCATTCAATAACTTGTTGCAGGGAATGCGACTTGTCAAGGTGGTGAGGTTGTTAAAGGATGATGTTGTGGAACCCATTCGCGAGCAGGTTCTACGCCAGATGCTGTTTGCTTACAGAAATTTAAACGTAAAGGATTTAAATAGCTATGCCCGTTTCCTGGAATCACGTGCAGGACAATGGTTTGTTTTGTCCGAGTTGCAGGGATTCGCAAAAGGAATAAAAAAAGCTTTGATCGATGTCTATAAAGTGCAAAGGGAATTATTAAATGAAATTGATGACGGCGGTCCTGAGTTCCCACTTTTACGGGAACTGGCTCCACCCGGTCAGCGCAATCTATTGGTCCGGCTCCGCGATCCATTCAAGCCTTTGTACACCGATAAGGGCCCGGTGCAGGGACCGGAAGATGCGCCGTTGGCTGCCCCGCGCCAATTTGGCAATGAGTTGGAAAGTATTCCGCCCATTGCTTTGTATGTGATGAGAAAAATTGAAAAGAAACGTCCCGAACTGTT
>Ga0209554_1002710_pt1 | contig 11991 bp, 11 predicted proteins | sample MarorgKNORR_S2LV_5_FD_188221 | JGI IMG/M metagenome (GOLD analysis project Ga0209554, IMG submission 188221) | Marine microbial communities from the Southern Atlantic Ocean, analyzing organic carbon cycling - Bottom_A/KNORR_S2/LV (SPAdes) (version 2) | ecosystem: Environmental > Aquatic > Marine... | reverse complement strand
GAATCTTGTTGCGACTGAACTGTAATGCCCCGATTGCCACCACCAGCGCGAAAATGAAACCGATTCCCGGCATGATGTCGTAGCTACCGAGGACCATCATCCCGTTCCAGAAGGCGTGGAGCCCCACCGCCATCAGGTAGTATTTCGCCACCACACGCCACGAGGCGCCATGCACCAGGTATTGGCTGAGGCCGTGGCCGGTAAACGAGGTGGCGCTGGCGTGTATCAGCGTCGCCGAGAAGGTGCGCATCACAATCACCGCCGCCGTCACCGCTACCCCCTCGCCGGCGACGCTCCAGCCGTACATCAGGTTCTCGGTGGCAGCGAAGCCGAGGCCGCAGGCGGCGCCGTAAATCAGCCCATCCTCGACCTCGTCCACCTCCTCCTTGACGCCGGCGCGCATCAGCCCCATTGCCTTCAGGAATTCCTCGACGAAGGGCGCAATAATCACGGCACCCACGACCATAGCAACGGCCGCACCAGCTGCCAGAGTGACCATCACAATCAGTATGGAATTGATTATCCCCGCCAGGATGATGCCGGTGATAGCGCCCCAGAAGAACGCCTGATAGAGCGCGCCCCACGGCTCAGGGTCGTGCTTCTCGAAGTTGCGGAACCAGTTCAGGTAGAGCAACGCTGGGATGAACGCCATGCCGAGGAAGAGCGCCGCCAGCGTGTAGCCGAAGCTGGCCGACAGCGCTATCAGCGTGATGAGGAAGAACCAGAGGTAGCGGGTTGGAGGTGCCTGCATCTAAGTCGCCGTGCGACACATTCCATCGTGGATATATAGAATACCACGCCGCACCAGCTTCTGCATTTCACGCTGCGGGTCGGGTATCTCGAGCCGCTCCGCCTCGGACAGCAGCTTATCCGGGTCGACGCCGTCACCCTTGTTCAGCGAACGGAACAGCGTCAGGATACGGAACTTGGGCGTATCCTCGGGTCGCATCGCGCCCACGTCCAGTTTCGGCTTGAATGGAACCACCGGCGCCCGCTTGCGCACCTTACGCACCTTGCGCACCTGAGGCTCTTCGGATTCAATCAGCGCCCGCAGGTCTGACTCCTCGCCGTGAGCCTCGTCATCGAGATGCTCCATCACCAGCTCCTGCAACAGCTGCGACGTGGTTTTACCAGCGTCCTTGGCCTTCTGGCGGAAATCATCCCAGTCGACCCGGAACTGTGAACCAATCGGGAAGCGAAAAGTTGTGCGGTCGGGGGCCACTCCTCGGAGGAAGCCTGATTTTATTTAAGTGTGTCGGAGCGCTAGTGCAGCTCCGCGTAGAGCGCCTCAATCCGGCCCACGATGCTCTCCCAGGTGAAGTCGCGCGTGACCCGCTCGCGTCCCGCTGCGCCCAGCGCGGCTGCCGCAGTCGCGTCCGAGAGCAGCGATGCAATCGCCGCGCCCAATGCCTCGGGGTCGCCGTAATCCACCAGCAGCCCCGTTTCGCCCTCGGCGACCGCCTCGGGCACGCCGCCGACGCGCGTCGCGACCACCGGCAGCCCGGCCGCCGCCGCCTCGAGCAGCACGATGCCGAACGCCTCGTAGTCCGACGGTAGCGCCAGCAGCTCGGCGGCGCCGAAGGCGGAGCGGTAGAGGTCGTTGTCTAGGTGCCCCAGCCGATGCAGCGTGATGCCTGCGGCGGCGGCCTGCGCGTCCAGTGCCTCACCGGGGCCCATGTCCTGCCCCACCAACAGCAGCTCCGCCTCGGGGAAGCTGGCGGCAGCGCTGACGAGGTCGGGCAGCCCCTTGTTGGTCGCGAGCCGCCCAGCGTAGAGTACCAGTCGCTCGCCCAGCTGCGGGAACGTCTTGCGGAACCGCGCGCCAGTCGGCGGGTCGGCCCAAGTTTCCCAGTGGATGCCGTTGGGAATCACGCGGATTTTGGCGGGGTCGCACCCCACCTCTGCCAGCAGCAGTTCGCTCTCGTGGCGGCTGACGCAGACGACTGCGTCAGCCGCTGCCAGCGTTTCGCGGCCGACGGTCGCGTCGTAGACCCGCCGCAGCCCGAGCCGGCGCGCGCCGCCCCACATCGACCACGTGGGGTGGAAGTGGGGCGTGATGACCCACGGCGTCTCGCGCAGCCGGCGGCGCAGCAGCGCAGTGCTGTTCTGGAAATAGCCATAGGAATGAGTGTGGACGAGGTCCGTTTCCGCCGCGAGGAAGGCCGAAACCATCCCCGGCGCGAGGACGTAATGCGCCTCGCCACCGGGGCTGCGCGCGCGGTGACGCGTCACGGGAACGCCGTTGACCTGCGACGGCATCTCACGGCGCGTGAAGGGCGTCTCGCTCCAGAGGTCAGTCGTATGCACCGTGACGTCGTGGCCGCGCTGTTGCAGACCCTCAGCGAGCGCGGCGACATGCGTCTCGGCCCCGCCCGGCGCCGGCGGGTAGCGGACGCAGCCCTGCAGGACGCGCATGCGGCGGGATGCAGCCCCGGATTAAAGCGGCGCTCTGTGCTTATTAGGCGGGCGCTGCGCTCGCGACGCGTGCCCGCGGACCGCCCGCAGCCGCTGCCGACGCACCTGCACGAGCTGCGCGACGCGCTGCTAGGGCCACTGCTGCTCTTCGGCCTGCTGCTCGCCGCAACTTTCGCCGGCAGCGACGCCATCCTGCGGGCGATGCTCAAAGCCCATGGCCTGACGGGAAGCGTGAGCCTCTACGCGCCGGCGGAGTTCCTGCGCGTGCGGCTCGGCCTCGCGGCGTTAGCGGGCTGCCTCGGCGCACTGCCGCTGGCGCTGTTGCAGACCTACCGCTTCGCGCGTCCGGGGCTGAAAGCGCGCGAGCGAGCCTTCGCGCAGCGCGCCATCCCGCTCTCGCTGGCGCTGTTCGCCGGCGGCACGGTGCTCGGCTGGCTGGTGGTGCTGCCACGGCTACTACCGCTGCTCGCCGGCGGCCCCGGAGAAGCGCAATTCTCACTGGCGCAGACCGTCGGGCTGCTCCTCTCACTTTCGCTCGGGACCGGGCTCGCGCTGCAACTGCCGCTGCTGGCATTCATGGCGCGCCGGGCGGGGCTCTGGGATGGCGGGCTCGCGCAAGCCCGCAAGCTGGCGTGGGGACTGCTGCTGGCGCTGGCGTTGTTCGTAACGCCTGACCCGAGCACCATCGGGCTGCTGCTGGCGACCGCACTACTGGTGCTACTCTTCGAAACGGGCAACTGGCTGGCAGGGGGCGCGCGTGGCTGACCGGCAACGGGCATTGTTGCTCGGCGCCATCGCGCTGGGCGCGCTGGCACTACGACTCTCGCACCAGTGGCGCTGGGCGCTGTGGGGCAGCGATTCGGGCGAATACCTCTTCCTCACGGCGGCGCTCGTCGGTGACGGCGCGCTGCTGCAGGACGACTACCTTGGCTGGGGGCGCGCGTATTCGTGGTTCCAGGGGATGCAGATATTGGCCGCCAGCGCGGCGCTGCTCTGCGGAACGCCGCTGCCGGACACCCTCTTCTGGCTCATCCCCGCCGCGGGCGCGCTGGCGGTGCCGGCGCTGTTCCTAGCGGGGCGGCGCTTCGTCAGCAGCGACGCGGCGCTGGTCGGCTGCGGCTGCTACGCGGTCGCGTTCCCGGTCGTCTACGCCAACTCGCACGCGATGCCGGGCAGCCTTGCCGACCCGCTCGGGCTGCTGCTGGTCTACGCTTTCGCTGGTGTGCTGGCGGCGCCGCGCCGCTGGGCACCGCCCTTCGGCGTACTGCTGCTGGGGCTGCTGCTGGTGCACCACTTCACGCTGCTGCTCGCCGTGGCCGGCTGCACCGGAATGCTGGCGCTCGAGACCGCGGCCGGCAGCCGCCGGCGAGCACCCTACTTCGCGCTGGCGACCGCGGCGGCGCTCACCGCGCTCTACTGGGTCGGCTACGCCACCGGCTTCCGCACGACCATCCTTGGCGATACCGGGCTGCCGCTGGGGGCGCTGCTGGCAGCGCCGCTCATTGCGCTGGGCGCGGTGCGTCTGCTGGCGCCGCGCCTGCCGCTGCCGGCGCTCCGGGCACCGCGACGGCCGGCGCGCCTCTTCCTCGCCGCGTTCCTCGCGTCGCTGCTGATTATCGGCTACGGCATCGTCTACGACGTCCCCGGCACCTCCATCCCGGTCGGCCCGGAAGCGGTGCCATTCCTGCTGCCGCCGCTCGGCTGGCTCGCGCTGGCGGCGGCGCCGGGGCTGGTGCTGGCGCAGCGCGGCGGCTGGCTGCTCTACGGCTGGGTGCTGCCGATTGTGGGCCTCGCGACCGTCGGCGGCCTGACGGGGTCGCACTTGCTGATTGCCTACCGCCACGCCCCCTACCTGATGGCGCCGCTGGCGCTGATGGCCGGCGCCGGCTTCATGGTTCTGCTGCGGATGCAGGCGCCCCCGCGCCGGCCGCAGTTCGCCGCCGGCCTCGCCGCCATCCTGCTCTGCGGCGCGCTGACCGCCTACCCGCCGGCGGCAGTGATGGGAGGCTTCCAGGAAGGCACGACCAACGCCGAGCTGGGGTGCGTGCTCTGGACACAGCAGGTCGAGCCCGGGGCGCTCATCGTCAGCGACCACCGGCTCTCCTCGCTCGCCTTTGGCCTTGGCGAGCGCAACGCGTCATGGGAAAATGGCGCCGACGTCATCACCGCGACCGGAGTCGTACGCAAGGTCGCGACGCCTGCAGCCGGGACGCAGCCGGTCGGTTACGTGCTGCTGAGCGACGAAATGCGCCGTGGCGTGACGTTGCTGCAGTGGGAACCGGCACAGCCGCTGTCGGAAGAAGCGGCGGCCAAATTCGGCTCCGCCACCTATCCTGCAGTGTATGATTCTGGCAGATGCCAGCTCTATCGCCAAGCACCCGATTCACTTATGTAGGGAAATCTAGTCCTGAATCCCAGAAACCGGTGCTGTCGGTCTCTGGTACCCCTTGTCAGTGACTCGAGAGCTTGGTTTCTAAGGGGAAAAATGAATGAACAACTGCAAGCCGTGCTGAAGCGCACGGATGAGTACTTCGGTATCTCAAAACAAGGCAGCACGGTAGGGGGTGAAATCCGGGCAGGAGTGACCACATTCCTGACCATGGCCTACATTCTCTTCGTTAACCCGAGCATGCTATCAATGGCGGGAATCCCGTTCGACGACGCGCTCTTCGCGACAGCAGTCGCAGCGTTCATAGCATGTGTGGTTATGGGACTCTGGGCGAACCTTCCGTTCGCGCTCGCGCCCGGGATGGGGTTGAACGCGTATTTCACGTTCTCCGTTGTCCTGTACGGGTTCGGCGTAAGCTGGCAGGTGGCGCTCGCGGCGGTCTTCGTCGAGGGAATCCTGTTCATGATACTGTCGCTGCCGCAGGTCGGCGCGCGGTCAGCCATGATTAACGCCATTCCGACGGAATTGAAGATAGCGACGATGGCCGGTATCGGCATGTTCCTCGCCATCATCGGCCTCAGCGAAATGGGCTGGGTTGTCGACCACCCGGCGACGCTGGTTGACATCGGGCCGCACGCGACTTGGACTTTCGGAGAGGGTGCCCTGTGGGGCCTGATTGGACTGCTGCTGATTGGCGTGTTGATGGCGCGCAAGCAAAAAGGCGCTATCATGATTGGTATCCTGGTGGTATCGGTCGCCGGCTGGGGACTGGGAGTCCACGACTCCTACCTTGATTATACGGACGATGACGGCAACGTCGTTGCTGTAAATGCCGAAGCACCCACCGAAATCTTCGCGATGCCGTCGCTGCCGGAGGAGACGCTCTTTGCCGCGCTGGGCGCGCTGGGAGATGTTGGCGGGGAAGGTGTTCCAATAGGCACGTTCCTGCTCATCATGATAGCGTTCTTCTTCGTTGATATCTTCGATACGGCCGGGACGCTCTACGGCGTCGGCCGCATGGCGGGCAAGGTCGACGAGAACGACGTGCTGGAGAACGCCGACGAGGCGTTCATGTCCGACGCAGCAGGGACCGTCGTCGGTTCGCTGGCAGGAACCAGTACGGTAACCACCTACATCGAGTCCGCCGCCGGAATCGAGGAGGGCGGTCGGACCGGCCTCACCGCCATCACTGTCGGCGTCCTGATGCTGACCGGCCTCTTCTTTGCGGGGCTCTTCAAGGCCATCCCGACTTTCGCCGTGGCACCGGCACTGATTGTCGTGGGCGCGATGATGATGCGCGGTGTCGTCGACATCAACTGGAAGAATATGGAGGTAGCCATTCCGGCCTTCCTGACCATCGTCCTGATGCCGTTCACCTACTCGATTGCCGATGGTATCGCGTGGGGCGTCATCTCCTGGGTAGTGATCAAGATTGGCGTCGGCAAGGCGGAAGAGGTACTGGAAAACCGGATACTGATGGGCATTGCAATCCTGATGGCGATGTTCTACCTCGGGCCAGGCGACCAGACCACCTTCGAATGGATACTGGGCGGCTTCCTGAACTGAACGAGCAGAAAGCGGGCAACCCGGGCTCCGGCCCGGGACTCGCCACCCCGATACAGCCTGTGCCATGAACCCTGACCTGCGGCTGATTGCCGACCGCATCCGCAACGTGCCGGACTTCCCCCGGCCGGGAATCCTGTTCAAGGACATCACTCCCCTGCTGGCCGACCCGCTGGCGTTCCACGCCGCGACCGAGGCGCTGGCGGCACCGTACCGCGACAGCCACATCGACCTGGTTGTCGGTATCGAGGCGCGCGGGTTCATCTTCGGGACGCCGGTCGCGAAGCTGCTAGATGTCGGTTTCGTCCCGATTCGCAAGCCAGGCAAGCTGCCGTGGGAAACGCGCAGCGTCAGCTACGATCTGGAATACGGCCGCGACACGCTCGAAATCCACGCCGACGCTGTCGCGGAGGGGCAGCGGGTGCTGGTGGTGGACGACCTGCTGGCGACCGGTGGCACCTCGCGCGCGGCGTGTGACCTGCTGGCGGGGATGGGCGCCAAGATCGTGGAAGTAGCGATACTGATAGAGCTGGAGTTCCTCAAGGGCCGCGTCAGGCTGGCGCCGTTCGAAGCGCGGTCGGTACTGAAGTTCTGACCCAAAGTGCTTAAGTAATACCTGTACGTGCGCACACGTATCCTGCCCGATAGGAGGACTGAGTATGGACGACAAGCAGAAATTCCTGATTGGCATGTATCTTGGCGCAATCATTGTCGCCAACCTGGTGGTCGCCAAGTGGGGACTCGAAGTGGTGGTGGACCTCGGCGGCTCCATCGGGCAAATCCAGGTAATATTCTTCACCGCGCTGCTGCTCATCGGCCTTGACCTGACCGCGCGTGACTTCCTGCACGAACTCTGGAAAGAGAAGCTGTGGGAGAACATGCTCAAGCTGATTGTCGCGGGCTCGCTGCTCTCGCTGGTTGTCAACTACGTGCTGGCGCAGGCCGGCTGGGGCGCGCCGTGGGCGATTGTGCAGAACATCGCGATTGCGAGCACCATCGCCTTCTTCTGCGCCGGGCTGGCCGACACGCTCGCTTACCAGCTGCTGGGCGAGCAGGAGCGAATGCTGCGCATCAACGGCAGTAACGTCGCCTCAGGCTTCGTCGATAGTCTAGTCTTCCCGACGCTCGCCTTCGGTATCCTGGCTGGCGCGCCAATCGGCGAAGCCATCTTATGGGGCGTCACGGCGCAGATGACCATCGCCAAGATTGTGGGCGGCTTTCTCTGGGCGTTCGGCATCGTCGCGCTGGCAAAGCGGTTCGGGTTCGAGGACTAGCCTACTCGCCCGGTGAGCAGATCTTCGTAGACCCGGCGCATGTGGAACACAGCCTGCCGTGCCTCGTCGCTCAAATCGCAACCACACTTGGCACAGTCGCTACACCTCAGGAAACCGCAGGCGGCACACATCTCCTGTTTGGCCACATCGAGCGCGCTACCACAGCTGAAGCAGTAGATTCGCGCCTCACTGTAGAAGTGCAGGAAGTTCTCCACCAGTCCTGAAATCGAGGTGTGCTGAGACCGTGCCTTCGCCTTCGCCCCAGTTAGGATTTCGGGGTCCACAGTCAAAGTAAGCTTGGTGCGTGTCACACGTGGCAATACGTACCAGTCTTAAGGAGTGCGCTCCAGCCGCTGGACGCCCCCGGCACTTGCACTGTAAACGATATCTGCCATGCCAAGAAAGAAGCCGGTGTCGATAACGCCTGGGGTTGCCTTAAGTTGCGCATCCAGCGCAGCCGGTTCGGAAATGCCATGGGCGAAGCTAAGGTGCACAATCCAGTTGCCGTTGTCGGTCACGAACGGAGCTGAAGCCACATGCCGCAGCTCCGCCTCGCAGCCCAGTGCGCGCAGCGCCGCCAGCGTCGCGTCGGCTTCCGCGGTCGCGACCTCAACCGGCAGCGGGCCGCGACCGAGCCGCTCGACCAGCTTCGAGTCATCGATGATAATCACCAGTCGCTCCGCGCACGACTCGACCTGCTTCTCGCGCAGCAGCGCGCCGCCCAGTCCCTTGATGAGGTCGAGCTGCGGCGAAACTTCGTCGGCGCCGTCAATCGCCAGATCGAGCCGCAGCCCGGGCTCGAACTGCTGCAGCGGGATTCCCAGCTCCCGCGCACGGACGGCGGTACGCTCGGAGGTCGGCACGCCCGTTATCGCCAGCCCCTCCGCGACGCGGTCGCCCAGCAGCTCGAGCGCGTGGTCGGCGGTCGAGCCGGTGCCAAGACCAAGGAGCATCCCGTCGCAGACAAGCTCGACCGCCGCTGCGGCCGCTGCGCGTTTCAGGCTGTCGCCCACGCTAGTAGTAGAGCGGCTGCTCGGGCTCGTCCAGTTCTGCCTCGCTGAGGCGACTGCGCAGTTTCTGGAGCGCCTGTCGGAAGTCGCTGGCGCGCACCTTGGTCCGGTCGTCCTGGATAGCGGCCATGCCCGCCTCGACACAGAGCGCCCTGAGGTCGGCGCCGGACATCCCTTCGGTTTCCTTCACCAACTTCTTCAGGCTGAGACCGCGGGTCAATGACATCGACCGCGAATGAATCTTCAGGATTTTCAGCCGCGCCTCGGCATCGGGCTGCGGGATGCGGATGATACGGTCGAACCTGCCGGGCCGCAACAGCGCTTCATCGAGAATGTCGGGCCGGTTCGAGGCGGCCATGATGGCGATGTCGCCGCGCGGGGTGAAGCCATCCAGCTCGCCCAGCAATTGCATCAGCGTCCGCTGAACCTCGCGGTCGCCGGTGGTGCCAACGTCCATGCGCTTCGCGCCGACCGCATCGAGTTCGTCGATGAAGATGATGCTCGGCGCCTTCTCGTACGCGAGCTGGAACAGCTCGCGCACCAGCCGCGCGCCCTCGCCGATATACTTCTGCACCAGCTCGCTGCCAATCAGCCGGATGAAAGTGGCGTTGGTCGCGTTGGCGACCGCCTTCGCCAGTAGCGTTTTACCAGTGCCGGGCGGCCCGATGAGCAGGATGCCTTTCGGGGGTTCGATACCGACCTTGAGGAACAACTCCGGTTTGGTGAGCGGAAGCTCGACAGTGCTGCGCAGTTCCTCCAGTTCCTTCTTCAGGCCGCCGATATCCTTGTAGGTCTCGGTCGGCTTCTCGAGCACCTCGGCGCCAATCACCAACGGGTCCCGCACGGCGGGCAGCAACTCCAGCACTGCCAGCGTCTGCCGGTGCAGCGCTACGCGGTCGCCGGCGAGCAGCGTCCCGCGGTCGATGTTCTCCGAAAGGTGTACCACGAAGTCCGGCCCGGAGCTGGACTTGATTGAGACACGCCCGTCCTCGAGCAGGTCGCGCACGGTGCCGATGACCTGCGGCGGCGCACGCAATCGCGCCAGCTCGCCCTTGAGGTGCGCGCTCTCGCGCTTGAGCCGCGAAAGCTCCGATTCGTACTGCCGCTTCTCGGATTCGAACCGCTCGGTCTCCTCCATCAGCCAGCGATGCCAGTCCTGCGTATCGACGGCGGGGCTGACTACAGCGTCCTCGTCCGGGGGGGCCATTCTGGAAGGTTTATCTGCCGGCTTTTATATATGAGTTTCGAATCATGCAATGCGAGCTCTGCGGAAGGGAAGCGGCGCTGGTCGCGACACGGGTTGCAGGCACGGTACTGCACGCCTGTTCCGCCTGCACTGGCTCTGGCCGCAAAGCGACCGCGCGCGAGGCCATGGGGCAGGAAGCATGGGTCACGCAGTCGCTGGCAAAGCGAGCGCACCGGCAGCAGGTCAACGACGAGGCACCGGGCGACATGCTGGTCACCGACTGCGGCGCCCGCGTGCGGAAGGCACGGCAGCAACGCGGCTGGGACCACACCCAGCTGGCGCAGAAGGCGGCTGAGAAAAAGTCAATCATCGCTTCGGTCGAGGCAGGTCACCACCATCCAGCCGAAAAGCTGGTGCGCAAGCTGGAGCGACTGCTCGGAATCAGGCTGACCGAGGACGCCGAGGGGCAGGGGCCGGCGAGCGCCGGCGGCCGCAAGGCGGAGGCCCTCACCATGGGAGACCTGCTGAAACAGGCGCTCGACGAAGGCTGAAACAGAAGCTATTTGTAGAACAAGCAGGCGTGCGCGCCGTGGGCGTCCTTAACCGGCATCTCGGCATGGAACGCGAGAACGAGACCATCGCACTGCTCGCAATGGCGTGCGGGTCGTTTCTGATCTCGCTCTACGCCGGCTACCGCCTTGACGGAATTGGCCGCACCATCGCGCTGCCGCTCTTCGGCATCGAGTTCCACCTCATCTCGACCCCGCTCTGGATACTGGCAGGGCTGGCGACGCTGCTCTGCCTACAGCAGCTGTTCCACGAAATCTGGCACCACGGCGTCTGGCTCTTCGGCATCTACGTCCTGAGCGGACTCGGGACGACGCTCTTCTACGTGATGTTCGACCAAGGGTACCTCTGGTACCTCGTAGCGCTGGTGCTAATCCTGCTGGCGCTGTTCCTGATTTACTGGATGATACTCGAAATTTATGCGCTGCGCAGCCACATCCTGCGCGAGCTACCCGACGAGGAAATTGTGCTGAGCGGCTGGCTCCCGGCGCTGCCGGCATTCATGTTCTTCACCATGCTGAGCTACTACTGCTACACCAAGTGGTACCTCGGTGAGCCGGGCTGGACTTTCGGCTACGCCGCCGAGGGATACATCCTGTTCCAGCTGCTCGCCTTCGGGACCGCGCTCTACGTGCTCTGGGTGCCGCAGGTACTGCTCGGCCGCCACCTCGAGGAAGAAATCCAGGAGGGAAAAGTGCTGCGCGACCTGCTACCGGGCACCCACGGCCACTGCCCGGCCTGCGCGAGCGAGATGCACGCGAGCGGAATGGCCTGCCCCGAGTGCAGCCACCGGGAATCGATTGCCTACTGCAGCGGCTGCGAGACCTACGTCGCGGCGTGCCCCACCTGCAGTCTGGGCGCGCAGGTCGGTACGACCTGCGGCGGCTGTGGCGAGGATTTAGCAGGGCTGACCTGTGGCGAATGCAACCACACGGGACCAGTCCGTTTCTGGGCCAGCGGCTGAAAACGGCCATTGCAAAGGCTTAAAAAGCAAAATCTTGCGTCCCCGCCCCGGCCCCGGCAGAAATTCCATCTGGCGGGGCCAAGGACGCAACCTGGAGATAACATGACAAACGAACAGCAGTCCGAATGGACAGCCCAGGCGCTGGTCGCAGGCGGAGCTGTACTCCTCCTGCTCGCAGCGTTCTGGATGGGAGTCTACGCACCTAACGCGAAGATGATCTCAGATGACTTCGAGACCACCTACGAGTATGAGGGAACCCTCAAAGTGCTCGACTCGGGCAACAAGACCGGACAGGGCGAGCCGGGAGCATTCCAGACAATGCAGTTCGATAACGAAGGTTGCGCCTGCGACATCTTTGGCGGAGCTGCACTCTGGCATATCCTGACGGCAGACCCCAAACAATCGACGGATGACGAGACCTTCTACCACGAAGCGGTGAACGTCTATGCCACCCCGGACGATAGCGACGGCGACGGACTACCCGACGCCTACCTGTTCTCGCTCAAGGACAGTAACAGCTGGCTGGACCGCACGACTTACGAATCGCGCGGCGAGGGGGGCTCGGCCGACGACTACGCCTACAGTACCTGGAGCCCGAACAACCTCCCCGTGAAGGAGACCAC
>Ga0209554_1002706_pt1 | contig 12014 bp, 12 predicted proteins | sample MarorgKNORR_S2LV_5_FD_188221 | JGI IMG/M metagenome (GOLD analysis project Ga0209554, IMG submission 188221) | Marine microbial communities from the Southern Atlantic Ocean, analyzing organic carbon cycling - Bottom_A/KNORR_S2/LV (SPAdes) (version 2) | ecosystem: Environmental > Aquatic > Marine... | reverse complement strand
CCTTGCCGTCGCCGGCGATCTTGCCGCAATCGCCGATCAGGCCGTTGACGCGATACAGCCTGGCGCCCTGAAAGGCAATTTCGGCGATGGTGATGTCCGGGGTGTCGTCGGGACAGAAGACGTAGCATTCGATGGCAGCCCGGCTGCAATATGCGGCCGCCGCGGCGCCCGCATTGCCATTGGTCGGCATCACCATGGAGGTCACCCCGAGTTCCTTCGCCATGGAGACCGCCATGCTGATACCGCGTGCCTTGAACGATCCGGTGGGCAGCCGGCCTTCGTCCTTGATGAACAGCTCACCGCCGCTGAGGGCCAGCTTCGGGGTCGCCACTATCGGCGTCATAACCTCGCCGAGAGAGACGATGTTCGCAGGGTCGCGAACCGGAAGCAATTCACGATAGCGCCAGAAATCCGGCGGCCGCTGGGCCAGGGCCTCCTTGGTGAGCGCTGCGCGAACCCCGTCCAGGTCATAGCGCACCAGCAGCGGCTTTGCGGCCCCCTTCGAGAGCCCCTGGAGCACGTCGGCCTCATGGCGCTCGCCGGTCATGGCGCATTCAAGATGCGTCACAAAGGTCGGGCGGTCTTCGGTGAGATTGCTGTGCATTGGGGGGGCCTTTCACATTACACGGGGGCTCTGTTCCACCAAACTTGGCAGTATATCCGCCCTTTCAAATTGAAATTTTAACCTACGTCTCTCGCTCAGAATTTCTTAATTTACACGACCCACAAGATAATCGACAGGCCGATCAGGGCGATCCAGAAGGTTTCGGCAACCAGCAGGATCAGCGCCTTGGGCCCGAGGGTCGCGATATCCTTAAGCGAGGTCTTGATGCCGAGGGCGGCAATCGCCGCCACCAGCGCCCAGCGCGAGACCGTTTCCAGCCCGATGCGCAGCGGCTCGGGGATAAGTCCCAGGCTGTTCACCGCCACGAGCACCACGAAGCCGACCAGGAACAGGGGAAAGGGTGGGCGCTGGGATCGCCCGGCGCGCCGGCTGTGAAACATCAAGAGCGTTATGGCGACGACCACGGGAACCAGCAACGCCACGCGCAGGAGTTTGGTGACGGTCGCGGCTTCGCCCGCCGTATCGGAGATGGTATAGCCCGCCCCGATCACCTGGGCGACGTCGTGGATGGTGGCGCCCAGGAACATGCCCGCCTTGAGATCGTCGAAGTCGAGCGATTGTGCGAGGATCGGATAGGCGATCATCGCCAGGGTGCTGAGGGTGGTCACGCCGAGCACCGTGAAGATCGTATCGCGCTCGCTGATGCCGTCCTTGCCGCGCGGTAGAATGGACGCGACGGCGAGCGCGGCGGACGCGCCGCAAATGCCGACCGAGACACCCGTCAGGAGTCCGAAATCCCGCTTCAGGCCCATAAAACGAGCAAGCAGCATGCCAAACCCAATGGTCAGCGAAACGCCGCAGACGGTGAGCAACAAGGGGCCGTAGCCGAGCTTGAGCACTGCATCGGCGGTGATCTTGGCGCCCAGGAGCGCGACGCCGATGCGCAGGATCACGCTCGAGGTGAAAGCGACGCCGGCGCGGCACTTTTCATCCTTGGCCAAAAAATTAAACGCCATGCCGAGCAACAGGGCAAACAGCATGACCGGTGTGCCGTAATGCTCCGAGAGGAAGGTCGCGGCCATCGCCACCGTGGCGCTCACCACAAAACCCGGCGCCAGCGGCTTGATATCGTCCAGAGACGGAATTTTGATCAATGCTTAGTCCTCGGATGGCACTAATCACCGCAAGATAAAGGCTCGCGGGCATGCGGGCCAGTAAGCAATCAATATAGCAAGCGGCTATGCCGCCCCGTCTTACGTCACAATGCGCAGGGGATTATCGCGCTGCTTGGTGAGGTCGGAGGCCCAGCGGCGGGTCTTGACCGGGGTCTTGCTGTTGAACAGCGCCGCCTGATCGCCCCAGCCGTCCCAATTCTCGCGATTGTTGCGGGCGAACATCTCCAGATAGGGGCCGTTGGCGAGGCGCTCGATATTCTCATAGACCTCGTCGGGCTTGCGGCTGTGCTCGCGGCGCGGGGCAACCACCAGACGGCGCACGTCCTTGGCGATGCGCTTGGGCTTGCCGCGGGTCGCCAGCAGGCATTGCTCCGGGTTGGCGCGGGTCCAGAAACCCATGCCGGTGAAGAAATCCCGGTCCGAATAGGCATGCGGCGAGGCCGCCTTGTTGAGCTTGGCCCAGTAGAAGCCGACGGTCTTGTAAGTGAAGCCCCAGGCCTCGATCAGCTCGAGCCCCTTGGGCAGCAGAGGGTCGGTCACCCAGAGCAGGAGAATGCTGTTCTCCGCCGCCCAGTCGGCCACCGGCAGCTCGCAGATCGCCTCGAAGCTCATGCAGTCGTAATGCGCGTCGGGGCTGCGTCCCTTGCCCTTTTTGCTGTAGGTGGCAAAGGTCCACGGCGGATCGGCGTAGATGACTTTATAGTGATTCTTGCGCGGCGAGTCAGACATGACAGCCCACCCTACCCTGTTGTTTTTTATATTGGAGAATCGAAGGGCAAGCTTGTACGCGACTTCGAGTCGTCATTCAAGAATTATCTTTAAGATTTTATTTCAAAAGAACAAAACGGAATCATCGATCTCGGCTAACCGATTGACGAGACTCACAGTTTCATGCGTTCGCTCTTCGGATCATACAGGGCCTGAGGCTCGCCTTGGCGGCGTAGCGCCGGCCCACGATCCGGTTTTCCACGTCTTTATGTCTTGTGCTGCTGCGGTAGCATGTCCAGCATACAGCGAAGCATTTCAATCTCACGATACGCCCCCCGGCGCGATCGAGAATCAGCGCCAACCCAAGGAAAGCATCCGGGCCTCGCGATGGGGACGCGGCAACGAGGAGAAGAACATGAGCGAACCGTCAGGTGAATATGTCGAGGCCCATTACGTCGGGATGGAGATCATCTGGGGCGAGGGCTACATGTCGCCGGGTGGCGATGGATGAGGTTGCCTCGGTGGTCGACGGCGTCGACATCCGGGGCAGAACGGTTCTGGAGATCGGTTCCGGATTGGGCGGGACCGCTGTCGCTTTAGCGGCGAACCATGACCCAGGCCGAGTGATCAGTATCGATATTCAGAAGGAGCAGACCGAGCGGGCGAGCCGATTGGCTGCGGCGCGGGGGCTTTCCGACCGCATCGAATTTCGCCTCGTCGATCCCGGACCATTGCCGTTTGCCGACGAGAGTTTCGACGTTGTCTTCAGCATGGGAACGCTCGTCCAGATTGCCGACAAATCGGCGCTCTTCGCCGATATTTTTCGTGTGCTGCGGCCTGGCGGCACGCTCGCCGCCAACGACTGGCTGAGAGAACGCCCCCTGCCGCTTTCGGATGAATTGGTGAGCTTCGTCGAGCGTGCAGGGCTCACCTATCACTGGGTCGAACCCGATGATTACCGTGACGCCCTCGCAGGTGCCGGGTTCGTCGATGTCGCCCTGCGGGGTCGCGCCGCGTGGTACGTCGATCAGCTTAGCGAGGAAATCAAGCAGCTTGAGTCCGGCCCCATGAGGGCGCGTATGATCCAGGCGTTCGACGAGGAGAGCACCGAGGGCTGGCTGCGGTCATGGCGGCTGATGGAAACCTTCGCCAGACAGGGGGAAATCTGCCCGACACATATCAGGGCGGCCAAAGCCGCTTAAACCTTCATGCGTTCGCTCTTCGGGTCGTACATCGGGCGCAGGCTCGCCTTGGCGGGGTAGCGCTTGCCCGCGACCTCGATCTCGTAGGCGCCGGATTTGACGTAATCGGCGTTGACGCCGTCCTCGTTGTTCACATAGCCGAGGCCGATTGCGCTGCCCAGATGGTGGCCGTAGTTGCCCGAGGTGAGGTAGCCGACCGACACGCCGTCGCGATAAATGACCTCGTTGTGGTAGAGCAGCGGCTCGGCGTCCTCCAGGGCGAACTGCACCAGGCGCTTGCTGACCCCCTCCTCCTTCTGCCTAACTAGGGCGTCGCGCCCGGTGAAGGGGATATTGGTCGCCAGCTTGCAGGCGAAGCCGAGGCCAGCCTCGATGGGGGTGTCCTCGCAGGTGATGTCGTGGCCCCAGTGGCGGTAGGCCTTTTCGATGCGAAGTGAGTCCATGGCGTGCATGCCGGCCATCTTGAGGTCGAATTCCGCCCCCGCCGCGGCGATGTCGTCGAACACGCCGCGAGCAAACTCGGTCGGCACGTAGAGCTCCCAGCCCAGCTCGCCGACGTAGGAAATCCGGCTGGCGCGGACCCGCGCATAGCCCATGGAGATTTCCCGCGAGGTGCCGAAGGGGAAGCCTTCGTTGCTCATATCGTCGTCAATGATCGAAGACAACAGGGCCCGGCTGTCCGGCCCCATGATGCCGATCACGGCGCTGCCCGAGGTCACATCGGCGAAGGTGACATTGGCGCCCTCGGGGATGTTGCGCATCAGCCAGTGGTGATCATGCACCGCCACGGCGGCGCCGGTGACGATCATGAAGCTTTCTTCGGAAATGCGGATCACCGTGAGGTCGGCCTCGATGCCGCCCTTCTCGTTGAGCCATTGGGTATAGACAATCCGGCCCGGCTCCACGCCCACGTCGTTGGCGCAGATGGTCTGCAGCACGCTCTCCGCATCAGGCCCCTGGAGCAGAAATTTGGCGAAGGAGGTCTGATCGAGCAGGCCGACGCCGTTGCGAATGGCGTTATGCTCGGCGGCTGAATAGTCAAACCAGTTCTGCCGCTGATAGCTGTAATCATAGACCGGGTCCGTGCCTTCATGCGCGTACCAGTGGGGACGCTCCCAGCCGGCGACTTCGCCGAAACAGGCGCCGCGCGCGGCCAGGCGTTCATGCAGCGGCGAGGTGCGCACCCCGCGCGCCGTCTCCGGCTGGCGATAGGGCCAATGCATGTCGTAGAGCAGGCCGAGGGATTCACTCACCCGGTCGAGCAGATATTTGGCGTTGTTCTGGAACGGCATCATGCGGCGGATGTCGAGATCGGCCAGATCGAAGGGCTGCTCGCCGCCGACGATCCATTCCGCCAGGGCCATGCCCGCCCCACCCGACGACTGGATGCCGACCGAGTTATAGCCGCACAGCATGTAAAAATTATCCAGCTCCGGCGCCTCGCCCATCAAGTATCTGTTGTCCGGGGTGAAGCTTTCCGGGCCGTTGAGGAAGGTCTGGATGCCGGCGGTCTCGAGAATCGGGTTGCGGTGCATGGCGGCCTCGAGGATCGGCGCGAAATGATCGAAATCATCGGGCAGCTGATCGAAGGCGAAGTCCTCGGGGATGCCGTCCATGCCCCAGGGCTTGGCGTTGAGCTCGAAGGCGCCGACCAGAAGCTTGCCGGCGTCCTCCTTGTGATAGGCGCTGCCGTCCATGTCGCGCAGTACGGGCAGGTCTTTCGGCAGGTCCGGGATCGGCTCGGTGACGATGTAGAAATGCTCGCAGGCATGCAGCGGGATATTGACGCCGCACATGAGACCGACCTGGCGCGCCCACATGCCGGCGCAGTTGACCACATACTCGCACTCGATTTCGCCCTGGTTGGTGGAGACCCCACTGACGCGGCCATCCTTGGTGTGGATCGCGGTGACCTTGGTATCCTCAATAATCTTCGCCCCGCCGTTGCGCGCGCCCTTGGCCAGAGCCATGGTGGTGTCGGCGGGATTGACCTGGCCGTCGTTGGGGAAAAAGACTGCGCCGACCAAATCGTCCACATTGAGGATGGGATAGACCTCCTTGGCTTCGGCCGGGCTCAGCAGGGCCGCCTCGACGCCGCAGGCCTTGCCCAGATCGGCGCCCCGGCGATGTTCTTCCCAGCGCGCCTCGTTGGTGGCGACGCCGAGGCTGCCGTTCTGCCTGAGGCCGGTGGCCTGTCCGGTTTCTTCCTCGAGGCCCTGGAACAGCTTCATGGAATAGGACGCGAGCCGCGACATGGTGAAGGTGCCCAACACCTCGCGCACCAGGCCGGCGGCATGCCAGGTGGTGCCGCAGGTGAGCTGCTTGCGCTCGAGCAGGACCACATCGGTCCAGCCCAGCTTGGTCAGATGATAGGCCACGCTGCAGCCGGCGATGCCGCCGCCGATGATCACCACGCGAGCTTGTGTCGGGAATGTCTTAGACATGATGCCTCACAATTATTTGGTCCGCCCAGGAGGCGATTATCTAGCCGAGCATGCCACAGAAAGATATGCCGAAAATATAGAAAAATCGCACCCGGCCGCGCTTCGCCGCGCGAGGCTTTATGGTTGCGTTCGTTTGTGTGATAATCCTGCCGTTATTGAAGATTCAGATGGGGGATATGTCATGCATGTATCGGATATTCTCGCCAACAAGGGCCGCCCCGACGTTATCACCATCACGCCTGATGAAACCATGGAGGCGGCGGCGAAAATGCTTCATAGCAAGCATATCGGCGCCTTGATCGTCAGCAGCGACGGCGAATCGGTCCTCGGTGTCCTCTCGGAACGCGACATTGCGCGCAGCATTGCCCTGAAAGGGTCCGCGGCACTGAGTGTGGCGTTGCGCGAATTCATGACATCCAAGGTCGTCAGCTGCAAGTCGACAGACAGCATCGCCAACGTGATGAAACAGATGAGCTCGGGACGCTTCCGCCATGTCCCGGTGATCGAGGATGAACGGCTCATAGGCATGGTCAGCATCGGCGATGTGGTCAAACACCGCCTTGAGGAAACCCAGCAGGAGGCGGATGCCTTGCGGGACTACGTCCTTGCCGGACACTAAGGCCTTGCCGGACACTAAAGCTTTTCTCGATATCGATGAGCTTGTCGCGGGTATCAGCCCGGGCTCCCTACTGGCCCTGCCGCCGGATTATTCCGGCGTGGCCATGGCGGCGACCCGCGCGCTGATCCGGCGCGGAATTCGCGATCTGCATATCGTCACCTGCCCGACCAGCGGCCTGCAGACCGATATGCTGATCGGCGCCGGTTGCGTCGCCACCATCGAGACGGCGGCCATTACTTTGGGCGAGTTCGGGGCGGCGCCCCGCTTCGCCCAGGCCGTGCGCGACGGCACGATCAAGCTCAAGGATTCGACCTGCCCGGCGATCCACGCCGGCCTTCAGGCGGCGGAAAAGGGCATCCCCTTCATGCCGCTTAGAGGCATCATCGGTTCCGATTTGGTCACCCACCGGCCCGAATGGCGGATTATCAATAACCCTCTCGCGGACGGTGAAGACCCGATCCTGCTGTTGCCGGCAATCACTCCCGATGTGGCCCTGTTCCATGCGCCGCTCGGCGACCGATACGGCAATATCTGGGTGGGGCGGAGGCGCGAGCTGATCTCCATAGCCCACGCCGCGCGGTGCACCCTGGTGACCGTCGAGGAAATTTATGACGGCGACCTGCTCGGCGATGAGAAGATGGCGGCGGGCGCCCTGCCCGCGCTCTATGTGGATGCGGCAGCACAAGCACCACGCGGCGCCTGGCCCCTGGCCCTGGCCGGCCGTTACCCGCTTGATCTTGGGCATATGGAAGACTATAAACGCCGCGCCGCGTCCGATGAAGGCTTCGCCGACTATCTCAGCGATCACGTCCTCTCGGCCCAGGCCGCCTGAACGTTCCGTGGATTATCGCCCCGAAGAGCTGTTGATCAGCGTTATCGCACGCCTTCTCGATGGCATGGGCCACATCGCCGTCGGCGCTTCGTCGCCCATACCGGGATCGGCCGCCCTGCTGGCGTGGGAACGGTCTCGGGGCGCGACGAGGGTTACCATGCTCGGCAGCTTGGCTGATAACGACTTCACCGACGGCGGCCGCGAACTATTCGATTGCGCGGCCCAGGGCCGGATCGATGCGTTCTTCATGGGCGGTGTGCAGATCGACGGGCAAGCGAATGTGAACCTGGTCGGCCTGGGCGACTATCCGAAAAGCTCGCCGCGCTTTCCCGGCAGCTTCGGAACCCCCTATATGTATTTCATGGTGCCCAACGTCATCCTGTTCCGCGAGGAGCATTCACCGAGGGTGCTGGTGCCCAAGGTCGATTTTATCAGCGCGCCGGGCACCAGCCCCGACAAGCTATGGCGGCGCGGCGGCCCGGTGGCGCTGGTCACCGGCATGGCTGCATTTTCATTCAATCGCGAGGCGCGGCGCTTTCGCCTGGAGAGTGTCCATGCGGGCCATACGGCGGACCAGGTTGTCGCAGCGACCGGTTTCGATTTCGATTGCCCCGACCAGGTTCCCGCCACGCCCGCGCCGTCGCCCGAAACCCTCGCCCTGATGCGCGGCCCCCTGGCAGTGCGGATCGCCAAGACCTACCCGAAATTCGCTGAGCGCGTGTTCGCTCACCCCCTGGAGGACGCATGAGCAGCGCGCTTGAAGGTTTCCGGGTGGTCGACCTGACCCGCGTTCTGGGCGGCCCCTATTGCACCCAGATCCTCGGCGATCACGGCGCCGAAATCATCAAGGTCGAGCCGCCTCAGGGCGACGAGACCAGGGATTGGGGCCCGCCATTCGCGGGCGATTACTCGTCCTATTTCGCCGGGGTCAACCGCAACAAACGAAGCATCGCGCTCGATCTTTCCCGCGAGGAAGGCCGCGCGGTGGTGATGCGGATGCTCGAGGACGCCGACGCCCTGGTGGAAAACTTCAAGACCGGCACCCTGGAAAAATGGGGCATGGGCTACGAGCAAACCCTCAAACAACGCTTCCCCAGGCTGATCCATCTTCGGGTCTCAGGCTTCGGCGCCGATGGCCCGCTCGGCGGCTATCCCGGCTATGACGCGGTGATCCAGGCCTGCGCCGGACTGATCAGCATCAACGGCTCGCCCGCCAGCGGCCCGGTGCGCATGGGCACGCCCATGGTCGATCTCGGCACCGGGCTGATCGCCGTCAACGGCATCCTCATGGCGGCGCTCGAGCGGGAACGCTCAGGGTTGGGCCAGTTCATCGAGGTCACCCTCTATGACAGCGCCATCAGCCTGCTGCATCCCCATTCAGCGAATTATTTCATGTCGGGCAAGACGCCGGGGATCGCCGGCGATTCCCATCCCAACATCTCGCCCTACGATCAGTTCGCCACGGCGAGCTGCCGGATTTTTCTGGCCATCGGCAACGACCGGCAATTCCGCCGCCTCTGCCAGGAGATCGGCCGCCCCGCCCTGGCCGAAGACGAGCGCTTTGTGGGCAACGCCCAGCGCATCGCCAACCGCGACGCCCTTACCGCCGAGCTTGAGGGTCTGTTCGCGGATCGCGACGGCGAGGAGCTTTGCGCCCGGCTGCTGGAAATCGGCCTGCCGGCGGGGCCGGTGCTCGATGTGCCGGCGGTACTGGCGCATCCCCATACCCGGCACCGCCATATGGTGGTCGAGATAGGGCGTGATTATCGCGGCACCGGCATCCCCATCAAGCTCGCCCGCACCCCGGGCGCCGCCGGGCGGCCGCCGCCGGCCTTCAGCGAACACAGCGACGAAATCCTCGCCGAGGCGGGATATACGGACACGGAAATCGCCGCCCTCGCCGACGACCAGGTTCTCCTGCGCGAACGCCGGGCACTGACTTGAAGATCGCCGCCCGATATCATTTGCCCTTATGGATAACATGCACTCCATGAGCAAAATTCAACGAGGAGTATGAGACCATGCGCGTCATTCTGATTGCTGTCGCCGTCGCCCTTGTCGGCGCGGTCGGTGTCTTCATGTACGTCCTGTCGTCCCTCGACGATTTTATTCAAGAAGCGGTGCAGACATACGGCTCCGAGATCACCAAGACCAAGGTCACCCTCGATCAGGTCGAGATTGACCTAACCTCGGGCCGGGGCGCCCTGCGCGGCCTGACGGTCGGCAACCCCCAAGGATTCAATACGCCGAGCGCCTTCGTACTCGGCTCTATCAGTATCACTATCGATAGCTCGACGATCTCCGACGACGTAATTGTCATCAATGAAATCGCTATCGATGGACCGGAGGTGACTTACGAACTCGGCGAAAACGGCAACAATATCGACACCATCAAGAGCAATGTGGAGGCCTATATGGCGCAGTTCGGCGAAGGCGGCGCGGCCAACGACGACAAAGGCCCCAAGATGATCATCGACGATCTCTATATTCGTGGCGGCGCGGTCAATGTGAGCGCCAGTTTCCTCGGCGGCAAGACCCTGGAATCAGTGCTTCCCGATCTTCACCTCGAGGATATCGGCAGGGAAGAAAAAGGCGCATGGCCTCAGCAGGTCGCCGAGCAGGTCATCGCCGCCATCACAGAAGGAACCAACAGCGTCGTCTCAGGCCTCGATCTCGAAGGGATGATGGGCAACGCCGGTGCGCTACTCGAAGGCGGCGCGGCGGACGTCGGCAAAGTGCTCGAAGGGGTGACCAGCGGCGGCGACAGCGCCATTCAGAATGTCACCAAGGACGCCAGCCAGGCCATCGAAGGCGCAGGCCAGGCTCTCGAAGGCGCAGCCGGGGACGCCACCAAGGCGCTCGGCAATCTGTTCGGGGGAAGCAGCGACTGATCAAGCCGGAGCGGATCGTTGCTGCCCTCGATGACGCCGCGCGCGGCGACCGGATTTTCCATGGCGCGGTGATCGTCCAGGACTCGCTCGCCGGCCTTGAAACCTTGCTCGCCCATACCGACGCCATGGTCCGCGCGGCCTTCGCGCCCCATGATCCGTTGCGCGCCCATCAGGCTCTCGATCCGGAACGCTATAGGGATATCGCCGAGACGCTGATCGCCGCCTTTCAGCGCGGCGGCGAGGTGCGCACCCTGTTCCGTGACATGTTTATCGAAGCCGGGGTGGATCCATCGCGGGTCTATTGGGACAAGCTGCGCCTGCGCATCCAGCCGCCCGGCGAGACTCATATGAGCCGCCACCTGCGCAACCTGCCCGCCCACCGCGATACCTGGGGCTCGAACCTGCTCGCCCAGATCAACTGGTGGGCGCCCCTCTATCCGCTCACATCTGCGCGCACCCTGGTGCTCTACCCGGCCCATTGGCAAGCCGCCATCGCCAACACCAGCGCCGCCTGGGATTATGAGGCTTTGCGCCAAGCGCACCGCACAGGCGCCAGCTACCCGCTGCTCCCGGTGGCCAGCGGTATGATCGATAGGACGGATCAGTGGCCGGTGGTCATCGAGCCCGGCGCGCTGATGTGTTTCTCCGGCGCCCATCTCCACGCCAGCATCCCCAACACAACCGATGTGGCGCGGTTCAATATTGAGACCCGCACGGTCAGCCTCGACGATCTGGCCGCCAAACGCGGTGCCCCGGACATCGACGGCGGTGCCCCCCGCCGCCCCCTGGAATGGTTCACGCGCATGGCAGACGGCGCGCCGCTCTCTTTGGATAAGTGCTGAATCCTCACCCATAGGCTGCGCTCACGTTGTGCCCGAGACTGCTACAGGTTAACGTGCCCTAGGGGTCTGGAAATCAACCAGGAAGAGAGAGCCACATGTCTGACGGTTCGCGTGGTGGAGGTCGGCAGGGCGGCTTCGGTCGCCGATCCAAGAAGACAGTTCAGCGACAACGCACGGCGCCGGACGCACCGGGCGCTATGGACCAGGGCGACTCGCTCCCGGCGAGGCTGTTGCTGGGGTCCATGGGGTGGTTTTTCGACACCACGCCGCCCGACCCTAACAATGAGCCGTGGCAGTTCAAGCAATTTTTAACGATCAACATCTTTTTACTCGCCATACCGGGGGCGATCGGGATCTTCGTCTTCGACGATTGGCATCGCGATAGGCTTAGTCCTCGCCGTGAAGGGTCTGTTCTCCGTGATCTTCGGCGTGTCGGAAAGCTTTCTGCCGATCATCGTCATGCTCCTGTTTCGCGGCAGACACCCGGCGCTATTGATTCATGTCAGCGGGATGAAGAAGGAGTATTACAGGAAGCTCCACGGCATTTTCGCGCGACTGATGGGCCTGCTTTACATCCTCGTCAGCCTCCTCTGCATGCCGTTCTTTGACGGTAAATCGGTGGCCTGGCTGCTCTACCTAATTGGTCAGCCCCCCTTGAGAGGTCCAGTTTGAATGTTAGTGCATGACCGGCTTTTGGTCTAATGGCACGATGGTCTCTGGAGCCGGTGGGCGATAT
>Ga0209554_1002702_pt1 | contig 12020 bp, 13 predicted proteins | sample MarorgKNORR_S2LV_5_FD_188221 | JGI IMG/M metagenome (GOLD analysis project Ga0209554, IMG submission 188221) | Marine microbial communities from the Southern Atlantic Ocean, analyzing organic carbon cycling - Bottom_A/KNORR_S2/LV (SPAdes) (version 2) | ecosystem: Environmental > Aquatic > Marine... | reverse complement strand
ACATAAAAGAGATGAAGATGAAATTGTAGTAACTCTTGATGCCACCAATGGATTAGAAGCAATAAGAGATTATCTAAAATATACTTCTGCTCCCTGTGATGAATTTGATTACCACTCATGGCCATTTGACGGAGATTTTTCAGACTTAAAAAATCATACTAAATCAATGTGTAAAGGAGATTATATATTTCACATAGATGCAGATGAAATTCCACATGAAACATTAATGGAACAACTACATACTATATTAGAAGTAAATGATGTAGATTTAATATGGATACCACGAGTAAATACAGTTGAAGGACTTACAGACGAGTGGATACAAAAATGGGGATGGAATGTATCAGAAAAAGGTTGGGTGAATTATCCAGATTATCAGGCACGAGTATTTAGAAATAAAGAAGGTATATGTTGGCAAGGTAAAGTACATGAACATATTATTGGGTGTGAGAACTATTCACATCTTCCGCCACATGAAGAATTAAGTTTATACCACCATAAGAGTATAGATAAGCAAGTAAAACAGAATACGTTATACGAAGGATTAATGAAATGAAGTCAAGTGTATTATATGATATAATAGAAGCTGGTGAAGGTAAAAGAGATTTTATAGCTACAATAAGTCGAAAAATGAAACGAGATATGGTAGATTTTTTTAGTTTTGACAAAGCTAGAAAATATCATTGTTTAGAATTTGGATTTTGGCGGGGACACACAACTCATATATTATCACATTTATTTAAAACAGTAACAACCATTGATATTAATGATGGGAGTAAAATAATACCAGAAGTATTAGAGAGAGATAATGTAGAGTTTATATATCCAATGGATGTATATGACAGAAATCCAGATAATGTATGGAGAAAGTTAAAATTTGAAGATACTTACCCAAAATTTAATGTATTTTTTATAGATTGCGTACACGATACACCACATATTCAAAAAGATATTAATAATTGTTTAACAATAGCTGATTTAAGTAAAGAAGTATATTTTATAATTGATGATTATGGAACAACTTTAGATAATAATACTATAGATAATTGGAACGGTAGTATAAATCAATATATAAGAGATCTGGTGATTAGAACATCTAATTTTGAGGTAAGTATATATGTTGGTGAAGATGTTGGATATGAGTATAGCAGAGATAGAGAACCATTAAAAGATAGAGAGGGAGTTATTTTAAAATGGCAAATTTGATTTATACTGTTGCTGTAAATCACGATACATCTCAATTTAAAAATTCAGATTATTCACAATATTGTATTAAATCTTGGAGACGGTGGTGTCATAAAAATAATATAGAGTTTATGATTCTTACAGAACATGATGATAGATACAAATATCCAGTTTGGAATAAAGATTTAATTTTTGAAATATTAGAAGCTACTGATACTGAATATGATAAAATAGGATATGTAGATAGTGATACTATGGTTCATTGGGATGCACCTAATCCATTTGATATGTACGATGATGAATTTTGCTGGGTAAAAGATTGTGCAAATTTTCGTTGGACTTCAAAAAGTATAGAAACATATAATAAGTTTTATCCAAACCAGACATTGGATATATATGATTATTATAATTCAGGAGTTTCTTTTTTTACAAAAGAACATAAGTTTATATATGATAATTTACAGAAATTATATAAAGAAAATTCTGAAGCGTTGGATGAGTGTGCAACAAAGGGAGTTGGTAAGGTACAGACATTACTTAATTTTGAATTACAAAAACAAAATATAAAGATAAAAGAATTGCCACCAATTTGGAATATGTTTTCAATGCACAAACGAGATTTGTTATATCAAACGTTAGATGGTATACCTATTGAACCATTTGGATTTGCGCATAATTGGCAAGATGGAGATGATAAAACTCCATTTTTTATTAAGTACTGTTGGATATGGCATTTTACAGGATTTCCAATTGAAGAGAGAACCAAAATGATGAAACAGACTTGGGAGTTAGTAGGGGATAAGTATAAATGGAATCAGTAATTCCTGAAAAATGTATCGTGTGTGGAGAAGATCCTACTATAAGGGGTACTGGTGGAATGTATAAACATAATCAGCACGATATAAAATTAGCTAAAGAGTATTGTGGAAGAACTGCCAATAGTAATCAAATTATAGAACCAGTTTGGAGAGATTGTTGTGGTACTTTATCACACTATAATGTAAAATTAAAGCCAACAACTAAACCACTTTGGCAACAATAAAACTATGAAAAATACAGTATTCATTATAGCAGTAAAAAAGGATGGACAATTAAAACCAGAGTATGAAATATCAATTGAATCTTGGAAAAGATGGTGTAATAAAAATGATATTCAGATGTTTTTATTGGAAGAATCAATTGTTCCTATGAATGAGATGCATATAATTTGGCAGAGATATTTTATGTTTGATATATTTGATTCAAATGAAATTGAATCTGATCAAACTTTGATAGTAGATGCAGATACAATAGTTCACCCTGATTGTCCTAACTTTTTTAATGAAACAGAAGGTAAGTATTGTTTAGTTCATGATGATGGTAGTTATGATTGGATTTTAAGGGGAATGGAACACTATTCAAAATATGTGTATGATGGGGCTTGGTTTGATTTTTGGAAGTATGGTAATAGTGGATTTCAGATAGTGAATAATACACACAGGGAATTTTTTAATTATATGAGAGAATTTTATTTAGAGAATAGTAATATAATACGTAGAATTCAAGATACATATGGAATTGGTACTGACCAAACACCATTAAATTATAACTTGAATTTAAAAAATATTCCTGTTAAATTGTTATCATACAAATATAATATGACTTGTATGCTTAAAAAAGAAATATTAGCAGATGATATGTTATTTACAAAATTAGGTTGGGTATACCATTTCAATGGATTACCAAACAAAGATACATCAGTACCATATTGGATGGAAAAAACTTATAGATATTTATATGGTTAAAGTTTCAATTATAGGAAAAGGTAAGTTTGGTAGTAAGATAGAAAATACTATTAAAGATATGGTTCAGTTTGTAAAACCAGATGATGCAGAATGGATTATAATTTCTACACCAAATGATTTACATTATGAGCAAGTAGAATATTGGTTGAGTAACCGTAAAAATGTATTTTGTGAGAAACCTTTAACTTTAACTATAGATACAGCAAAAGAATTATTTTCTCTTGCTGATTATATGGAAGTTAAACTTTATGTTGATGATGTTTTTAAATGGCACCATCATAGAAATAATTTGAGGTGGATGGAAGCTTATAATAAGTTTAAGTGGCATAAGTATGGATCATTTAACGCAAATATAGTTGATAATTTAGCATACCATCATTTTTATTTATCAGAGTTAGCGTATGAAGAATTTGAAGTAGAGGATGTTAAGGTACATAAACACTACTATGATTTTAATGGATTATTAAAATTTACAGTTACCGTAAACGATAAAACTGCAGACTATGATTATAAGATAGATCATATGGGAGAACCAATACATAGAATAAATAAAATGAAAGTAATGCAGCCTGTAAATAATCCACTTAAATTAATGTTTGAAAATATTATGGTAGATGGTAGAAAAGTATATTTTATAAATAATAGAAGAGGAACTTTAGGTGCAATTAAATTATGTGAAGCAGTAAAGAAAGAGGTTTTTCCAACGGCATTGGTAGTAGGTGGTGGTATATTTGGAACAACTGCTGCAACAATGTTGGCAACTGCAGGATTTAATGTAACATTACACGAAGAGTTAAACGGATTGATGAAGTGCGCTTCAGATATTAATCAATATAGGTTACATAAAGGATATCACTATCCACGAAGTAAACAAACTGCAAAAGAATGTTTAAATGGATTGAAAACGTTTAAAAGAAAATATGAAAATAGTGTAGTAGATGGAGATATAGAGCATTATTATGCTATAGCAAAAAGATATAGTCTTACATCACCACGAGAATATTTAAAGTTTTTGGTAGATTTGGATTTAGAGTTTGATGTGGTTGCACCAATAAAAAATACTTCTTTAACTTTAAAAGTAAAAGAAGAATTATTTGATAGCGAAAAGTTACGAGTTCAATCAACACAAAAAATGTGTGGTGCTGGAGTAAATGTTGTGTTGAAAAATAAAACTACGAAAAAAGATTTAGATAAGTTTGATTATGTTGTTATAGCAACATATTCTAAGTTAAATTCTTTATTAAAAAGTAAAAGGAAATATCAGTTTGAAGTGTGTGAAAAGCCAGTAGTAAAATTACCAGATACATATAAAAATAAAAGTATTGTGATATTAGATGGTCCTTTTATGTGTTTAGATCCATTTAAAGATGAATATCACGTATTAGGACATGTGAATCATGCTATTCATAGTAGAAATATTGGTAACATACCAAAAGTTGATAGTACTATAAAAAAGTATTTGAATAAAGGAATTATAAAAAATCCTAAAATTACAAAAATAAAAGATTTTATAGAAGCTGGTATGAAATTTTTTGATGAATTTGATAAGTTAGAGCATATTGGTTCAATGTATACTGTTAGAACAGTACTTGTTGATAGAGAACATGATGATGCAAGACCAACTATTGTTAAACATGAAGGTGGTGGTGTTTATACACTATTTTCAGGTAAAGTGGATACTTGTGTAGATGCTGCAAATATTTTAATTAAAAAATTGAAAGGCAATTAATATGAAAGATTATAATTTCGCTGGTAAGAATATCTTAATTACAGGTGGTAGTGGATTTTTAGGAAATGATTTAGTGGCTCGGTTAAAAGGGATAGGATGTAATGTATGTGCTATGTCTAGAAATGAAGGTAATCTAATAAAATTACAAATGAAGCATCCGTGGATTACAATTTTAAGTGGAGATGTATCGGATAGGTATTCAGTACAACAGGCTATGAGAGGAGTTGATGGAATATTTCACTTAGCAGCATTCAAACACGTTGGTTTAGCAGAAACGCTAACAAGAGAATGTATAAAATCTAATACTATTGGTTCGTTGATATTATTAGAAGAGGCAGCAAAAGAAAATGTTGATTTTGTATTGGGTATTAGTACAGATAAAGCAGCGCAAGTTTCTGGAGTATATGGAGCATCAAAACGTCTTATGGAAAACTTATTCGTTCAATTTGAAAAAACTTATACAGATACAAAGTTTAGAATAGTAAGATATGGTAATGTATTATATTCAACTGGATCAGTTTTATGTATATGGAAAAATCTTATTGAACAAGGAAAAGAAGTTATTGTTACAGAACCAAAAGCAACACGATTTTTTTGGACAGTAGAACAAGCAATTGATTTGATATTCGATTGTTTTTATAATGCTAAAGATAGTAAGCCGTATTGCCCAGATATGAAATCTATGAAGATAGAAGATTTATTACAGGCCATGATTGAAAAGTATTCTGATGGGAAAGAAATCCCTATCAAAGTTATTGGATTACAGCCTGGCGAAAACTTACACGAAAAAGTTTTAGAAGAAGGTCCCGCTTCAAATGAAGTTGAACATTTTACTGTTGAAGAGATTACGGAATTAATTTGATATTAAAAAACACATATATCATAGGATGCCATATTATGTTTTATGAAATAGATATGGTACACGAATATATTCAAAGTTGTAGAAGAGCTTTAGAAGATATTGAAAATAAAGAGAATGTAAAATTTCATTTTTGTTTCAATATGTCTCAGTATTTTGAAAAGTATGATACTTCTGATAGGAAGGGTTTTATTATGAATCAATGGCAAGGCATGGTTTCAGATTTAAATGCTGAAGTGAATATATATCATGCCAATAAACCATATACAATGGCAAATTATCGTAGAGAACTTAATCTTATGGGAATAAATTATGATTATACGATATGGGGTGAAAGTGATTGTTTGTTGCCAGTAGAAATATTTTCAGGGATAGAATCAGTATCAGAGTATGCTAAGCAAAATAATGTACATAGACATATTATAACTTTTGCTGTTAGAAAAATGTGGGATAGTAGTTGGGAAGTATTAGAACATCCAGAATTTACAGATAAACCATATTATGATATGGATACTGAAGAAGATATAATAAAAGCTACTACTTCACCTTGGTCTATAAGATATACTATGTCTCAAGAAGAAATGGAAACTGTAAATGATAAAACAGATGAATTTGATGTTAGGATGATAACTTATCCAAAATTTGATGGTAGTGGGTTAGTTATTTCAAGAGATTTGTTGATGACTGGGGCTAACATAGCACCAGCAGTATTCATGAATGGAGATGATACTTCATTTTTGCAGAGTTGCATGTTACATATGGGAGAACAGTATAGACAATTTGTAGTAAAGAATATATTAAAAGTTCATAATAGAAATCATCCAAAAAAACGTAGATATGTGGCAGGAGAGGATAAAGATAAAATGACTCATTTTAAACGCTCTACACAAACTTGGTATCAGAGATTAAATAATATATCTAAAACTAATTTAGATAAAGTATATCGTACTCAAGAAAAATTTCAAACTTATTTAGATTTAAAGAAGGATTAAAATGAAACCTAGATTTTATAGTGGAAATGCTTTAATAATTGGTGGTAATAGATTTGTAGGAAAAGCCTTAGCATCAGAAATTGTTTGGGCACATAGACATAATCAGGTTGATGTGTTTAACAGAAGTGGCACTGGGCCTTGGGGAACAAATGTAATTCAAGGAGATAGAAATGAGCGTGAAGATTTAGAAAAGATAAATTTTAAAAAGTATGATTTTATAGTTGATATGTGTTTATATAATCCAGAACAATATGAAAAATGTGCTGATTTAATTCCAGATGATACAAATTATATTTTTGTAAGTAGTGGAGCAGCTAATGAAAAATATCATAGTGTTTTTGGACAATATGGTACAGATAAGCTTAAAATAGAAGAGATGTTACATGATGATGGAAAAAACTATAAGATAGTAAGACCTACTTATATAGTTGGTAATGGAAATCATTTAAAAAGATTAGGTTATTATTTAGGACAATTAAGAAAGGGTAGATGTGCTATTGAAGTTGATGGGGATGGAGATTATGAAATAAATTTGGTATTTGTGCAAGATGTGGTAGAATGTTTATTTCAGTTAGCCGTAGATAAAAATAAAACTATGAAAAATTATGATATATGTGGAGATGAATCTATTAGTGTTAATAATTTAATACAAAAATTATTAAGATACTATCCAACTGAGTATGTTACTATTCAATCATCTACTGCACCATTTAAAAATACTGAATTTACAGAGTTTGATAATAGTGCTATAAAACAAGACTACGATGTAACTTTTACTTCATTAGCTGAAGGAATTAAAGATTATGTTAATTGGTTTAAAGAAGAAGGATTAAAAAAATATGGATACATTGTTTAGAACAAAACCATATATACCACCTGAAAGTAAAGAGTGGATTTTAGATAAGTTTGATGATATCTTAACAACAGGTGGATTGATTCAGGGTAAATATGTAGCAGAGTTTGAAGAAAAGATAAAAAAGTTAGTAAAAGTAGAAAATGCAGTTGCAACAACTTCTTGTGGAACTGGTCTTGAAACAGTACTGATGGCATCGGGCATTAAAGGTAAGAAGTTTATTGTACCAACTCAGACGTTTGCTGCAAGTGTAAACTGTATAATTCGTTCAGGAAATATACCGTTGATAGTAGATGTAGATAGTGAAACACAAAGTTTATCTATGGAAATTATATTACAAAATATGGATGATGATGTTGCTGGTATAGTTTTAGTTAATATGGCTGGATTAATAACTCCTGAAATGTTAAGTATAGAAACATATTGTGATGATAACCAATTGTTTTTATTAACAGATGATGCACATTCTCTTGGTGCTAGTTATTATGATGTATATACGGATCATATAAGGTTTGCAGGAACATTTGGAGATGCTGGAGTGTTTTCTTTTTATCCATCTAAAATTATAACTACTGGTGAAGGTGGGATGATTACTACAAATGATGATAAGTTGGCTGAAAAGTGTAGAGTTATTAGAAATCATGGCACAGTTAGAAATGAAATGCTGGTGGAAGGATTAGATTATGGTGTAACCTGTGAAATACCATCTACTAACTATCGTATGACTGAATTTTGCGCAGTTTTAGGATTATCTCAACTTAAATATTTAGATACATTTTTAGAAAAGAGAAACACTTTAGCAGATGAATATGAAAGAGAATTGGAAGATATATATTGGTTAGACGCAGCTCCAACATATGACTTTATTCGACAATCTTGGTGGCAGTATATTGTTAAAATAAATGATGGTAGGGCTAGGACAACGTTACTTAAAAAACTTCTTGATGAATATAAAATACCTACTGCTAATGCTTATTGGCCATTATGTCATCAACAAAGTATTTATAACGATTATTTAAGTCCGCATGGATATAAAAATTCAGAAGAATTGATAATGAAACATTTTTCATTACCAATGTACTATGAATTAGCAATATCACAAGTTTGGGAAATATGTGAAGCATTAAGAGAAATGTAATGATTGTTTCAATACATCAACCAAATTATTTACCTTGGTTAGGATTTTTTAGTAAGATAAAACAAAGTGATTTGTTTGTACTATTTGATGATGTACAATTTCCAAGGGGTAAGAAACACTTTGGGCATAGGAATAAGATAAAAACTAATTTCAATGCAAGTAAATGGTTAACTGTTCCAATAAAAAATAAAAGTGATATGGTATCTTTTAATGATACTGTTATAAATTATAGTTTAGGTTGGAATAAAGAGCATCTTAGATTAATGGAAATATTTTATAAAGAAGCACCACATTTTGATAAGTATTTCGCAGATATATCAGAGTTATTATTAAAAGAATACTCAAATCTTACTGAATTGTCAAAAAAACTTATAGTTTATTTTATGAAAGAGCTAAAAATTAATACAGAAGTAAAACTATCTTCTGATTTTGGTGGGGAAGGATTGAAAGGTTCAGATAAAATATTTAATATTTTAGAAAAAGTGAAATCTCATGCATATTCTGTAGAATATATAAGTGGATCTGGAGAAGGGTCTCGTAGATATATTAAAGAGGATGAATTTAAAAGAAGAGAAATTAAGTTACATTGGCAAAAATATGAACATCCAACATATAATCAGTTATTTAACGGATTTATGCCATATTTATCAGCAATAGATTTATTATTTAACGAAGGAAAAGAGGGCTATAAAATAATATGAATGTAATGGCTATAGGTGCTCATCCTGATGATATAGAGTTTGGATGTAGTGGAACTTTAATAAAACATAAAGAGAGAGGCGATACGGTTGTTTATGTTTGTATGACAAGTACAGAATCTAAATCTGGAACGAGTGGAAATATACTTAGAAGTCTGGAACAATTAAAGAGTGAAGTAAAATGTTCTACTGAATTAATAGAGTGTGATTATGTAGAGTTTGCACCATTTACAGATTTACATGTCCCATTTAACTTTGAAAGTGTTTCCGTTTTAGATGGTATGATGCAAACTTATAAAATAGATACAGTTTATACTCATTGGGCTGGTGATTCTAATCAGGATCACATAGCTACATATAAGGCTACGATGGCAGCTGCAAGGTATGTACCAAATGTATTTTGTTATGAACAAATACCTCTACCAAGACATACAGAAAATGAAATGAATATAAATTATTATAACGATATAACTGGTTTTATGGATGCTAAAATAGAGGTTGCTAAGTGCCATAAGAGTCAAATAAAAAAGTATGGTGAAGCAGGATTTGATGTACCATATAGATTAAAGATTTTGGCAGAGTATAGAGGTATTCAAGCGAATTGTAAGTATGCTGAAGGATTTCATCTAATTAAAAAGGTTGAGAAATGAATATTGAATTTGATGTAACTTTACAATGTAATTTTAGTTGTGTAAATTGCAATAGACACAGTAACTTTAATGACTTATCATCACCAATTACTGGTGGGAAAAGTAATAAAGTAGGTCTTAATTACTATGAAAATACTGATATATCTATAGAAAAAACTAAAAAGTTTATTGAAGAAGTAAAAGAAAATGGGACTGTAGAAAGAATTCATCTAATTGGTGGTGAACCATTGGTGCACCCTCAAATGGATAAAATTTGTGATTTAATGAGAGAAGAGTTATGGGGAAAATATGTGCGAGAAATTCTTATAATTTCTAATCTTCATCCTAAGATGTTAAAAAAAGGCACACTTGACTCACCAGAACAAATTGTTGAATACGCACCAGATAACAGTTTAGATATAACATATGAACACACATCTCAAATAACACAAATTGCTTTAACTATAGTCAGAGAGATACTATCGCAACATTCAGATGAGTTCACGAAAGAGAATTTAATGAGTTATGCTGATGAAACAATAGTCAACCATCCTAATCTTGAGGATGGATCGGATATGACTTTAAGACATGTATTAGAATATTCTACTGTATATTTATTTCATGGAATACCTGTAATAAATTATAAACCATTATCAGCTAAACACGAAGAACATAGATGTTCTTTAGTTGCGCCAGTAGATACAGGGCAAGAGATGATTGATAAATGTGATCATCCAAAACATTGTGGGCAAAATTATGCTTGGGATGGATATTATCCCTGTGCAAATGGGGCTGCTATAGCTAGATTGTTTAAGTTAGATAAGTACAGAAGAGACACCTTACCAAAAAGTGAATCTGACTGGGATGGTGTAGATGAAAATGGATATGCACATACTAAAAGTGAAGGTATGTATGATTTATGTAAACTGTGTCAAGTGGCGGCTAAAAATCAACTATGGGAAAGAGACCACGGAAGACCAATTTCTGTTAGTTATAGAAAAGCATTGGGACTTGAGGGTAAAGAGAGAACTGCAGAATATGTAGTAGAGGGACACAAAAAGAAATTAGCACCAAACCCAGGATTTAATGTGGAATGAGAGGTTACATACCTACAACTGTTATAAAAACTAATCCAGAATTTGGAGTTGAACTTGCATTAACAGTTCCATATGCTTATTGGTTACATAAGCAAGGTGATTTGGAAACTGTAATAACTTCTAAAGGTATGAAACCATTTTATTACTTTTGTGATGATGTAAGAGAGGAATTTAATCAGAGAACAATTGATAATGCAGCCGCTGGATTAAATGAACTACCAAATAATTGGATACATGGTATTAATCCATTAGAAGAACCAGCAGTATTGAATTATGATGAGTGGATACCGCCACCATATAAAGAGTATTATAAAAATGAAGAGTTTAACTTTGATAATAAACCATTAGTTTTTATAAGTAGTAAATATAATTTAGAGCATGGCGAGACTCCGCTTGGATTTTTTGATATTCAATGTTTATATGATATGTTTACTGAATTGACGAGAAAAGGGTATGTAGTAATTTATAAGAGGGCTACAAATAGAGAAGAATTTGCTATAGATCAGAATGAAATGAACTCAATTCATCAAGGGTATGAAAACATAAGGGCAGATGTTGAAGGAATAGGTAACATATCAGATAGACAGTTACCACAATTTATGGAAGATGTTTGGTTGTTAGATGATATACCTAATATACCTGACTATTCTTATAATGAATTTCAACTTAAAGTTATGGCTAATTGTGATAGATTTATAACTGTATGTGGTGGTAATTCTATTTTATCTTCTTATTTTGGTGGAACTGTTATATCATATGTACATAAAGGTAAAGAATTACGACCAAATTATTTTGGTGAGAATAGTTATTTTAGAAAGTTATCTAATGCAAATATAATTCCTGTATATGATGTAATAGGTTCAGTTAACAAAGAAACTTATGAGCACGAAGTTAATCAGACTGGAACAAATGATTATACTGGGTTACTTAATACTATAAAGGAAAACTTTTAATGGATGTAGTAATAGCAATAGATGATTTACACCCTAAACCAGGTTGGGGCTGTGAGGGAGATGAATCTGTTGGATATTTGGAAGAACTTAATAAAGAATTTGG
>Ga0209554_1002694_pt1 | contig 12046 bp, 11 predicted proteins | sample MarorgKNORR_S2LV_5_FD_188221 | JGI IMG/M metagenome (GOLD analysis project Ga0209554, IMG submission 188221) | Marine microbial communities from the Southern Atlantic Ocean, analyzing organic carbon cycling - Bottom_A/KNORR_S2/LV (SPAdes) (version 2) | ecosystem: Environmental > Aquatic > Marine... | reverse complement strand
CGCGACGGCTATGCGGAGATCGAGGTCAAATCGGAACTCCAGGCCGGACCCGGCGATCTGATCTGCATGAAGAACGGCGGTATCCATTCGGTGCGCAACGAAACCGACCAAATCACCCTGTCGCTGCACACTTACGGCCGCCACGTGAATTACACCAACCGCTCGGTGTACGATCCGGAAAACAACGGCGCCGAGGCCTTCCAGCTGAAAGTCAACTAAAGGCTCGGCGCCAGCTTGCGGGCCTCGAAGATGGCCATGGCGGCGGTGCGGACGGTCGCCGGGCAGCCCATCCTCGCCCGTGTTGGCGGTATGGGCGCCGAACAGGATGCGGTTCTTGAGGCGATGGCCGGCGAGCGTGATCGGGCTGAACAGATGGGGATGATCGGCCATGACTTGTCTCTCCGGCTGCGGGCTACGACATGCTACAGTCAGTCATTCAGACGAGGAGCGCAAATGAGCAACCATGGGCCCGACGACAAGCCCGACCATCCCGGCGTCATCGCGCCGCCGCCGTTGATCTATCTCGGCTTTCTCGGCCTGGGCTTTCTGCTCGAATGGGTCTTGCCGGTGGCCTCGCATGTGGCCGCTTCACCGCGATACTGGCTGGCCTATGGACTGGCCGGCGGCGGCGTGGCCATCGCGCTCACCGCGTTCCGCGAATTCCGCCGGGCCGAGACCAATGTCCTGCCCCACAAGCCGACCACCGCGATCATCGCGAGCGGACCCTTCGCCTATACGCGCAACCCGCTGTATGTGGCCCTCGCCCTGTTCCACGGCGCCATCGCCATCGCGGCGGGCAATGTCTGGGCGCTGATGCTCCTGGCCCCGGCCCTGCTGGTCATCCACCACGGCGTCATCGCCCGCGAGGAACGCTATCTCGAGGCCAAGTTCGGCGAGGAATACATCGCCTACAAAGGCCGGGTGCGGCGCTGGTTTTAGCCGCCTAACTTCTTCCTGAGCAGCGCGTTGACCAGGCCGGGGTTGGCCTGGCCCTTGGTCGCCTGCATGATCCGGCCCATGAACCAGCCGATGACCTTGGGGTTGTCGGCGAACTGGGCGGCCTGGCCGGGGTTGTCGGCGATCAGCTCATCGACCAGGGCCTCGATCTCGCCGGCGTCGCTGATCTGCCCGAGGCCCCGGGCCTCGACGATGGCGGCGGCTTCTCCGCCGGATGAGAACATCTCCGCGAACACATCCTTGGCGGTGCGTCCCGATATGGTCACGTCGGCGATGAGGTCGAGCAGACCGCCGAGGGCCGCCGCCGAGACCGGCGAGTCGGCAATCTCCCGATCACTGTGGTTGAGCTGGCCGAAGAGATCGTGAATCACCCAGTTGGCGGCGGTTCGGGCGTCGCGCCCCTCGGCGACCGCCTCGAAATAATCGGCGACTCCGCGCTCGGCGACGAGCTGGTCGGTGTCGGCAACGGTAAGGCCGTAGTCGTCCATGAACCGCGCCCGCTTGGCGTCGGGCAACTCGGGCAGGCCCTTGGCGATGTCATCGACCCAGGATTGCTCGAGCACCAGGGGCAGCAGGTCCGGGTCGGGGAAATAGCGGTAATCGTGAGATTCTTCCTTCGAGCGCATGGAGCGGGTCTCGTCCCGGTCGGCGTCGAACAGGCGCGTCTCCTGGTCGATTTTGCCGCCGCCCTCGAGGATCTCGATCTGGCGGCGCGCCTCGATCTCGACGACGCGCTTAATGAAGCGGATCGAATTGACGTTCTTGGTTTCCGTGCGGGTGCCGAGCTCCGCGCCGGGCCGGCGCACCGAGACATTGACGTCGCAGCGCAGGGAACCCTCCTCCATGTTGCCGTCGCAGCTGCCGATGTAGCGCAGGATAGAGCGCAGCTTGGTGACGAAGGCGCCGGCCTCCTCGGACGAGCGCATGTCGGGCTCCGAGACGATCTCCATGAGCGCCACGCCGGAGCGGTTGAGATCCACATGGGTGGTGCGCGGGTCGCGGTCGTGAATGCTCTTCCCCGCGTCCTGTTCGAGATGGAGCCGGGTGATGCCGATCTCGCGCGACGAGCCGTCCACGAGATCGACCCTCAGCTTGCCCTGGCCGACGATCGGCCGGGTGAACTGGGATATCTGATAGCCGGCCGGCAGATCGGGATAGAAATAATTCTTGCGGTCGAACACCGAGACCAGGTTGATCGCGGCGCCCAGCGCCAGGCCGCTACGCACCGCCTGCTCGACGCAGACCGCATTGATCACCGGCAGCATGCCCGGCATGGCGGCGTCGACCAGGCTGACCTGGCTGTTGGGCTTGGCGCCGAAGGCGGTGCTGGCGCCCGAGAACAGTTTCGACTTCGACACCACCTGGCAATGGACCTCGCAGCCGATGACCACTTCCCAGTCGCCGCTGGCGCCTTTCATCAGCGTCACGGCGTCACGCTGCCCGGCAGAGCCTCGAAGCCCGCCGCCTGTTCGAGCGCGTAGGCGGCGCACAGCAGGGTGGCCTCGTCGAACGGCTTGCCGATGAGGTGAAGCCCGAGCGGCAGGCCGCCGCCCGACAGTCCGGCGGGCAGGGATATGGCCGGCAGCCCGGCGAGGCTGGCCGGCACCGTGAACACGTCGTTGAGATACATGGCGATGGGATCGTCGGCCTTGTCGCCGACGGCGAAGGCGTCCGACGGCGCGGTCGGGGTCAGCACCACGTCGACCTTATCAAATGCGGCGCGGAAATCATCGGCGATCAGCGTGCGGATCTTCTGCGCCTTCAGGTAATAGGCGTCGTAATAGCCCGCCGACAGCACATAGGCGCCGATCAGGATGCGCCGTTGGACCTCGGCCCCGAACCCGTCGGCGCGGGTCTGTTCATACATGTCGATGAGCTTGTCGTGACGGGATCTCAGGCCGTATTTCACGCCGTCGTAGCGCGCCAGGTTGGACGACGCCTCGGCCGGAGCGACGATGTAATAGGTCGGCAGGGCGTATTTGGTGTGGGGCAGGCTGATATCGACGATCTCGGCGCCCCGCGCCGCCATCCAGGCGATGCCGCGGCGCCACAGGGCGTCGATCTCGCCGGGCATGTTGTCGACCCGGTACTCGGCGGGGATGCCGACGCGCAGGCCCTTGACGCCGTCGTGCAAAGCCGCCTCGTAATCGGGCACCGGGGCATCCACTGAGGTCGAATCCTTGGGGTCGTGTCCGGCCATGACGCCGAGCATGATGGCCGCGTCGGTCACGCAGCGGGTCAGCGGCCCGGCCTGATCGAGCGACGAGGCGAAGGCGATGATGCCCCAGCGCGAACAGCGCCCGTAGGTCGGCTTCATGCCGACGATACCGGTGAAGGCCGCCGGCTGGCGGATCGAGCCGCCGGTGTCGGTGCCGGTGGCGGCCAGGGCGGCGCGGGCCGCGACGATGGCCGCCGAGCCGCCCGAGGAGCCGCCGGGAACCAGATCGCGGTCGTCGCCATGGCGCCGCCACGGGCTGATCGCCGGGCCGACGAAGCTGAACATGCTCGACGAGCCCATGGCGAACTCGTCCATGTTGGTCTTGCCCAGCATGACCGCCCCGGCGTCCCACAGCTTGGCGGTGACCGTGGATTCATAGCTCGGGATGAAATTCCCCAGGATGTTCGACGCCGCCGTGGTGCGCACGCCGGCGGTGCAATAGAGGTCCTTGATGGCGATCGGCAGGCCCTCCATGGCGCCCACCCGGCCCCGTGCGCGGCGCGCGTCCGAGGCCTTCGCCATGGCCAGCGCATGGTCCGGCGTCTCGGTGATGATGGCGTTGAGCGGGCGCGCCGCCTCCATGGCGGCGATATGGGCCTCGGTCAGCTCGAGCGACGAAATCTCGCCCGCTTCCAGCCGGTCGCGGGCGCCGCCGAGGGTCAGCCCGGTCAAGGCATCGCTCATTCGACCACCTTGGGCACCACGTAGAAGCCGGCTTCGGTCTCGGGCGCGTTGGCCAGCACGTCGTCCCGGCAACCGCCGTCGGTGATCACGTCGTCGCGCTCGGGCAGGCGCATCTCGACCACGCTGGTCATGGGCGCGACATCATCGGTGTCGACCTCGCCGAGCTGCTCGACCCAGCCGAGGATATTCGACAGCTCGCCGGCCAGCGCCGCGCGCCTGTCCTCGGCGACGTGAATTCGCGCAAGCCGTGCGATGTTCGCCACGGTGGCCTTATCGATCGACATGTGACATGTTCCGGAAAGTCCTACAAACTGCGGCTTTGAGAGCAGATTCGGCGGCAAGGTATCACCCGGCATGACCCATCACAAGCCCATGACGGACATCGCCGAGCTGGCCTCGACGCTGGCGCCGGGAGAACGGCTGATGGGCCTCGACCTGGGCTCCAAGACCATCGGCGTCGCCCTGTCGGACCTCGGGCGGACCATCGCCACGCCCAAGGTCATCATCCGCCGCCGCAAGTTCAGGGCCGACGCCCAGGATCTGCGCGGCCTGATCGAGGAGTACGGCGTCGGCGGGCTGGTCATCGGCCTGCCGTTGAACATGGACGGCAGCGAGGGGCCGAGCTGCCAGTCGGTGCGCCAGTTCGCCGCCAACCTGCTGGCCGAGTTCGATATCGCCATCGCCTTCTGGGATGAGAGGTTATCCACGGTAAGCGCCGAGCGCGCCCTTCTGGAGGCCGACATGACGCGCAAGCGGCGGGCCGAGGTGATCGACAAGATGGCGGCGGCGATCATCCTCCAGGGCGCCCTCGACAGATTGGCCCATTCGTGATCGCCGTCACCCTGCCCATGGCGCTGGCGATTCCCATTTGAGGGCCGCATACTCATGATCTCGCAAAGGGGGATCATCATCCAATGCTGACAGCCACGCAGATCGATCTTCAGGCTCGGGCGCGGGGGCTGGCGGAAAGCCGCATCGCCCCCCGCGCGGCGGCGGTCGACCGCGACGAGGCCTACCCCTGGGACAACGTCAGGGCGCTGACCAGGGCGGGCTTCATGGGCATGACCATCCCCAAGGCCTACGGCGGCGCCGGCCTGGGCATCCTGGAGGCGGTGCTGGTCATCGAGGAGATGGCCAAGCACTGCGGCGTCACCGCGCGTATCGTCGTCGAGGGCAACATGGGCGCGGTCGGCGCGATCATGGCCTACGGCACGGCCAAGCAGAAGCGCCTCGCCGCCAAGCTCGTCCTGGCCGGCGACAAGCCCGCCATCTGCATCACCGAGCCCCAGGCCGGATCGGCCGCCACCGAGATGACCACCCGCGCACAGTTGCGCGGCGACCGCTACATCATCAACGGCAAGAAGCATTGGATCACCGGCGGCGGGATCTCGCGGCTGCATCTGATCTTCGCCAAGGTCTATGACGAGTTCGACCAGGAGCAGGGCATCGGCGCCTTCCTGGTGGTCCGCGACAAACCCCGGAAAAAACCCGAGACCGGCGAGACCCTGACCCTGCAGGACATCCTGGCCGAGCATGGCTGCGGGCTGTCGGAAGCCGCCGCGCGGCGGCGTCTGCGCCGCCGTTTCGGCAAACGGCACGCTCTCGGCGCGCGCTGGACGATGCGGCGCGGCTCGAAGGATCATCTGGAAACCCTCGCCGCCCTGGACGCCGCCAAGGGGCTGATCATTGGCCGCCGCGAGCCCGCCATGGGCCTGCGCGGCATTCCCGAGACCGAAATCCTGTTTAACGATCTCGAGGTGCCCGAGGACATGGCGCTGATGCCGCCGCGCGGCCTGGCGCACGGCTTCGGCGATTTGATGCGGGCCTATAACAGCCAGCGCGTCGGCGCGGCGACGGTGGCCCTCGGTATCGCCCAAGGCGCGTACTCCCTGGCCCTCGCCTATGCCGGGGAGCGCCGGCAGTTCGGCCGCCCCATCGCCGAGTTCCAGGGCTTGCAATGGATGCTCGCCGACATGAGCGTCAAACTCGAAGCGGCGCGCGGCCTGATCCACAAGGCTGCGGCGAGCAACGGCGGCGGCGGCTTCCCCGACATGCTCCAGGCCGCCCAGGCCAAGCTGTTCGCCGCCGATATGGCCATCGAGGTGACCAACAACGCATTGCAGATCTTCGGCGCCGCCGGCTATTCCCGCGAGCGGCCCCTCGAGCGCATGGTGCGCGACGCCCGCATGTTCACCATCGGCGGCGGCACCGCCCAGGTCCTGCGCACCCTGATCGCCTCGAAAATCCTCAACCGCCGCCTGCCGCAGACCCGCGGGGGTTAGAGCATAATCCGACCGATTGGACTCGGTCGGATTAGCCAACCCGCGACCGCGATCCGCATCAACTCATGTGTGGAAGTAGCGTCTTTCGTGAAGGGCGATCAGGTTATGCTGAAATCCACCCCGAATATGGACAAGCCAAGCCTCGCCGCAACGTTTTGTGACGCGGTGTTGTCCCACGAAGCGCTATAAAGCGGAATAGCCGAGATTTTCCTTACTGCATTCGCCCAACCTGCAACGACATTGGTCGCGTGACCTTTTTGGCGATACGCGGGCAACGTCTCTACGCCGGCCTCGTGCGCGGCGTCGGTAATCCGTACGCTCGCGCAGACTGAAACCGCTTGACCGTCCTCTACCATTGCCATGAAAGGACGTCTGTGAGGCATGTCCTGCAACAAATCTTCGAATCCGCCACGGAGGAGATCGGCATTTGCCTGGCTGATCTCGACCGGCCGCACACGTGGAACAACCTGTGTGGAAAACCAATAGGCCGGACCACTCAAGACCTGCTTTATCGGCGTATGGGCCTCAAGCAAACGGATGTACTCTTTATGAACTTCCGGCGTCCTGGATAAGTCGTTCATTTCCGGTTCGCCATGACAGAGCTTTTTCAGCTCTATGGCGAGGTCGCCGGGTAGATCCGTGCGAAAACGCCAGAGGTTGCCAGCGATCGTTCGCCCTAGGAAGAAGCGCGGCGCGACCCCGCCGTTCGGCTGGTTTACGGAGACGATGCGCAAGCGTTCGTCGTGCGTAAACAATGCCTCGACGTGCATTTGCATGAGCTCGAGTTGCGATGGAGGAAGAGTCATCATTTGCTATGATAGCGACGGAATTTGACCCGTTGCAATTGTTGTGAAAACCGTCCGCGGCTGCTGTACCGATGACCCTGCGCCAAGTTCCGAGGTTGGGCGCGAAGCGGGTATGATCCGCTGAAAAGGCGACCTTCCGGGCGTTGGTTTGGGCAGAAATTCAAACCGAGGCGTTCGTATCATCACGCATCGCTTGCGGTGGCGGCGCGGGGGCGGCTATATAGAAACCCGATGACTGCTGATCCGTCACCGACCGACTTTCCCCACCGACATCTGCTTGGCATCGAGGGGCTGTCTCCCGGTGACATCGGCCTGCTGCTCGATATCGCCGACGGCTATGTGGCGCAGAACCGCCGCGTCGACAAGAAGACCGGCTCCCTGCGCGGCCGCACCCTGATCAACCTGTTCTTCGAGAGCTCGACCCGCACCCGGACCTCGTTCGAGCTGGCCGGCAAGCGCCTCGGCGCCGATGTCATCAACATGTCGGTGGGCAGCTCGTCGATCAAGAAGGGCGAGACCCTGATCGACACGGCGATGACGCTGAACGCCATGCATCCCGACGTGCTGGTGGTCCGCCATCCCGACAGCGGCGCCGTGCAGCTGCTCTCGGAGAAGGTCAATTGCGCGGTCATCAACGCCGGCGACGGCAGCCACGAACATCCCACCCAGGCGCTGCTCGACGCCCTCACCATCCGCCGCCGGGTGGGCGGCCTGACCGGCCTGACTGTGGCCATCTGCGGCGACATCATGCACAGCCGGGTGGCGCGATCGAACATCCATCTGTTCAACATCATGGGCGCCCGGGTGCGGCTGGTGGCGCCGCCGACCCTGCTGCCCTACGCTGTCGACCGGCTCGGGGTCGAGACCTTCACCGACATGCGCGAAGGCCTCAGGGGCTGCGACATCGTCATGATGCTGAGGCTCCAGACCGAGCGCATGCAAGGCAGCTTCGTGCCGTCCGTGCGGGAGTATTTCCGCTTCTACGGCCTCGATTACGAGAAGCTCGCCGTGGCCAAGGACGACGCCCTGATCATGCATCCCGGCCCGATGAACCGGGGCGTTGAAATCGACAGCGAACTGGCCGACGACATCACCCGCACCGCCATTCTCGATCAGGTCGAGATGGGCGTCGCCGTGCGCCAGGCCTGTCTCGAGGTGCTCGGCCGCGACCCGTCCCGCCCGGATCAGAACCTCTGATGGCTGAATTTCTCGCCGCCCCCGCCCCCGGCGCTCCGCCGCCCGAGGATGTCGCCTATGTCAACGCCCGCCTGATCGATGCGGCGAGCGGCCGCGACGAGAGCGGGGCGCTGCTGACCCGGGGCCGCAAGATCGCCGATCTCGGGCCCGGCCTGTTCGCCGACGGCGTGCCCGAGGGCATCGAGGTGGTCGATTGCGGCGGGCATTGCCTGGCCCCGGGCCTGGTCGATATGCATGTCCATTTGCGCGAGCCCGGCCATGAGCACAAGGAAACCCTGGCCACCGGTGGCCTGGCGGCGGCGGCAGGCGGCGTCACCACCATGGCCTGCATGCCGAACACCGCGCCGGTGATCGACGATATCGCCCTGGTCCAGTTCATCGAGCGCCGCGCCCGCGAGACCTCGCTGGTGCGCATCCACCCCATCGCCGCCCTGACCAGGGGCCTCGGCGGCGAACAGCTCACCGAGATGGGCATGCTCAGCGAGGCCGGCGCGGTGGCCTTCAGCGACGACGGGCTGCCGGTCTTCAACAGCCTGGTGATGCGCCGCGCGTTGAGCTACTCAACCGCGTTCAACGCGCTGATCATCCAGCATGCCGAAGACCCCGACCTGTCGGCCTGCGGCTGCATGAACGAGGGCGAGACGGCGACCCGCCTGGGCCTGCCCGGCATTCCCAACGCCAGCGAGGCGATCGTCGTCGAGCGCGATATCCGCCTCGCCGAGATCACCGGCGGGCGTTATCACGTGGCCCATATCTCTACACTGGAGGCGATCGACGCGGTGCGCCGCGCCAAGGCGCGCGGCCTGCCGGTGACAGCCGAGGCGGCGCCCCATCATTTCGCCCTCAACGAGACCGCCATCGGCGATTACCGCACCTTCGCCAAGATGGCCCCGCCGCTGCGCCATGAGGACAGCCGCCGCGCCGTGGTCGAGGGCCTGCGCGACGGCACCATCGACGCCATCGCCACCGATCACGCCCCCCACGATCAGGATTCCAAGCGTCTGCCCCTGGCCCATGCGGCGAACGGCATCGTCGGGCTCGAGACCCTGCTGCCCCTGGCGCTGGAGCTTTACCACAACGGCCATATGCCGCTCATCGAGGTGCTCGCCGCCATGACCGTCGGGCCGGCCGATCTGCTGGCCCTCGATGTCGGCCGCCTGAGCCCGGGCGCGCCCGCCGATCTTCTGCTGTTCGATCTCGACTGCCCGTGGCGAATCGATGTCGATGCCTTCCATTCGAAATCGAAGAACTCGCCGTTCGACGGCCGCCCGGTCCAGGGCCGGGCCCTGCGCACGGTGGTCGGCGGCCGTACCGTGTACCGGGCGGACGGATATTAGATCATGCCCGACCCCATAAGCTGGACCTTTTCCTGGCCCTATTTCGCCATCGCCTTCGCCGCCGGTTACCTGCTCGGCTCGATCCCCTTCGGCCTGTTGATGACCCGCCTGGCCGGCCTCGGCGACCTGCGCAAAATCGGCTCGGGCAATATCGGCGCGACCAATGTACTGCGGACCGGCCGCAAGGGGCTGGCCGCCGCCACCCTGCTGCTCGACGGCAGCAAGGGCGCCGCGGCGGCGTTGATCGCCGGATTGCTATTCGGGCCCGACATGGCGGTGACCGCGGCGGCGGCGGCGGTGATCGGCCATATGTTCCCGGTGTGGCTCAAATTTCGCGGCGGCAAGGGGGTGGCGACGGCCCTCGGCGTACTGCTCGCCCTGGCCTGGCCGGTGGGGCTCGCCGCCTGCGCCGTCTGGCTCGCCATGGCGCGCTTGCTGCGCTATTCGTCGCTGTCGTCGATGACCGCCCTGGCCGCCGGTCCGTTCCTCGCCTGGTGGCTCGCCACCCCGCAGCAGACCGAGTTGTTCGGCTTCCTCGCCGTGCTGGTGATCGCCAAGCACCATGAGAACATCCGCCGCCTGCTCAAGGGCGAGGAATCGCGGATCGACCTGGGCATCCGTTGAAGCCCGACAACAGGCCGCCCCTCAGACCACACTGATGCGGGAGATGAATTCGTGAAGACCATTATCGAGCCGTTTCGCATCAAGTCGGTCGAACCGATCCGCATGACCAGCCGCGAACAGCGCGCCGGCTATCTGGCGGCCGCCGACTACAATCTCTTCGCCCTCGCGTCGCCGACCATCATCATCGACCTGCTCACCGACTCCGGGACCTCGGCCATGAGCGCTAACCAGTGGGCGGCCATGATGCGGGGCGACGAGTCCTACGCCGGCAGCCCGTTCTTCGACCGCTTCGAGGCGGCGGTGCGGAACCTGATGCCGTTCAAGCATGTGATTCCGACCCATCAGGGCCGGGCGGCCGAAAAGATCCTCTTCACGGTGGCGCTTGCCAAGGGCCAGGCGGTACCCAACAACACCCATTTTGACACCACCCGGGCCAACGTCGAATACCAGGGCGCGACGGCGATCGACCTGGTGATCGAGGAAGGCTCGAAGCCTGAGGTCGAGCACCCCTTCAAGGGCAACATTGATATCGAACGCCTGGCCGCATTCATCGAGGACCAGGGGGCCGAGAACATCCCCCTCTGCATGATCACGGTGACCAACAACTCGGGCGGCGGCCAGCCGGTATCCATGGAGAACATCAGACAAACCAAGGAAATCTGCGCGCGCCACGGCATTCCGTTGTTCATCGACGCCTGCCGCTTCGCCGAGAACGCCTACTTGATCAAGCGGCGCGAGCCGGGCTACGCCGACAAGCCGGTCATCGAGATCGTGCGCGAGATGTTTTCCCACGCCGACGGCTGCACCATGAGCGCCAAGAAGGACGGCCTAGTCAACATCGGCGGCTGGCTGGCGCTCAATGACGACGACTGGGCGGCGGAGAGCCGCAACCTGTTGATTCTGACCGAAGGATTCCCGAGCTACGGCGGGCTGGCGGGGCGCGACCTCGAAGCCATCGCGGTCGGGCTCACGGAGGTCGTCGACGAGGAATATCTGAGATACCGCTACGCCTCGATCCAGTACATCGGCAGCAGTTTGGTCGAGGCCGGCGTGCCCTTCGTCCGCCCGGTCGGCGGCCATGCGATCTACCTCGACGCCCGCGCTTTCCTGCCGCATATTCCGCCATTGCACTATCCCGGCCAGTCGCTCGCCGTCGAGCTTTATTTACACGGCGGCGTCCGGGGCTGCGAGATCGGCACCGTCATGTTCGGCCTCAAGTCGGACGGCGGCGAGGAGCCGTCGGCCATGGATCTGGTGCGCCTGGCCATCCCGCGCCGGGTCTATACGCAGAGTCACATGGATTACCTGATCGAGGTTATCCTCGAGGTCTACCAGCGCCGGGCCGAGTTGAAGGGCATGACCATTACCTGGCAGCCGCCCGCTCTGCGTCACTTCACGGCCAAGTTCGCCTATCTCGAATGACCTCGCCGATGGGTGAACTCTCCCCTTCCGAGCGCCTCGACTGGCTGTGCCTGAGCCGCAGCGAGAACGTCGGCCCGATCACCTTCTTCCAACTGCTTCGCCATTTCGGGTCCGCCGATCAGGCCCTGCGCGGCGCGCCCGATCTGGCCAGACGCGGCGGCCGGCGGCGGCTGCGCATCTGCTCGAAGGACGAGGGGATGCGCGAAATCGAGGCCTGCGCCGAGATCGGCGCGCGGCTGGTGGCCGCCGGCGAGCCCGATTATCCACCGGCCCTCGCCGCCATCGCCGATCCGCCGCCGCTGATCACCCTGCGCGGCCATGGACATTTGCTGCGTGAGCGCATGATCGCCGTGGTCGGCGCGCGCAACGCCTCGGCCAGCGGCATGCGCTTCGCCCGCCAGCTGGCCAATGAGTTGGGCAGCGAGGGTTTCGTCGTGGTCTCGGGCCTGGCGCGGGGCATCGACGCAAGCGCCCATGGCGGCGCTCTCGATCATGGCACCGTCGCCGTGGTCGGCGGCG
>Ga0209554_1002692_pt1 | contig 12053 bp, 9 predicted proteins | sample MarorgKNORR_S2LV_5_FD_188221 | JGI IMG/M metagenome (GOLD analysis project Ga0209554, IMG submission 188221) | Marine microbial communities from the Southern Atlantic Ocean, analyzing organic carbon cycling - Bottom_A/KNORR_S2/LV (SPAdes) (version 2) | ecosystem: Environmental > Aquatic > Marine... | reverse complement strand
AAATCAGTTATTGAAGCAGCAAGTATTTTACCTGAAATGCACTTTTTCCCAATAGCAATAAAAAGAGAAAATGAAACAATTATCCCTAGAGGTGACACAGTTTTTCAGGTCGGGGATCGCATAATATTTATGACAACAGAGGGAGGAGATGAAGAGTTGCTTAAATTATCTGGAAAAAATAAAAGTGAAATTAAAAATATAATGATTCTTGGAGGAGGTAGAATTGGAAGAAGGGTAGCTAAGGATCTTAGTGAGAATGATCTTAATGTAAAATTAGTTGAATCAAATAAAGACAAGGCTCAGGAGTTAGCTGATGAATTGGCTGATTGTTTAGTAATATTAGGTGATGGAACTAATGTTGAGTTATTAGAAGATGAAGATGTAGATCAAATGGATGCATTTATATCAGTCACTGGAGATTCTGAGACTAATATAATGTGTTGTTTAATGGCTAAATCTAAAGGAATTAATAAAACTATAGCATTAGTTGAGAATATTGATTATTACAAGCTTTCCCAAATAAGTGGAATAGACACTCTAATAAATAAAAAATTATTAACTGCTAATACTATCTCAAAATATGTAAGAAGAGGTGAAGTAGTTGCTATTTCAAAATTAAGTAATATGAATGCAGAATTGTTAGAGTTTATTGTAAGAAAAGACTCTAAAATATGTGATAAAAAAATTAAAGACTTGTCTTTTCCAAGATCTGCAATAATTAGTGGTGTAATTAGAGATGGGAAAGGACATATCGTCTTAGGAGATTTCAAACTATTAGAAAATGATAGAGTAGTGGTTTGCTTTCTTATTGATTCTATAAAGAAGGTTGAGAAGTTTTTCTAAAAATATTTTCATGAAAATTAATCATAAAATCATATTATATTTTGTAGGTTTTTTACTGCTTTTCAATGGTGGATTTATGTTTGTATCTTCTATTGTAAGTTATTATTATGCAGATGGGATTACAAGTGAGATGATCTACTCTGGTATAATAGTTGCTCTAATTGGAGGATTACTTTTGTTTCTAAATAGAGACCATGATAAACAGCTAAATAAAAGGGAAGGCTATCTTGTTGTTATTTTAGGGTGGTTGGCAATGATTTTTACAGGTACACTTCCGTACTTACTTACAGGTACTATAGATGGATTTTCTAATATAATATTTGAAACAACTTCAGGTTTTACTACCACAGGAGCAACAATTTTAAATGATGTTGAGGCTATGCCGGAGGGAATTCTATTTTGGAGAAGTATTACTCACTGGTTGGGTGGTATGGGAATAATAGTTTTTGCTATTGCAATTTTGCCTTTACTTGGAATTGGAGGTATGCAGTTATTTAGTGCTGAATCTCCAGGGATGAATACAGATAAATTACATCCTAGAATTACAGATACAGCTAAGAGATTATGGTTAATTTATTTATCTTATACCCTAATTGAAACATTTCTTTTAACCTTTGCAGGCATGTCTTTTTTTGATGCTATTAATCACTCTATGAGTAATATAGCATCTGGAGGTTTTTCTACGAAAAATGATAGTCTTGCTTATTGGAATAATCAGCCATTGATTCAATACATTGTGATATTTTTTATGTTTATAGCCGGAACTAATTTTGTTCTTAGTTATTTTGGATTTAAGGGAAAGTTTAGAAATATAATTAAGAACGAAGAATTTAAAATTTATAGCCTTTTCATTGCAGTATTTACTCTTTTAGTTGGATCAATAATTTATTTAAATACTGATTTTCTGTCAGAACTAACAAATGGTTTTGCTAGAATAGAAGGAGTTTTTAGACATGCATTGTTTCAAGTAGTATCTATAATTACAACAACTGGTTTTACAACAGCAGATTATACAAGCTGGGCTCCACTTCTTTTACTAATTTTCTTTGGATTAATGTTTATAGGAGGTTCTGCAGGAAGCACAGCAGGTGGATTTAAGGTTATGAGACACTTATTAATAATTAAGAATGGCTTTTTACAATTTAAAAGAATATTACATCCAAACGCAATTTTACCAATAAGATATAATAAGAAATCTGTTTCAAGTGAAATTATGTATAATATACTGGGATTTTTCATTGTATATATGTTGTCATTTATGGTAGGAGCATTAGTTTTATCAATACTTGGTTTAGATTTTGAATCTTCACTTGGGGTTTCTGCATCTAGTTTGGGGAATATAGGTCCTTCTATTGGAGATTTTGGACCATCTTCTACTTTTTATGATTTACCATCTTTAGCTAAATGGTGGTCATCTTTCTTGATGTTATTAGGAAGGTTAGAGTTATATACGGTTCTAATTATTATTACCCCTTATTTTTGGAGAAATAGATAAAATTAATTTAGAATATTTTTTATTCTTGAAACAGCTTCAATTAGTTGTTCTTGAGATGCAGCATAGGATATTCTAATACAGTTAGAATTACCGAAAGCATCTCCAGTTACAGTGGCAACCAAAGCCTTTTCTAGTAAGAACATAGACATATCAGAAGCGTTATTAATAGTTGTTCCATCAATTGTTTTACCAAAGTAATAAGATACATCTGGAAACACATAAAATGCACCCTCAGGTTTATTGCATCTAAACCCATTTATATCATCTAGCAAACCTAAAATAAGGTCTCTTCTTTTTTTAAATTCATCAACCATGTAGTGAATTTTTGAAGGATTTTCTCGTAAAGCAGTTATTACTGCTCTTTGTGCAATACAATTCGCGCCACTAGTAACTTGTCCCTGCATTTTATTACAGGCCCTAGCAACCCATTTAGGCCCACCAATGTAGCCAATTCTCCAGCCTGTCATTGCAAAAGCTTTTGACACTCCATTTACAGTAATTGTTCTATCATACATATCATCAAATGCTGCAATACTGGAATGCTCACCAGAAAAATTGATATGTTCATATATTTCATCAGATACAACATAAATTTTGGGGTGTTTCAATAATACATCAGAAATTTCCCTAAGTTCAGATCTACTATATACAGATCCACTTGGATTACAAGGTGAGCTAAACCAAAGCATTTTAGTTTTACTTGTTATAGCTTTCTCAAGATCTTCTCCACTGATTTTAAAATCAGATGATATACTTGTTTTTACTTCAACAGGTATACCTCCATTTAATTTGATAATATCTCTGTAGCTAACCCAATATGGACATGGAAGAATCACTTCATCACCAGGATTAATAAACGCAGCAGCTATATTAGACAATGATTGTTTTGCTCCAGTTGATACAACTATTTGGGATAAATCATAATTTAATTTATTATCTCTCTCAAATTTTTTAATTATTGCTCTTTTTAATTGAACATATCCATCAACTGGGGTATATGAATTATAATTATCCTGAATTGCTTTTACAGCAGCTTCTTTTATATAGTCAGGAGTATTAAAGTCAGGTTCTCCTAAACTAAGTCCAATAACATCCTTTCCTTGTGATTTTAATTCTCTTGCCTTAGCAGCCATAGCTAGGGTCTGTGATACAGCCAAATTATTAATTCTATTAGATAGAATTTCTTTCATTTTTTTAACTGTTATATAGTTGGTTTTATTCCCATGAGACGCAAATAATTAAAATGAGCAATAATAGCATCTTTTGTGGTTTTAAACTCGTTATAAGGGAGTTTAAATTCTTTTACTGTTTTCTTTACAATCTCTGCTATTTTATTATAGTGAACATGAGATATGTTAGGAAATATATGATGTTCAATCTGGTGGTTTAAGCCACCAGTGAACCAATTGACTAATTTATTACTAGAAGCAAAATTAACAGTTGTTTTTAATTGATGAATAGCCCAGTTATTTTTAATATTTCCTTCTGAATCTGGGATTGGCATATCCGCTTCATCCATGATATGAGCTAATTGAAATACTAAACTTAATATTAAGCCAGCTGTGTAATGCATTACTATAAAAGATATTAAAACTTTCCACCATACTATATTAAATACGAAAATTGGAATAAAGATCCAGAAAAGAAAATATAATATTTTTGATATGAACAATTTAGTCCAATTTACAAATGGATTTGGAAATTTTCCATGAGATAATTTTCTTTTCATATATTTTTTCATTTGAAGAAAATCTGATGTGATTGCCCAATTGATTGTAAGTAGTCCGTATAATAAAACAGAGTAGTAATGTTGAAATTTATGAAACCACTTCCATTGTGAATGGCTTGAGAATCTAATTATTCTTCCAGCATCTAAATCTTCATCATGACCATGAATATTAGTATAAGTGTGATGTAGAACATTGTGTTGAACCTGCCAATTATACCTGTTACCGGCTAATAAATATATGCTACTTCCCATTAGTCTGTTTATCCATTTTTTATTAGAAAATGATCCATGATTTCCATCATGCATTACATTCATTCCAACTCCTGCTAAACCAATCCCCATAACAATAGATAATACAATTTGCAGCCATCCGGGGATTGTTAAAATTGAGATTAAAATATAGGGGGCAATTAGTAAACTAAACATTATAATTGTTTTTACCCAAAGTTTCCAATTACCATTTTTCGTAATATTTTTTTTCTTGAAATAATTATTAACTCTTTTATTTAAAGTTTTAAAAAATATTTCTGAATCTTTTCTGTTAAATAATACTATTTTGGAGTTCATTTATTTTTGATTTTTAAAATTCAAATATATTAAAAAAAAGTAATTTCTTTCTATTTCATTTAGAAATAGTTGTACACAAAAACCTATTTTTGTTGAAATTATATTATGAAATTAATTCAGAAATATTTTAAAGATTTAACAGAAGATCAATTAAACCAATTTCAAAAATTAGAATTGCTTTATAAAGATTGGAATTCAAGGATTAATGTTATTTCAAGAAAAGATATTGATGAATTATATCTTAGACATGTATTACACTCATTAGCTATTGCAAAATTTATTCAATTCAATAAGGGCACACATATTATCGATGTTGGAACTGGTGGAGGTTTCCCTGGTATTCCATTAGCAATTTTATTTCCAGACTGCAAATTTCATTTAGTTGATAGTATTCAAAAAAAAATTAAAGTAGCAGATGCAGTTTCAAGTGAATTAAGACTAAAAAATGTTACTACTCAGTGTAAAAGGATCGAAGAGATAGATGATAAATTTGATTTTATAATAACTAGAGCTGTCGCAGATATGGCAACAATTCTTAAGTGGACTGTAAATAATATTAGTCCTAATTCTAATAATTTAGTTTCAAATGGGATAATTGCATTAAAGGGCGGAGAGCTTGTAGAAGAACTCTTTAAAATTGAAAATAAAAAAGTAGTGGCCATCAAGGATTATTTTGATGACCACTACTTTTTAAATAAAAAATTAGTTTACGTACCTATTCAAAAATGAACAGAAAATTACTGAATTAGTAATTTAAAACTTTTCACACCTGTAGTTCCTTCAATATTAACAATATAGATTGAAGTTCCTAAATCTGTTAGATTAGATGTATGTACGTTACTATTTATATTCTCTTCAAATACTTTTTGACCTAAAATGTTAAATATTTGAATCTTTCTTAAGGTCTCATCTGATGTCATTTCCAAAGTCTTAGAACTTACATTATAGAAATATTCAAAGTTATTTATTACACTATCTTCAATTCCTAAAGTTCCGTCAACAGTATATGAGTCTGTTTGCAGCACAAAAGAATCATTTGCCATATAATGAATAGCAATTCTAATTGTTTGTCCTTCGTATTGGCTTAAGTCAAATTGATATTGTGTCCAATTAGTTGGAGCTTCAATATATGTTCCTTCAGATATAATCGTAAAGTCATTATAGTCTGTAGAATTTCCAACTCCAACTTGGAATCTTTCAAGACCGTATGTGTCATTAACTGATTTTGCCCACATACTAAAGGTTGGAGAAGTAACTCCACTTAAAGTAAATTCAGGACTTATCATCCAATCATCATTTGGAAATGTAGTTCCATTTGCACCTGATGCAAAGAAATACAATCCTTGGTTGCCTTCATATGTATCCCATGCAGATATATCACCGCCTGTTCCGGTTGCAAGTTCTTGATTATATATAATTCCTGTACCAACATAGGATTCGTTTGTAAAATCCACAGCATTAGCACCCCAGGTTGTTCCTCCATCAAGGTCATACATGACCCAATCTCCGATATCACTAATGGCAAATTCTGTATGACATTCAAAGTTGTCTCTCCATACTATTGGAAGTGAGTATTCATCTGGACAATCTCCTCCTGCAACACTAGTAAAACTAGTAGAAGAGCTGTCATTATTGCTATTCTCATCATTAGTCATTGAGGTACTTGCTAGAATTTCGTAATCTCCTGGAGCTGAAAAATCATATGTTGTATAAAAAGTGAACTGAGAAGTTTCATTATATGCTAATGATCCAGTAAAACTTTCTGTTACAGTATTTCCACCATTAACTTGATAGGAAATATCAAAATTAGATACTGTATTTTCACCAAAGTTTTCCAGTGTAACAATAATATTTTCATTATCAGATAAAACCCCTGTACTTGGAGAATCAATACTCACTACAGCAATATCATAGGCAAGTGGAGTATATGCAGCCTGAACCTTATAGCCATTAATAATCTCATCACCACCTGTAATAAATGCAGCAACTTCTATTTCAGCTAGATCAACAGGTACATCATTATACATATCAGGAATAGTATAGGTATAAGTTCTATCAATAAAACTACCAGTTGAAGTTGTAGCAATCTCATCTCCACTAATTCCATCAATCATATCTACCAATCTATCCATATGTCTGTAATCATATTCATTATGCCCATAATTAGAATTTGGTGAACTTGAGGCTACATAACTTGGGTTAAAATCATTTGCTCCTAATTGCGGACCAATAGTTTCATCTTGCGTTATTGCAATATGTAAAAAATTACTTGATTGAGGACTACTTGCTGTGTAGTATGCTTCAACATGAACTGTTAGCACATTAGCATTTATTTCTGCTTCAATACCAACATTAACATAAGCACTTTCTTGTAAAACTTGTGAAATAGCAGTATTCCAATATCCTCTACTCATAGCAGTTCCACCTGTCATAGATAAATTACTAAAAACTTGACGATTAACTGAAGCGGAAGGTTGTCCGTTAGCTGCTGCCATATTTCCTAATTGATTTGCAAGTGCATTATTAAAATCATGACCACCATTAGGATCACAATCCCATGCATATCCTCCTTCATGAAATTTAATTACAAAAACATCATTTGGGTTTTGGTCAATAATTTGATTTAGCATTGCATGACCATCTGGGCAATAAGAACAATGGATTCCGGTTGATTCCTCAACAATTGCATTTTTATTTTCAGGTGTTGTTGAAACGATTGTTTGTCCCGAAATATAGCCTAGAGATGATAATAAAAGAATAAAAAGTAGAATGTATTTTTTTTTCATGAAGCTTAATTTCTTTCAAATATAAGGACTTTTGTTTATTTTTGTTATGCAGACTAAAATATATACTTATGATTAATTCCAGAATATTTCTTTTTATAGCACTTTTTTTAACTAATATTTTTGTTTATTCACAGGTTGTTTATACCTTTTCATTAGAAACAATAGATGGAGTTGTAATAAACGACAATGAAGTTCTTGAATTTTCAGAAATTACATATCCGGATGCATCTATTGGTTTTTATGTAAGAAATAATACAGCTGAAGCAATTAATGTAAAAATTGAAGTCGTAAGTTTCTCTGGAACTGATGGAAGTTTAATGGAATTATGTTTTGGCGAATGTTATGTAGGAATAACCTTAAATCAAAGTTATCCATCTAATGCTTTTGTAACTATTGCTCCTAATGAGACTCAATCATCATCTGGAGATCATTTTTTCAATCAAGATCCCGGAGATGGAAGTACCCCGGTAGAGTACACATTTCGTTTTTATATGGTTGATGGAGATGGAAATGAAGTGGTTAGCATTCCTGAACTCTTTACTGAATTATGGGTAGGATATTATTATTCTTCTACTCTAAGTGTTGATGATTTTGATCAAATTAATGCTACATTTTCTCATTCGAATGGCGTGTTAAAAATACACTCTGAAAAACAGTATCAATTAAATATATATGATGTAAGAGGTTCCTTAATTATAGAAAAGGATATTGAAATAGGAGATAACTATATCAATTCATCAATTATACCAAATCATTTGTATTTGTTGAATTTTAGAGAAGAAAATGGCACTTCAATATTCAAGAAAATTATATTGAATTAAAAAGAATGACTAAGGTTTAGATTGAAGCCGTTACTTTCTGGAACATATCTGCAGACCCCGCCAATACATATAAGTCCACCTCTTTGTCTTCCGTAGTTAAGACTTATTCTAGTACTATTTTTTGAATAACTACCACCTAGGTTATAGTAATGTATTTTATCAGATCTTCCGTAATTCCATCCATCGGAAACAAAAACATTTAGTGATGAGGAAATTCCATATTCATAAACCAATCCTAGCCAATTTTTTCTATCATTCTTAGTCCATAAATGTTGAAGTACCCCTCTAGAAGATTTTCCATTTGCATGAAGATAATTTGCTTCAATAACTCCAACTTTTGCTTTGATGTCTCCTTGAACACCAAGGGGTCCACCTAATGTAACTCCCTTGTCTATAATTACATCTAAAAAGGTAATTGCTGTTCTTAGTTTAGAATTCCATCTATTTTTTATTTCCAAGTTTAAATCTCTATAATATCTATCTCCATTTCCAATAAATTTCACATCGTATGAATTATCTTGATTAAATGTGGACTCTATGCCGCTCCAGTATGAAAAATTAAAAGCAATTTTTGTCTTATATTTTCCCAGGAAATGATCTTTATCAAAGGTGTAATAAAAATCATTTTGGAAGCCTACTTCACCTGATCTTTTTTCAATGGAATTCATTACCAATCGAGGCTGTGAATTGTATATATATATATTTGTTAGTAGATAGTCCTGCTGTTTACTAAGAGCAGGGGTAAAGCTCAATGTTTTTTGATTATAGATATTCCCTTCTGCTAGTCTATCACTATAGAAATTAAAATTTTCTAGCCTTCTAAATGTTGTATTTATTCCAATTCCTTTTTTTGAATATCCAAAATCTAACTGTAAGGCTGTTCCATCATATAATCTGTTAGATACTAAGTTGTTCTCATTAGCTATTACATCGGGATCTTTTATAACCCCTTCTATATTAAGTGAGAAATCACCTGCATACATATTTAATCTAGCACCATAAGCTGAGACATTTGAAGGAATGGAATCATTTGCCCCATCTTCTTGGTATCTATTCACAATACTAGAACCAATAGACAAGTCAACTTCTTTTAGATTAAACATTTGATTTAGACTTATTTCAGTATTTAATCCCTGAATCGTTGATGCTGTGTAATTAAATCCATCTCTTTGCTGACCATATAAGGCTGTCAATTCAATATTATCGGATGGATAATATTTTAATTTTATTCCTTTAATTGAGTTATTGATACCAAGTTGACGATCTTCCCATGATCTAAAAATGAGTCCATTGCCAAACTGCTCATAAAAAGAACCTACCGTTATATCACTTTTCTCATTTTGGATCTTTATAAAGTAATTAGTTATTTTATTTTGATTGTCTAATTCAGGATAAAATCCCAAGAGTGAACTAGGCAAATAACTTTCATATTGAAAACCTGCTAAAATGTTGTTTATTTGATAGTTTATTTGAAAATAATTATTTGATCTAAAGTTATCTTTAGGAGATAAAAAATCTAATGATTCGTCATCTTGAAGTAATTGAGAATTACTTTCAAAACTACCATAAATATATGGTTGGTTTTGTGAAAAAATAAGTGAAGAGAAAAATAGAAATACTATGTAGAATATATTTTTCATTCTTTGGAAAGTTTTTTGAGTTTATCAAAGAGCTCATATTCATCACCATTTCTATAACCTGTGTGTTGATACAGGATCTTATTATTTCTAACGATTATTGTTAAAGGAATAGCGGAAGCTCCTAATGCCCTTTTTAAATTATGATTTGTGTCTAAAAGAATATTATGTTCCCATCCCTTTCCATTAACTAATGCTTTTGCTCTATTGATAGATCTGCTATCATCGACAGATATTGCATAAACTTTAAAATCAACTTGAGTTTTCCACTCGTCATATAATTCATTTATTGCATCTAGCTCTTTAATACACGGCACGCACCATGTTGCCCATAGGGAAAAAATAGCGATCTTATCATTTGAAGTTAAATCAGCAATATTTACCTTATCCCCTTCAAATGTTTTAAGATTAATATCTGGTAGTGTTTTTTGGGAAAACCCAGAAAATGATAGTAGAAATACAGATAAGAAAACAAAATTTCTCATATGATATAATTTTTTGTAAAGATAGTTTTGTTTTTATTTATAATTATAAATATTATAAAAATATGTAAATTTAACCTCACTTAAGTGATTTTTTATGAACTCTTTTATAAAGTATTCTGCAATTCTATTAATGCTCATTGTAACACTGAGTTGCAGTAGAACAGAATCTTTTTTTTATGAAGTTGTTGAGCCTGAAATTGTAACAGGTTTAGTAGTTCATTCATCATATTTAAGAAATCAAGAGATTACTTTTGAAGTATTTGATGCAGAGGGGAATAATCTCACTCTAGAATCTAGCTTTATTGTTGATGGAGTGGCAATTGCTGGAAATCAAATCAGTTATCCTGAAATAGGTACTCATCAGGTATATGCTGAATATAGTCTTGACTCAGCAATTTACAATAGTGATACAAGAACATTTAGTGTTGTTATTCCTAAAACAAAAGTTGTTTTGGAAGATTACACGGGTACTTGGTGTGGATATTGTCCTAGCGTTAGTCATGCTATTGAGCAAATACGATTAATTACTAATGATATATCAGTTGTTGCTATTCATAATGGTGATCCAATGGCAATCCCACAAGAAGCAGATCTTAGGTATGAATTTGGTATTATGGGTTTCCCAACGGGAAGAATAAACAGAACTACAGACTGGTCCTATCCATACGGCTCAAGCCAAATTGAATCATTGATTGATACGGACAATTCAATTGCTATTTCAATTGATAGCCAAATCAATGATATGATTTTAGAAATTAATCTTAGAGTTGTTTCAGAAGAAGATCTTAATAATCACAAAATAGTTGCATATCTAATTGAGGACAATCTAATATATGATCAAACTAGTTATTATAATTATGATGAGGATAGCTACTTTTTTGGAATGGGAAATCCAATAGTAGATTTTGTGCATAATGATGTTTTAAGACATTCATTTACTAATATCTTAGGAGATCCTATAGAAAACCCTACTCCTGCTTTAAATGATGTTTATTTTAATTATTCTATTGAAATTGAGTCAGAATATAACCCCGATAATTTAGGAATAGTTATCATGATAGTAAATGAGAATAATACTGCACTTAATTCACAATTTTCAGAAATAAATTATTTCCAGGATTTTAATTAGTCTTTACCAAGAAAAGGATACCTATAATCTGTTGGCGTTACAAATGTTTCTTTAATTAATCTAGGAGACACCCATCTTAATAAATTTAACATACTTCCAGCTTTATCATTTGTTCCTGAACCTCTAGCACCACCAAAAGGCTGCTTTCCAACTACCGCACCGGTTGGTTTATCGTTTACGTAGAAATTTCCAGCGGCATTTCTTAATGCTTTTGTTACTTTTTCAATAACATTTCTGTCTTTAGATAAAACAGCACCAGTTAATGCATACTTAGTACTAGAGTCAATTAGATCCAATGTTTTATCAAAATCATTATCATCATAAACATATATTGTAATAACTGGTCCAAAGATTTCTTCCCTCATAGTAACATAATTAGGATCCTTAACTACTAGTACAGTTGGTTCAATGAAATATCCTTTTGATTTATTATAAGACCCACCAGCTATTACCTGAACTTTAGAATCAGCTTTAGCATTATCAATATATTTTGCAATTTTATCAAATGAGTTTTCATGAATTACAGCAGTCATAAAATTGCTTAGATCATCAGGCGACCCC
>Ga0209554_1002688_pt1 | contig 12069 bp, 6 predicted proteins | sample MarorgKNORR_S2LV_5_FD_188221 | JGI IMG/M metagenome (GOLD analysis project Ga0209554, IMG submission 188221) | Marine microbial communities from the Southern Atlantic Ocean, analyzing organic carbon cycling - Bottom_A/KNORR_S2/LV (SPAdes) (version 2) | ecosystem: Environmental > Aquatic > Marine... | reverse complement strand
AAAGAAAAAAATAGTAGTCTAGACATTATATAAATGTAACAGCTTAATCAAATATTTTATTTAATGACAAAAAATTAAAAATTTTTAAAATCATGTATTTCCTAATTTACTAAAATTAAAAACTATTATTATATTGAAATTAGTTAATAGTAATTTCAACCCATAATGAATCTTATAAAAAAAGTAGTTTTAGTAATGTCTATTGTTCTTTTTTCTTGTACAGAAAGAAATAATAAAGAAAAAGAAAACATTTTTTTTAAAGAAAATAGTGCACAATGGATTCAAGACACAAGAAAATTGCCAGAAACTGATTCCTTATTCTACCTAGAGGACCCATCTCCTCTTTTTCGAAAAGAGTTTAAAATAGATAACTCCATTAAAAATGCAAAACTGTATATAACTTCCGCCGGTTATTACATTGCCACGATAAATGAAAAAAGAGTAGGAAAAAATGTACTAGATCCAGCATGGACTGACTACACAAAAAAAATATACTATAGTGAGTACGATGTTACTTCACTTATTAAAAATGGTGAAAATTGCTTGGGTGTATCCCTCGGAAACGGTTTTTACAATCCCCTTCCACTTAAAATGTGGGGTAGAATAAATCTAAGAAAAGAGATCAACGTGGGAAAACCTAGTTTCATATCAAAACTAATTATTACATATAACGATGGAAAATCTAAAGAAATAGTTTCTGATTCCTCATGGAAATATGCTTATGGACCAATAATAAAAAACAGTGTTTATATAGGTACATACTATGATGCAAGAAAAGAAATAAAAAAATGGAGTGCTCCAGGTTTTGATGATTCCTCTTGGAAAAATGTGCAAGTAAACGATTCCCCTGGTGGAAAGCTTGAAAAAGCTTTCTTCCCACCCGTACAAATAACTAAAGAGATAGTCCCTAAAGACATCTATTCTTCTGGACCAGAAGTATGGGTTGTTGATATGGGTGAAAATTTTACTGGTACCTACAAAATAAAGATATCTGGAAACACAGGTGATACCATTACTTTCAGATTTGGTGAAAGAATTTATAACGATGGAACACTTAATCCAATGACTGCTGTAACTGGCCAAATTAAAAATAAAGGTACTGGTGGTCCAGGAGCTCCTGAAATTGCATGGCAGACAGACAGCTACATAATTGGTGAGAATACAAGTACATGGTACAAACCTGAATTTACCTATCATGCCTATCGGTATATGGATATCGATGGTCTAAAGAAAAAACCTGAAATATCAGATATTATAGGACTATCTATGCATTCTAACGTGACTAATGAAAACAGCTTCTCCTCTTCTTCAGAGCTATTAAATTCAATACAAAAAGCAGCTAAAAGGACATTCTTAGCAAATCTTATCAGCGTACAGTCTGACTGTCCAGCAAGAGAAAAATTTGGATATGGTGGAGATTTAAATGCTACTAGTGAATCTTTTATATATAATTTCGATATGCAATCATTTTACCGTAAAACCATATACGATTGGGTAGACGCAATGAATGACTCTATATTTATTGATACTGCTCCATTTGTAGGAATAAAATATTGTGGACTAAGTTGGGAATCAGCATTCCTTATAACCCAGTACTACCTATACCTATACTATAACGACACAGAAATTGTTAAAGAACTATATACACTAAACAATGAGTGGATGGACAAAGCGGCAAGAATTCATCCCGATGGTATTGTTGATAAAGGCCTAAGTGATCACGAATCATTAGAACCTGTTCCTGTAGAATTAACAGGCACACTGCACTATCTCCAGTCTGCTCGTATTATGAAACTATTTTCCTCATTAATGGATAATAAACTAAATGAAAAAAGATACGATAATCTATCCCAAAAACTTGAAAAAATAATAAAAGCTAAATTCTGGGATCAGCCAGTTAAAGAAAAAATTAACCGTCAAACTTTATTCTCCTCATTACTCTATCATCATATTATCCCTAATAATGAGATTGAAGCCGCAAAAGATTCTCTATTAAAAGCTGTAGAAAATGGTCCTTCAGCACACTTTAGTACGGGTATTTTTGGAACCAAATACATACTAGAAGCACTTTCCAGATACATATCTCCTGAAGCTGTCTTTAATGTTGTAAACAGTACAGAATATCCAGGCTGGGGATATATGATAGATCAGGGAGCTACTACAATTTGGGAAACTTGGAAAGAAAGTGATAACTATTTTTCAAACTCCCATCCTATGTTTGGAGTAGTAACAGAGTGGTATTACCGTTGGTTAGGTGGAATACGACCTGACCCAAAACATCCTGGATTTAAAGAGTTTATTCTAAATCCTTCAACACCAAAAGGACTTGATCATGTAAACTCTACCTATAACTCCCCTTTTGGAAAAATTATATCCAATTGGAAAAAAGAATCCTCAGAATCATATCGTTATGAAATAACAATTCCAAAAGGCAGCATTGCTAATGTCTCATTACCAGTTTCTTCTTCACAACAAATAAAAATCAGATCAAACAATATCGAAGTAAAAGATATCAATGGTCTAAAAAGTGGAAAATTCAGATTGAATAATGGAGACTATGTAATTACAGTTTCAGATTAAAATTAAAATATTGATATAATGATTTTAAATCATAAATTTGATAACAACATAAGCAATTTGAATATGAGAGCTATACTTTTTTTCTGTATTGCATTAATTTCTTGCAAAAATGATAAAGAAACACAAAATATAGATAACTCTACATTTCTAAGTCCAGTAACCGAGAGCATCGTAAAGAAATCTTTTAATCCTTCTACATTAATGTGGTACACTAAACCAGCAGAAGAATGGGAAAAGGCACTGCCCGTAGGAAATGGGAGACTTGGTGCAATGGTTTTTGGAGGTATTAAAGAAGAAAAAATACAATTAAATGAAGATACGTACTGGTCAGGAGGTCCCTATTCTACAGTGGTAAAAGGGGGTTATAAAGTATTACCTAAAATACAAAGCCTTATTTTCGAAGGAAAACCTATTGAAGCACATAAACTATTTGGTAGACATTTAATGGGTTACCCTGTTGAACAACAAAAATACCAGTCTCTCGCTAATCTGCATCTGTTTTTTAATGAGGATGAAGAATCAGAAAACTACAAGAGATGGTTAGATCTCTCCGAAGGTATTACGGGTGTAGAATACACAATCAATGGTGTTACTTACCTGCGCGAAGTTTTTTCTTCACATGTAGACCAAACGATTGCTATTAGATTAACTGCGAGTGAACCAGGAATGGTTAGTTTTGAAACCGAATTAAGAGGAGTAAGAAATAGTGCACATTCTAATTATGCAACAGATTATTTTCGTATGAATGGAGAAGGTGAAAATGAATTAATTCTTACTGGAAAATCTGCTGACTATCTAGGAATAGATGGAAAACTTAGGTACGAAGCACGAGTACAAGTACACCCTGAAGGTGGAAAAGTAGAGAGAAAAGGAACACGTATACATGTTGATAACGCTAATTCTGTCACCATTTACTTTGCAGCTGCAACAAATTTTAATAGTTATAAAGACGTCAGTGGAAATGAAAAAATCCGTGTTCAAAATTACTTAAACAATTTAAAAGACAAAGATTATAAGACAATACGAGAAAACACTGTAGAAGATTATCAAAATCTATTTAGTCGTGTAAGCTTAAACTTACCAGTTACTCCTACTTCTTTTCTTCCTACAGATGAAAGAATGATAAGTATACAAAAAGATCCAGATCCACAAATGGCATCCTTATCTTATCAGTTTGGTAGGTATATATTAATTTCTTCAAGTAGACCTGGAACACAGCCAACTAATTTACAAGGAATATGGAATGAAGACATGAATCCTTCATGGGATTCTAAGTACACAACCAATATAAATACCGAAATGAATTACTGGCCAGCAGAAGCATCCAATCTCTCTGAATTAACCCAACCATTATTTAAAATGATTGAAGAACTTACTGACCAAGGAACTGAAGTTGCAAAAGAACATTATGGATCAAAAGGATGGGTATTTCACCAAAACACAGATATTTGGCGTGTAGCAGCACCAATGGATGGACCTACATGGGGAACATTTACCGTTGGTGGAGCATGGCTGACAACACATATATGGGAACATTACTTATATACCCAAGATATTAATTTTTTAAAAAAAATGTACCCGATTATAAAAGGTTCTGTTGACTTTTTCATGGGATTTCTTATTGAACATCCAAATGGAAAATGGTTAGTTACAAATCCATCAAATTCACCAGAAAATCCGCCTGAAGGTCCTGGATATGAATATTTCTATGATGAGGTAACTGGGATGTATTATTTTACAACCATAACTGCAGGAGCCACTATGGACATACAAATTTTAAAAGACTTATTTAGTTACTATGGAAAAGCCACAGAGATTCTAAAAAAAGATACAGAATATGCAAATAAAGTATTAAATGCTAGAGAACGCTTAGTTCCTTCACAAGTAGGTAAAGACGGTACCTTACAAGAATGGATGGAAGATTTTGGACAGTTGGAAGATAAACACAGACATTTTTCGCATATGTATGGATTATTTCCAGGAAATGTTCTTTCTACAACAAAAACCCCTGAATTAATAGATCCAATTAAAGCAGTGCTTGAGCAGAGAGGTGATGGTGGAACAGGTTTTTCAAGAGCTTGGAAAATGGCGTTATGGGCGAGACTTTCAGATGGAGATCGTGCAAACTCCATATATAAAGGATACCTTCAAGAACAATGCTATTTATCCCTATTTGCAAAATGCTATACTCCACTACAAGTAGATGGTACATTAGGAGTAACAGCTGCTATTTCAGAGATGTTAGTTCAATCACATGAAGACGTTATTCAATTACTACCAGCATTACCTAAAGAATGGAATTCAGGAAAATTTTATGGAGTATGTACACGTGGTGCTTTTGAACTCAATTTAGAATGGGAAAATGGTGTTACAAAAAAAGTAGAAATACTCTCAAAAGCAGGAAAAAATTGTATAATCAGTGCTAATAATACAGTAAAAATTTTTTCAAATGGAAATCAAGTTCAAATTAAAAGCAAAAATGGGTACATAAAATTTCCTACTGAAAAAGGACAGATATACAACTTAGAATATTAACCATTTTGAAAACATATAAACATATCAAAAAACTACTTGCTCTAATTACCATTATTCTATTTTCATGCTCACAAAAAAATACAGAAACAATAAATTTTCGTGAAAAAAACAATCCTGCATCTAATTATGAACTTATCTATGAAAGTGGAAACTGGGATCACCCAAATTATACTAGGGCATTTGAATCTTATGGAAATCACAGAGTCGTTATACAAACAACAGATCTATCAAATAATATAACGCAAGCTATTATTCCATGGCGAAGAAGAGATGATCAGCCCAATGAAAAAGATGTCATCATTGTAGATGCAAAATCAAATACAGTAGTGAACAAAAAGTATGTCATTGAAAGTAATAACGAATTTGGACATCTTATCTTTAAACCAAATAAAGGATCAAACACATATTATGTATACTTTCTCCCTCACTCATCAACAGGTGGATACTACCCAAAACTTAAATACAATAAACCAAAAGAATCTTTAGATAAATCTTGGTTATCAGAGGTTAAATTTAGTTTAGAAACTGTATCAAATCTCTCAAAAACAAAAATAATTAGCATGCAGTCCATAGATAACTTCCATAGTTTCTACCCTATGGAAGTAATTGCTACCAAAAAAGAAGTCTCAAAATTCATAAACAATTATCCCAAAGACTATTATCTATTTCCAGAATATAGAGAAAACCCCATAAAAATGGTGGATTTCCTACCTTTTCGATGGATTTCAGAAACTAAAAAAATTAACGGAATATCTGATAATGTTTTTAAAGGAGAATTTTATTCCTTCCAAATTGGAGTTTTTTCACCAAATAAAAAACTTGAAGATATCGACATAAATTTCTTGGATTTCAAAAGCAAAAATGGATACAAAATCAAGAAAGAAATGATCACCTGTTTTAATAAGGGTGGAATAGATTTAAATGGTAAAGAGTTTAGTAAGACAATATCTGTAAATAGTAGAAAAACACAGGCACTTTGGTTTGGAGTAGAAATTCCAAAGAATACAAAAAAAGGAACTTACATGAGCCAAATCATAATTAATCCAAAAAATTTTACAGCTGATACTATATTCATTGAATTAAATGTATCTGATAAAGGCATTGCCAACTATGGTGATGATAACCCTAAAAATATGTCTCGTATGAGATGGTTAAATTCAACAATAGGAACAGGTAAAGATTTCATCATAAAACCATTTACACCAGTGAGTGTATCTAATAATATAATTAGCATTCTTGGTAGAGATATTAAACTAAATAACTTTGGTTTTCCAGAAAATATATTCTCCTATTTCACTGAAGAAATGACAAAATTAAAAAAAGAAAAAGAGGATATTCTAGCCTACCCAATAAAGTTTGATATTATTAAGAAAAATAACTTAAAAGTGGAATGGAAAACAAATTCATATAAAATCAATCAAACTCATAAAAGTAGTGCTTATTGGAAATCTACCAACATTTCTAATGATTTTACAATGAATATATCAGGTATCTTAGAATACGATGGAATGCTAGATTATAAAATAAAAATAATCGCAAATAAAGATGTTGATATCAAAGACATAAAACTTCAAATCCCAATGGAAAAAAAAGCTGCCAAATACATACTGGGAATAGGACTCAAAGGAGGAAAATTTAATGAAAATATTAGATGGAAATGGGATGTTACAAAACATCAAGAAGGTGCCTGGCTAGGAAACATTAATAAGGGACTTCAGTACGTCCTAAGAGATGAAACTTATGAACGTCCACTAAATACAAATTTTTACCAGGAAAAGCCATTAAATCTTCCAAATTCATGGTATAATAATAATAAAGGTGGAATTAACATCACATCAGAAGATGGTATTGTAAACATAAAAAATTATAGCGGAGAGAGGTCTATGCAAAAAGGGGAAACACTTAATTTTAACATCAGATTTTTAATTACTCCTTTTAAAACCATTGATACCAAAGAACACTTCAACACAAGATTTGTACATAAATATGTTCCAGTAGATTCAGTAATTAAATTTAATGGAACCATAGTAAATGTACACCATGCTAATGAAATAAACCCATACATTAATTACCCATTCTACAACATAGAAAAACAAAAAGCATACATAAAAGAGGCACATAGTAAAGGAGTTAGAGTTAAACTCTACAATACCATTCGAGAACTCAGCTATAAAGCCCATGAATTATTTGCACTAAAAAGTCTTGGAGATGAAATATTAAATGATGGTAAGGGAGGAGGACATAGCTGGCTACAAGAACATTTTAAATCAAACTATCATTCAGCATGGCATGCTACCGAAGTAAATGATGCTGCAATACTAAATAAAGGAACTTCTAGATGGACAAATTACTACATAGAGGGGATAAACTGGCTTGCAAAAAATAACAAAATTGATGGTCTGTATTTAGACGATATAGCCTTCAGCAGAGCAACAATAAAAAGAATAGCAAGTGTTTTTAATAAACATAGAGATTCATTTGTAATTGATCTTCACTCAGCAAATCAATATAACATTAGAGATGGATTTATTAACAGTGCATTTTTATATATGGAACACTTCCCATATATATCTCGGTTATGGTTTGGAGAGTATTTTCAATATGATTTAGAACCTGATTACTGGCTAACAGAAGTCTCTGGAATTCCATTTGGGCTAACAGGTGAAATGCTTGAAAAAGGAGGTAGACCATATCATGGACTAATATATGGGATGACTACTCGAGTATACCACATATACAACCCAGGAGCGATTTGGAATTTATTTAAAAAATTTGATATAAAAAATAGTGAAATGTTGGGTTACTGGGTAGAAAAATCGCCAATTAAAATAGATAATAATAAAATCAAATCTACAATCTATAAACAAAATGACAAAGTACTAATTGTAATTGGATCATGGTCCGATAAAGATGAAAACATAGAACTAATAATTGACTGGAAAGAATTAGGAATTAAGAAAGAACAAGCACGTTTAAGAAGTCCTAATATTGATGGTTTACAAAATTATAATACTTTTGAAATTGATAAATCAATTCCAATCAATAAAAATAGTGGTCTTATACTTATTTTAGATTAAAATAAAGCTATTTTCTAAGTCCTCTATTTGTCTGATTAAACTTCCATCTAAACTCTAACAAAAAATACTGAGTTAGAGTATTCCATTCTTTTCTCATCAAAGAATTAGCATCACTTGATTGTTGAAATCCTTTAGTTTTATTTAATAAATCATAAGCGGACAAAGTAATAGAAGCCTTCTCAGCCTCCCTAAAAAAGTAACTAAGGCTTGCACCCATCGTAGGTATATTAACAGATTCATCAAATGATTGAGAACTATAATTTGTCACATCAGCTTTAATATCAAAATTCCACTTATTTGAAGGAGTGTAACCTATAGAACTAAAATAGCCTAAACTATTTTGAGTATAATTTTTCCTATCAGAAATTGAAAATTTTGTATCTGTTATAGTATATCTACCTCCAAAATTTACTCTCCATTTATCCCTATTTCTATTTTCAAAACTTAATCTTAAAGAATGATTAAGTGTCGTATTTATATTTTCTAATGAATTAATTATCACTTTATTTTCACTCCATGACTCAACAGAATTTAGATTAATATCTAAACCTAATTTTCTAAGAGGTGTTGAAAAATTAATCCTTGAAGTAAAATTATACATACCATCAACATTTATAGGTGTTGTAGTCCTTACAAATTTATTATCAATAGATTGAGACCAACTAATATTATCTTTTGAATAATTACCCCTTAGACTTACATAAAAAGAAGTAAAAGAAAACTGATCGAAAACTGTCCATGTAAGTCTTAAAGTATGATTATACTCAGGTTTTAAATCAACATTTCCCTTATACACATTTAACTGGTTGAGGTTATTTTGAATTGGAAAAAGTTGGTTTACTGATGGTAATCTATAATTGGTTCTATAACTTATATCTAACTTTCTACCACTAGCATAATTGTTTCTATAATAAAATCTTGGTAAGAAATAAGAATGTTTCATTATACCATAAGAACTCTCATTAAGTAATTTTTCCGTATTCATATTATGAAATTCAAATGAAATATTAGCATAAACTTTATTTGTAACTCTCCTAAATGATAAGAAAGGTCTTACATAATTTGTGTTAAATTCAAAAGAATTATCAACTTCATTATTGGAAGAAACACTTGCCTCAATTCTACTTAATTCTCTATTAGTCTTACTTATTCTAACACCTCCATCAACAGACCAAAGTTTATTTAATTGTACAACAATTGCAGGAGAAGTCCTAAATGAATTTACTTCAGTAAAATTATTTCTATGAAAACTAGTATTTTGAACTGTTATATCTTCGGAATAAAATATAGTAATATCATTTATCCAATCAAGATTAGATTCATCTTTTTCATAATCAAGATTAGTTGTTATCTTAAATTGTAATTTATCACCTTTTAATTTTGATATATAGGAAATTCTACTATTAAAACTTAACTCATCTCCAATGTTTTCACTATCATTTATTAAGTTATTTACTTTGGATGAATTTATGTCAGTAGTATTTGTATTAACTAATCTTTCTAGCGTATTTTTTGTATTAGTTAAATCTCCATCAATGATTAGTCTATTATTTTTATCAAAATTATGTCTTAAACCAAAATCAATATTATTTGGTTTATTTTTTTCCATTTCATCAACTTCTTGATCTTGATAAAATATTTTTTCTTTTACAATATTTTCTGATTCTGTGGTTTCTAACAAATCTTTTTTATTAGAATTTTTTAAATAACTCAAAAAGTACCTATTAGTCTTACCATTACTATAGGATAGATTTAATCCCCCCGCAGAGGAAGTATTCAAACCCTTTATTTGTTGACCATATTGATTATCACCTCTGTGTGTAAAACCAAATTCATTAATATTATTAGACATCCCAAGAAATGCTGACTGAACAGTCTTAGAAAAACGATATATCTTACCATCAGCCTTGTATGTATCATTGGTTCCATAACCAGCCTTTATTTCACCAAAATAACCATTTTTATGTTTTTCATTTAGAAGAAGGTTTATTGTTTTATCTCTAATACCATCATCAATTCCTGAGAACTCAGCCTCTTCAGATTTTCTATCAAATACCTGAACCTTATCAAGAGCTTCAGCAGATAAATTTTTTATCGCAATTTTTGGATCATTTCCAAAAAATTCTTTTCCATCAACAAGCACTTTTGTAACATCCTCACCTTGTGCTTTTATATTACCACTCTCATCTACTTCTATACCTGGTAATTTTTTAAGAAGCTCTTCTACAGATGCTCCAGGTCTAGTCGTAAATGCTTTTGTGTTATACTCCAAGGTATCTTCTTTAAACTGCATTGGAACCATTTCTGCAACAACGATAACTTCTTCTAATGCAGAAGGAATCATTTTTTTATCGCCTAAATCACTGGGTGAATTTCGATCAATAGTAATCATATCACTAGAAATTTCCATTCCTACATATGAAAACTGTAAGAGATAACTATCATTTTTTACAGCTTTAATCTGATAATAGCCATCTTTATTTGTAACGCCAAAATATTTTAAAGTAGAATCAGTAGGATTTAAAAGAACAACAGTAGTAAGTTCTATAGGATTACCACTTTCATCAATAACTCTACCTTTTAAAACATTCTGAGAATAAGAATAAGATGAAAAAATTAAAAAAAATAAAACAAATAAAGTTCTTTTCATTATAAACTAATTTCTAATTCTTCTGTGAACACCACCACCACCTCCTGTTGCTCCTGAAACCCCATCTGTTTGAGTCTTTAAAAATTCTTCAGTTTTCTCTGCGATCACTCTACCGAATTTTTCTTTTGTGTACTTCTTTCCAGCTTCTAGCTTACCTACATCATCCAAATTAGTTAAATCAATGTTTTTTGCTAGAATAATGATCTTTTCATTTTTTTCAATAGCTAAAATTGCTCCAGGTAATCCTCTATACAATAAAGGTCCAATAGAAACAGGAATTTGTGAAGTAAACCATGCAATTATATAATCATCACCTTCTTTAATTTCTGCACCTAGACATACATATTCACCAACTTTTTTCATTTTATTATTAATCTTCCAAGAAAAATTAATTAAGTCTGATTCCACCATAAAATTTCTCGTCATGAATTCATACGTTTCTATTTTTTTATTTTTTTTCACATCAATAAATACTTTTTTAATTTCAGCTTTCGGAGGTTTTCCATAGCTCATTCTTCCCAAAATCCACTGCATATGTCTTGGAGGAGGCTCATTTTCTGATAAATTTTCCTCATAGAATGAAGTATTTTCATTAAAAGAGAGGTCATAAAAAGATTTTCCTTTTTTAGGCAACCTATCAAAAAATGCTTTCATTTGAGGACGTGTCTGTAAAATCGTTTTTGTAAACTCTTCTAAATTATAGTCTATAACAATTTCATAAGTTATCCTACCACTTGTGTTATTCTGAGAAAAAATATCATTAGGGAAAATAAAAACGAAAATAAAGAATAAATAAAATTTTTTCATAAAATAACTTTCTTACTAATTAGATGCTAAATTAACAATTTACTTGCTTAATTATACTAAGGATTCAATAATTAGCTAAAAACTATAATTTATTTATAATTAATTCAATATTCCTAACAACACTTTCTGCATTTTCTTTTGTAAAGCATAAAGGTGGTTTACTCTTTATCACATTATTGAAAGGACCATCAGTACCCACAAGTATCTTTTTATTTCTTAGCTCATTCTTTATTCTTTGAGCAAGTTTTGTATTTGATTTCTTAGAATTTTCCTTAACTATTTCTATACCTATAAATAATCCAGAACCTCTATAACATCTCCAATACAAGTATGCTTTTTTTGAAGATCTTTAAAAAGTGACATATAATAACTACCAATAACTTTAGCATTCTCTTGCAAATTTTCTTCTTTTATTACATC